>WNEZ01001577.1_pt1 | contig 19173 bp, 12 predicted proteins | sample 5400521 | NCBI WGS metagenome assembly WNEZ01 (sample SAMN13153339, study PRJNA577476) | soil metagenome | isolation source: 120 cm saprolite under Douglas fir tree site 2 hole 1 replicate 1 | place: USA:California | collected 2015-04-18 | reverse complement strand
CGGCAGGGGGAGCACGCCGCGGAACGGAGCGGGATCGATGGCGACCGTCACGGCGGCCACGCCCTCCCCGGCCAACCGCTGCGCGATGAGGCCGCCGAAGGAATGGCCGATGACGGCGGGCTTCGTCTCGAGCTGGCGGATCGCGTCGACGTAGTGATCGGTGACCTGCTGGATGCGCTTGTGGGCGAAGACCTCCGGGTCGCCCTTGGCCTCCTCAACAGTGTCCGGGTCATCAGGCCAGCCCGGCGCGAGCGTGGTGTAGCCCTGCTCTTCGAAGAGCGCGCGCCAGTTGTCCCAGCTGCTCGAGAGGAGCCAGAGGCCATGCACGAACACGACCGGCTGCAATCCCGAGGTGTTAGCGCGGTCGATCTCTTGCTGTTCATGGATCGTGAGAACTGTCATAGTGTACTCCTTTGGGTGTGTCGGTTGGGTCAATCGGTGAGATTGTCCCGTTCAATTCTTCTGCGTGAACTCCAGATGACCAAAGTCGCTCCATTCTGAGATAGGCGTGTACCTGCCCCGCCATCAGTCCGACGGGAGTGCCCTCCTGTCGCACCCTGGTCGTTGGGGTCTGCATTCCTTTTCGAAAACGGTCTTCCTTGCTTTTTCCACAAGGATCTCCCTCCATCTGGCCAGCGTGCCCCGGAGCCAGGATCATGGACACGAGCCTTCCATCTTCCCGGAAAGAGTGGCATCTCCACCCCCCTGATGGATCGGAGTTCCCGCCTGGCTCATTCGAGCCGAGTCGAGAATCCCTCGCGCAGCCAAGCAGTGGCAAGGGAGATCGCTCCACGCGCTGCTGCGGTGTGGGCCAGGGCGTTCAACATGACGAAGTCGTGGATGGTCCCCTGGAACCGCACAGCCGTGACGCGGACCCCGGCCTGCCGCAGCTTGTTGGCATAGGCCTCACCTTCATCGCGCAGCACGTCCGCCTCGGCGGTGATGATGAGCGCCTGCGGGAGTCCCTTCAACTGCTCGGTGCTGGCCCGCAGCGGCGAGGCGGTGATCTCATTGCGCTCGCCAGGGTTGGCAGTGTACTGATCCCAGAACCACATCATGGCGTCACGACGCAGGTGGTACTCTTCGGCGAACTGGTGGTAGGACGCGGTGTCGAAGGCCGCGTCGGTCACCGGGTAGAACAGCAATTGGAGCGCGATGACCGGTCCCCCACGCTCTCTGGACAACAGGGTAACCGCTGCCGCCATGTTTCCTCCAACGCTATCACCGGCCACGGCGAAGTGCTCCGGGTCCATCCCATGCTCCTGCCCATGCTCGGCGACCCATTTGACGACGGAATAGCACTCCTCGATGGCCGTCGGGTATTTGGCTTCAGGGGAGAGACGGTACTCAGGGAACACGACCGCGGCCCCGGCTCCGACCGCGAGTTCGCGCATCAGCCGGTCATGCGTATGCACGCTGCCGAACACCCATCCTGCACCATGGATGTACACGATGACGGGCAGCGTCTCCGGGGCATGCTGTGGCCGCAGGATGCGAAGAGCGACCTGGCCGCTTGGGCCGTCGTCAACCGTGAGATCCTCGATGTCGACCGGCAGCTTGCTCACCTGGCCCGCTTGCGCCTCATCAAGGGCGATCCGTCCCCTTTCGGGACCAAGGGTGAACAGCAAGGGTGGCTTCGCCGCAGCCTCGACGAACGCTTGAGCCTCGGGTTCTAACCGGATCCTGCTGGTCATCTGTCTCCCTCCTCGCTACAAGTGACAAAGTACGTTGTGTGCTTATTCCCAGACGACATCCACGTCATGCCTCCAGAAGCGCGGCTTGAGGGCACACCACGGCGTCAAGCTTTGCTTTTCCGGTCGTGTGCTGACAAGCTGCTCATGACGACCTTGTCTTGGGTGAGATTTTCGTCTATAGTGGGAGTATACTGGTCATCATCTTCGAAGTCACCGGACACCAGGTGGCATTCCAGGTGGCATTTCCACCTCTCATTGCTTCCCATCGCTGCGGTTTTGGGGGGCATACTGAAGGGAAACGTCCATGAAAGGATCCTCGTACCGCGATCGCGACTACGCCTTTGGGCAGGCCATGCTGACCCTGCGCATCACCATAGGGCTGACGCAAGCGGGACTGGCCAAGCACCTGGACGTCTCCCGAAAAGCGGTGGGGGAATGGGAAGCAGGCCTCACGTATCCCAAAGCCGAGCATCTCAAAGCGTTCATTGCCCTGGCCGTTGAGCAGCAGGCTTTCCCTGCCGGCCGCGAGGAAGCGGAGATCCGCGCCTTCTGGCAAGCGTCCCGCCAGAAGGTGCTCCTCGATAAAGCGTGGCTCGCCGCGCTGCTGCCCCATGCAGAGGTGTCCCCTATATCCCAGCCGACCGAGGAGACTATTGGCACGACCTCCGTCCTCGCTCCTCCTGCTCGCGGTGGACCGCGGGTGGATTGGGGCGACGCGCCCGCCGTCACGACCTTCTATGGGCGCGAGTGGGAACTGACCCTGTTGACCTCCTGGGTGGTCGAGGAGCGTTGTCGGGTGGTGAGCGTGCTGGGATTAGGCGGCATCGGCAAATCGGCGCTGGCGAGCAGGGTGATGCACCGCGTGGCAGAGCGCTTCGAGGTGGTGATCTGGCGTTCCCTGCGCGATGCCCCCGCCTGCGAAACGCTGCTGGATGAGTGCCTCCAGGTGCTGGCCCCCCAGGCACTCCGCAACGTGTCTGTGAGCCTCGAACGACGCCTGGGCTTCCTGTTGGAGCACCTTCGTCGCACCCGTGTCCTGCTGGTGCTCGATAACCTGGAGGCGCTACTGGAGGAAGGCCAGGGCACGGGTCACATGCGTCCCGGTTACGAGGGATACGCCCGGCTGCTGCGCCGGATGGCTGAGACCGAGCATCAGAGCTGCCTGCTGCTGACCAGCCGCGAGAAACCGGGCGACCTCGTGCCGCTAGAAGGCAGCCGCGCGCCGGTGCGTGCCTTGCGCCTCGCCCGGCTGGATGCCGACTCGTGCAAACAGTTGTTGGCAGAAAAGGAGGTCGCAGGCACCGTGGCTGAGCAAACGCGGCTGATCGAGGCGTACGCGGGCAATCCCCTGGCCTTGAAAATCGTCGCACAGAGCATCGTGGACCTCTTTGATGGCCAGATCGCCCCGTTCCTGGAGCAGGGCGAGGTCGTCTTTGGCGGGGTGCGTGAACTGCTCGACGAGCAATACGCCCGCCTCGCAGACCTGGAGCAGACCGTGTTGTGCTGGCTGGCGATTGTGCGCGAGCCGGTGAGCATCGAGGAACTGCTGGCGGTGCTAGGTGTGCCCCGGACGCGCTCTCAGGTGCTGGAAGCGGTCGATGGTTTGCGACGGCGCTCGCTCATTGAGCGAGGTCAGCTCCAAGGAAGCTTCACCCTGCAATCGGTCGTGCTGGAATATGCAACGGCGCTGCTCATCGCGGAGGTGGCCAGCGAGATCGAGCAGCGACGGCTGGCTCGCCTGGCCGAGCATGGTTTGGAACTGGCCACCGCCAAGGAATACGTGCGGCAGACTCAGGAGCGGCTCATTGTGACTCCGCTGCTCGCGCAGTTACGGAGTGTGTACCGGGGGCGAGCTGAAGTGGAGGGGCACCTGCTGGCGCTGCTCGACCAATTGCGTACACAGGCAGATGATGCGCAGGGCTATGGACCGGCCAACGTGCTGGCGCTGCTGCGTGAGCTTCGTGGGCACCTGCGCGGCCTGGATCTGTCGCATCTCTCCATTCGGGGGGCGTATCTGCACGGGGTCGAGATGCAGGATGCCTCTCTTGCCGAGGCCAGCCTGCGTGAGACGGTCTTTAATGAGGCCTTTGATATCACCTGGGCGGTGGCCATCAGCAGCAATGGACAGTACTGGGCTGCGGGCAGCAGGCGGGGGGAAGCACGCGTGTGGCGCGAAGAAGGGAAGCTCCTGCACCTGGCCTGGCAGGCGCATACCGACACGGTGCGGGCCCTGGCCTTCAGCCCGGATGGACACACGTTGGCGACTGGGAGCTGGGATGGGAGCATCAAGCTGTGGGACATCGAGAGCGGTGCCCTGCTCTGGACGAGCTGGTTCACCGACAACATCGAGTGCCTCACCTTTGCCCCCGATGGTCGCACACTCGCCAGCGGAGGAGATGATGCCACCGTCCAGCTCTGGGACGCCCACACGGGCGCACGCCGCCAGACGCTCTCCGGGCCGACCGGCCCGGTGTTCGCGCTGGCCTGGAGTCCCGATGGGCGCCTGCTCGCCAGTGGGGGCGTCGATAGAGTCATTCGACTGTGGGAGCTCTCGTGGGCACAGTCAGAAACCTCCGTGCGGATGCTCGCGGGACATACCAACTGGGCGTTGGGACTGGCTTTTGCCCCCGATGGCACCCAGCTCGCTAGTGGAAGCTGGGATGCCACCGTTAGGCTGTGGGACGTGGCCAGCGGAAGCTTGTGCCAGACGCTTACAGGGCATACAGAACGGGTGCGGGCGGTGGTCTGGAGTCCGGATGGACGCCTCCTGGCCAGTTGTGGCTTTGACCAAACGATCTGGCTCTGGGATAGCGATCGGAGTAGCTATCGGACGGGACTGCACGGGCATACCGCCGGTGTCTACGCTATCGCCTTCACGCCTGATAGCCGCAGCCTGCTCAGTGGCAGTGAAGATGGGACCTTACGGGTGTGGGATGTGGAGAGGGGGCAGTGTGTACATATCGTGCAGGGCTACGCGGTCTCGCTCTACGACGTCGCCTGGAGTCCGGATGGCACCCAGCTGGCCAGTGCTGGCTCGGATATGGTGGTGGCCATCTGGGAGGTGGAGGGCCTGACGCCACCCAGGCTGCTGCTCGGCCATCGCTCCCTCGTGTTTGGGGTGGCGTGGAGTCCAGATGGGAGGTTGCTGGCCAGTAGCGGGTTGGACAATGCCGTCCGGCTGTGGGACGCGACCACAGGAGAGGCCCGGCAGAGCTTGCAGGATCCTGACCACGTCAATACCCTCTTCTATGGCGTGGCGTGGAGTCCGGATGGGAAGTTTCTGGGCAGCGCGAGCTATCAGCAGGGGGTGCAGGTGTGGGAAGTGGCTACTGGCACCCGCCGGTGGGTGGGCCGTGCACAGCCAACCAGGATCCGTCGTGTGGCGTGGAGTCCGGACGGGACGCAGCTGGCCAGTTGCGGCGATGATGGCAGCGTGTGCCTGTGGGAGGCCACCGATGGCCGGCTTCGAGCTTCGCTGCCGGGGCATCGTGGCATGGTGATGAGTGTGGCCTGGAGTCCCGATGGCACGCGGCTCGCCAGTGCTGGCGGAGGCAGAGGCAGTGGGGAGATCTTCATCTGGGATGTGCAGAGTGGGGAGCGCCTGCAGGGCTGGAGCGAGCCGAATGCTATCGTGGACGCGCTGACCTGGAGTCGGACTGGAGAGGTGCTGCTCAGTGGCGGCAGCGATGGGAGCCTGCGCTGGTGGGACGTGCAGCACGGGAAGTGCTTGGCGCTCCGGCAGGGGCATCAGGGGGCGGTCCAGGCGCTGAGAGCAAGTCCCGATGGCCGGAGACTGGCCAGCTGTGGCGATGACAATATCATTCAGGTATGGGATCTCCAGAGCGGCGAGCATCTCCAAACACTACGGCGTGACCGGCCCTACGAGCGGCTCAATATCAGCGGGGTGAAGGGATTGACCGAGGCGCAGAAGACGACATTGCATGCGTTGGGGGCGATTGAGGACGTTCCTGCGCCAGGCACGCAGCACGCTCCCTAACGCTGGCCGCCACGGCTATTCTGAAAAACCCTCGTTTGACGGGATCATCCCGGCAGCAGAAGACAGCTCATCCACCATATATGGGGTTCATTTTGGCCCTTGTAATTCTGTGATTTACAGCTAAGAGGACCTGCACCTATAACTTCCCTACTACAACCACCATGGTATACCCCTCCAGCTTCTTCAGCGAGGTCGGTGAGACCTTCTCGCGATACACCTCGTTGAACTGGGGCACGTTCTCCTCATCGATAGTGACTAGCAGGTAATCGGCGAGCGTCTCCGACTGAATCTCCTCACCGTTGTCGATAAGGATTGCTGCCAACTCTTGATCAGCGTACAGGGCCAGCCCGATGTGATCCTCGATGTTGAAGCCAGCTTTCTTACGCATATCCTGGACGTAGTGCGTCAGGTCGCGTACCAATCCCTCCTCGCGCAGTTGTGGGGTGATGGTTGTTTCGAGAGCCACGATGTAGCCGCGCTCTTCTGCAGTCACGAAGCCAGGACGGGCAGTGGCGACAACCTCTACCTCCTCCGTGGTAAGCTCGATCTGCCCGCCTTCGATAGCGAGAGTGAGCGTGCCTGCCTCGATGAGCTGCTTTGCCGCCTCATTGGTCGCATGCGCATCAAGCGCCTTGAACGCTGCCAGGATCTTCTGTACCAGGGGTCCGTGTTTGGGTCCCAGTACCTTTACCAGGGGTTTCAGAGTGTATGCCAGCATAACGCTGTCATCGCTTATCAGTTCGAGGCGTTTGATGTTCAGCTCCTCGAGCACCTGGTCGCTCAGGCGGCTCAACGCCTCTTCTTCTAAATGACTTGGTACGCGCACGTATAGTGAGTTGAGCGGCTGGCGAACCTTAATCTGCGCTTTCTCGCGGGCAGAGCGACCCAGGCCAACAACGCGCATGACGAGACGGGTCTCGCGCGTCAACTGCTCGTCGATCAGTGCTGCGTTGACCTGAGGCCAGTCACAGAGGTGAACGCTGATAGGTGCGTTCTGCTTAACGCTGCACACCAGGTTCTGGTATAGCTCCTCCGTCACAAACGGTGTAAAGGGGGCCAGCAGAGTGATGAGCGTCGTCAAGCACTCGTAGAGCGTAAGATACGCAGCCACTTTGTCGTCGTCTAACTCGGACTTCCAGATGCGCTCGCGGCTGCGCCGCAGGTACCAGTTGGACAAGTCTTCCAGGAAAGCCTGAATCGCTGCTGTTGGCTCTACACTATCGTACTGGTCCAGGCCATTAGTGACCTCTCGAATCGTCTCCTGCAATTCGGAGAGTATCCAGCGGTCCAGGTCGCTGCGGTCCGCCGTGGGCAACTGGTATTTGGTGGGATCGAAGCCGTCTATGTTCGCGTACGTGATGAAGAACCAGTAGACGTTCCAGATTTTATCCAACGTCCTGCGCACCAGCATCCACTTCTCGCTAAGGCGCACGGGCACCTGCGCCTGTGCCGCTCTCTTCATATCCTCGTCTGTCGGGATACGTGGGAAGTTGAGGTTTTGCTCAGGAACGTGGTTGGCGTAGAGCCAGCGCATCGTATCGGCTCCAACACGCTCAGCAGCGTCATCGAAGACGACCAGATTTCCCTTCGACTTGTGCATAGGCGTGCCATCTTCACCCATGAGTGTGGCGTAGCCAAAGAGTGTCTTAAAGGGCGGTGCGTTCTCTAGCACCGTGCTCATGACCAGCATCGAATAGAACCAGTTTCTAAACTGGCCCGGGAACGACTCCGATACGAAGTCTGCCGGGAACCATTGCTGCCAGTATGCATGATTCGTGCGGTAGTGCAGGGTTGAAAAAGGTACGATACCGGCATCGAGCCATGGATTCCCAACGTCTTTGATGCGCGAGACCTCTGAGCCGCACTTCTTGCACGAGATTTTGACGGCGTCGATCCAGGGGCGATGCGGCGTGTGGCCCTCGAACTCCTGCCAGCCCGAGACAGCTCGCTCCTTCAATTCTTCTTCACTGCCGATGACCTCGAAGGTACCGCATTTCGGGCAGTCGTAGATGGGCAGCGCCAGGCCCCAGTAGCGTTTCTTGGAGATCATCCAATCGTCCATGTTGCGCAGCCAGTCCAGCTCGCGCTCAAGGCCAAAGGCAGGGATCCAGGTGATCTGGCGCACGATATCCATGATCTCGTAGCGCAGTTGATCCATTGAGATAAACCACTCGTCCACCAGGCGGAAGATCAGTTCGGTCTTGCAGCGCCAGCAGGTTGGGTAGCGATGCCTATAGTTCTGTGGGCGGTAGAGCGCCCCTTTTTGTGCCAGGTTCTCCGCTATCTGCTGCCCCACGTCGTTGGCGCTTAGCCCCGTGAGCCAATCGAAACCAGCTACGTAGACGCCAAATTCATCTACCGGAGCGACAACCGCCAGCTTGAATTCTTTTGAGAGGGCGAAGTCTTCGCGGCCACAGCCAGGGGCGATATGCACAATGCCCGTTCCTTCGCTTGCGCTGACCTCTTTCCACGGAATGACAGTATGCGCGACACTCTGTTCCGCGGGGAGTTCGTCAAAGGGGCCACGATAGCTCCATCCCAGCATGTCGCTGCCCTTGAGCGTCTCCACCACGTGATAGTCGCCCTTGTCTCGTCCCTTGAGCGTTCGTAATACAGGCAGCAGGGCTTCTGCCAGGTAGTAGAACTCGCCGTCCTGCTCGACCTTGACGTAAGCCAGGTCGGGATGTACGGCTGCTGCAACGTTCGCCGCCAACGTCCAGGGCGTAGTGGTCCAGACCAACAGGTATTCTCCGGGACGATCCACCAGGGGAAAGCGTACATACAAACTGAGGTGGCTGGTTTCCTTGTAGCCCTCGGACTCCATCTCCATATTCGAGATGCCGGTAGCACAGCGGGGACACCATGGCATCACGTCGCGTCCCTTATAGATCAGGCCGCGTTCGTTGCACTTCTTGAGGAAGAACCAGATGGTGTAGTTGTTCTCATCTGAAAGTGTGTAATAATCGTTGCCCCAATCCGTCCAGTAGCCCAGGCGGATCGATTGTTCGGTCTGCCTTTTAGCAAAGGTGAAGACGCGCTCTTTGCAGCGCCGCACAAATTCGTCGATGCCGTAGGCTTCTATATCGCGCTTGTTTTTCAGGCCGAGTTCTTTTTCGACTTCCACTTCGACCCAAAGGCCCTGGCAGTCAAAGCCATTCTGGTAGCGCTGCTTGCAACCCTGCATGGTCTTGTAGCGCTGGTAAAGATCTTTGTACATGCGCCCCCAGGCATGATGGACCCCCATGGGGTTATTGGCCGTGATGGGGCCATCCAGAAACGAATACTGCTTGCCGCTGTGATCATTGCGATGCAGGTATCGCACCAGAATGCCCTGTTCATCCCACCACTGCTGGGTGGAGCGCTCTAACGCAGGGTAATCAACCCGGTCTGCTGCCATAACGGATCGGAATACACTCGATTTCACTGACACTTCATCCTCCTCCTGATTGACGATGGATTGGATAAGCGGGCAACCGCGCGGGTCGCCCTACATTTCTAGTTTAGTCCGTTAGCCTGATTTCCAGGCGTTTATTGATTTTACCCTTGTTCTCTGTTTTGACGATAGCGATGCCGCCGACTTCTTTGGTGTGGTTCACATGCGTTCCCCCGTCGGCCTGCAGGTCAAGTCCTACAATTTCTACAATACGCACCTCTTCGATCTCCGGCGGAAGCAAGTTAATCTTGGTACGAATCAAGTCGGGTATAGCAAACGCCTTCTCGCGCGGCAGGGTATAGATGCGAATAGGGTAGTCTGCCTCCACCGCTTCGTTGATTGTCTGCTCAATGTAGGCGATGCGCTCTTTGTTCAGATTCTCCATGGCAAAATCCATTCTTGCTCTATCTGGATACATCTGCCCACCTGTCACCTGTACCCCGAACTCTTTCCAGATTGTGCCACAAAGGATGTGCAGAGCAGTGTGGGTGCGCATCATACGGTAACGGAAGTCCCAGTCAATAGTTCCGGTAACCTTGGTTCCCACCACTGGCGGGGTACAATCAAGCGTGTGCCAGATAACATCATCGCGCTTGTTAAGAGCGACGACATTGGCCAGGGATTGCTGGTCATCCCAGGAGATGATACCCTGGTCGGCCATCTGCCCACCCCCGCCTGGATAGAACACAGTGGCGTCAAGGGCAATCTCGTCACCCACGATTGCTACAACCTTCGCACTACATTCATAGGTATAGCTATTTTGATGATAGAGCAGTTTTGTCTTCATAAAGTGCTTGCTCCCTTGCAAAAGCATAATACTCATAAAAAATTCCTCTCATCCATCGTAGGGACGAGAGGAACTCCCGCTCGCTCCGTCTTCGTGTGTTATGATATTGGTTGTACTAATGTGTCTGAGTATGCCATACTACTAGTATCATGTCAAGCAAATTTTGCGTTGAATTTTTTAGAGAAGCTTTATGAACGATCTACAAACATTTTATGGACCAAATGCAGGCTATGCCCTCGAACTATATGAGCGGTACCAACGTGATCCTTCCTCTGTTGACCCAGCCACGCGTGCCATTTTCGACACCTGGTCCCCCGGGCCACTCACTCCAAAACAGGTAACCACAAGCGAGGAGGCAACTTTCCAGATTTCACATATTATGGCGGCTTCGGCCCTTGCGCACGCTATTCGCGAGCGTGGACACCTGGGTGCCCATCTCGACCCCCTTGGGAGCCCGCCGCTAGGTGATCCGGCGCTTCTGAAAGAAACACATGGCATCAGTGATGAAGACCTGGCCCAGCTACCTCCGGGCGTTATCGGGGGGCATGCTGCTGAAGGCGTGAATAACGCGCTTGAGGCTATTACCGCCCTGCGCGCCATGTATTCGGGTACTATTAGCTACGAGTTCGACCAGGTCAAAAGCCCTGTTGAGCGCCGCTGGCTGCGTGACGCTGTTGGTCTGAACCTGTATCGCGTGACTCCGAGCCCCGCCGTCAGTCGAAAACTGTTGCAGCGCTTGACGCAGGTTGAAGCGTTTGAACGCTACCTGCATCAGACCTATCCGGGACAAAAGCGCTTCTCGCTTGAAGGGACTGACGTGCTGGTGCCAATGCTGGACGAGATCATTAGTGGCGCTGTCGAGTCTGGCACCGAGAAAGTCATCATCGGTATGGCCCATCGCGGCCGTTTGAATGTACTGGCCCATGTGCTCGAGAAGCCTTACCAGGCAATCCTCACCGAATTTGGGCATCCAAAGCGCGAAGAGGGCGTTCCACTCACCGACAGTTTTGGCTTTGGCTGGACCGGCGATGTCAAGTATCACCTGGGCGCTGAACATATTCTGGGGGAGGGGCACTCCGTTGAGCTGAAGATTATCCTTTCCCCCAACCCGAGCCACCTTGAGTTTGTCAACCCTATCGTCGAAGGCATGACGCGAGCTTTGCAAGAAACGCGCAATGAGCCTGGAGATCCTGAACAGGACGTGGACCGGGCGTTGCCCATCCTGATTCATGGTGATGCAGCCTTTCCAGGCGAGGGTATTGTAGCAGAAACGCTGAATTTATGGCACCTGCAGGGCTACTATGTGGGCGGTACCATGCATATCGTTGTGGACAACCAGCTCGGCTTTACTACTGAACCTCGGGATAGTCGCTCGACCCACTTTGCAAGCGACCTGGCCAAGGGATTTGAGATACCGATCATCCATGTGAATGCCGATGATCCAGATGCTGCGCTGACAGCCGTGAAGTTGGCCCAGGCGTACCGCGACCAGTTTCACAAGGATATCTTGATTGACCTGGTGGGCTATCGCCGCTGGGGACACAACGAAGGCGATGAACCCGCTTTTACGCAGCCGCAGATGTACGAGACCATCTTTTCGCATCCCACTGTGCGAGAACTCTATGCTCGTTACCTCGAAAGTAGGGGCATCGTTTCGCGAGAAGAAGCAGATGCTATGGTGAAGGAAGCATTTGCTGTGCTGGAGCAGGCGAAACGCGAAGCCGATGAGGCACTACAGCATGTCGAGCAAGAAGAGCCGGACGGATTGAATGGATGCTACGAAGAGCTTGAGAAGCCGCCATCTGTAGCGGAGCAGCAATTGATGGCCTTCAACCAGGAACTACTCATCTGGCCGCAAGGATTCACTCCCAATCGCAAGTTGACGCGCCTGTTGCAGCGGCGTGCGACGACGCTGGGTCCTGAAGGAGGCATCGATTGGGGACAGGCCGAAGCGCTGGCTTTTGCCTCTATTCTCACGGATGGGACGCCGATTCGCCTGACAGGACAGGATAGCGAACGGGGTACGTTCAGCCACCGTCACGCGGTGCTGCACGATCAGCAGAGCGGAGAGAAGTATATTCCCCTGCAACATCTCTCGGCGGCCCGCGCGTCCTTTGCGATCTTCAATAGCCCGCTTTCTGAAGCGGCTGCGCTTGGCTTTGAGTATGGCTATAGTGTACAAGCGCCTGATGCACTCGTGCTGTGGGAGGCGCAGTATGGCGATTTCGCCAATGTAGCCCAGGTGATCATTGACCAGTTTATCTCATCCGCCCGGGCAAAATGGCGGCAGCAGTCAGCCCTGGTGTTACTATTGCCGCATGGCTACGAAGGGCAGGGGCCCGAACATTCGAGTGCGCGCCTGGAACGCTATCTCCAACTCGCTGCTGGCAACAACTGGCGCGTGGCCGATTGCTCTACCGCCGCCCAGTACTTTCACCTGCTGAGGCAACAGGCATTCTACTTGCAGCGCAACCCGCGTCCACTGGTGATCATGTCACCGAAGAGCCTGTTGCGCCATCCGTTTGCTACAGCCAGGCTGCATGACTTAGTGCATGGAACCTTTCTGCCTGTCATCGACGACCAGTCAGCGCTTACCCGTGCCAACTCGGTCCGGCGCCTGGTGCTGTGTACCGGTAAAGTAGCCGTAGATTTGCTCTCACATGCAAGCCGCGCACATGCCGAAGATGTGGCGATACTGCGATTGGAACTGCTCTATCCTTTCCCTACGGGCGAGCTGAAGAAGGTGTTTGCCAATTATCCGCATGTGCGCGAGATTGCCTGGGTGCAGGAGGAGCCGCGTAACATGGGGGCGTGGAGTTACGTTTCGCCTCACCTGGCGTCGCTTGTGGACAGCGCTATCGAAGTGGAGGTAATTAGCCGACCTGAGCGCTCCAGCCCCGCTACGGGATTGTCTGATTTGTACCAGGCTGAGCAGGAGCAGATTATCGCGGAGGCGCTGCGTTCACCTGTTGTCCATAAGCCCACCTCTGCGCCTGTCCGGGAAATGTAGGGGCGAGGCTTGCCCTCGCCCTGGACCGACCTGAAATGTAGGGGCGAGGCTTGCCTCGCCCGGTCCAGAGGCCCTCGCCCCGTGGGGCTGCGCGGGGCGTCTTAATAGAAATCAATGCGTTTTGAAAGGTAGGCAAACATGTCCACCGAAATTCGTGTTCCAGCATTGGGCGAATCCATAGTAGATGCCGTGATTGCAAAGTGGCTCAAACATGAAGGTGATGCTGTCCAGCAGGGTGATGTGCTGGTAGAACTTGAGACGGATAAGGTAAACGTCGAAGTAAACGCGGAGCAGAGCGGTGTGCTGCAGCGGGTTGATAAAAAGGAAGGAGACGTAGTTGCTGTAGGTGATGTACTGGGGCTGATTGGTGAAGGTACCGGGGTGCCTACAGCTAAGAGCAGCGCGGCAATTGCCGCACAGCAGCAACTGGCACAAACTACCAGCGAACAGCATCGCGAACCTGTCCAGGCCCGCGCCAGCGGCCCACTGCCCGCGCCTACGCCCATTGATGGACAGAGACCGCCATCCCCCCTGGCGCGCAGGATTGCAGAGGAACACAACCTAGACATTTCACAGGTGAAGAGCGGCAGTCAGCACGGGCGGGTGACCAGGGATGATGTGATCAACTACCTGGAGCAGAATGCGAGTGCGCAAAAAGTCCCCGCGCCAGAGACCCCAGCATCGGCTCCAATGACTCCCCAGTCCTCCCCTGTCGTGCAAACTGCGAGTGTACCTGTTGCGACCCCCACGCCTGCTCCTCTGCCTCAAGCAGCCAGCGGCCGTGAGGAGAGAGTCCCGCTATCGCGCCGCCGGCAGACCATTGCCCAGCGCCTGGTCGAGGCTCAGCATAGCGCGGCCATGCTCACAACCTTCAATGAAATCGATATGAGTGCAGTCATGGAGGTCCGCAGCAGGCGGAAAGAGTCTTTCAAAGAGCGCCATAACGTGTCCCTAGGTTTCATGTCGTTTTTTACCAGGGCGGTGGTCGGAGCGTTGAAGGCTTTTCCGCGCCTGAATGCTGAGATCCGGGGCAACGACATGATCTTGAAGCATTACTATGACATCGGTATCGCCGTTGGCGCCGAAGAGGGATTGGTAGTGCCGGTGCTGCGTGATGCTGACCGCAAGAGTTTTGCCGAAATTGAACGGGAAATCGCGGACCTGGCGACACGGGCCAGGGAGAACAAGCTCTCGCTCACTGACCTTCAAGGTGGTACGTTCACCATTACCAATGGAGGCATTTTTGGCTCCCTCATGTCTACCCCGATTCTGAATGCGCCACAGGTGGGTATCCTGGGTATGCACAAGATTGAGCAGCGTCCTGTAGCCATCAATGGCCAGGTTGTGATTCGACCGATGATGTACGTGGCGCTCTCCTATGATCACCGCATTGTGGATGGTCGCGAGGCCGTGCAGTTTCTCGTGCGCGTCAAAGAACTGGTAGAAGACCCGGAGACGCTATTGCTAGAGGGGTGACACTGACTCTCGACAGAGAAAGCTGCAACCTGTATAATCTAGATTGGCAGCAATGCCCAAGTCACTAGAAGACTCGTCCTGGCCCACCCCTGCAAAGAGACAGGGTTCTACACGATTGTATTCGTGGCAGAAACAGAGGAGTCATTCCTTACGGAAAACAGGTGTCAAACACGGACTGAGCGAGAATACCTGTCCATTTGGATAGGATGCCGTGTGACGAAACATCGTGGCTGTCCGAAGGTTTAGAGGAGCCGTCCTGGTATGCAAGCGATGAGCAATGATGACCTGAATATGTTGGTTGGCAAATCACTGGGCCAGTTCCGTATCGTGGAGCGAATTGGCGCGGGCGGAATGGCGACCGTTTTCAAAGCCTATCAACCTACACTTGATCGCTATGTTGCCATCAAAGTGCTCCCAGCATATCACGCGCGCGATCCGATATTTTTGAAGCGTTTCGTGCAGGAAGCCAAGGCTGTTGCAAGGCTATCCCATGCCAATATTGTCACCATTCATGAGTTTGGTGAGCACGAGGGCATCACCTATATTGTCATGGAGTGCGTCGAGGGCGGGACGCTGAAAGATCGCTTAAAGGGCGGACGAGCGATTCCCATAGCAGAAGCCGTGGACTTCATGATCCAGGCCGCTGATGGGCTACTTTGCGCGCATAGCAACGGCATTATACATCGCGACGTGAAGCCTGCCAATATGTTGCTGCGCAAAGACGGGCATCTCTTGATCTCCGATTTCGGCATCGCGAAGATGCTCGAAGGAACAACAAACCTCACGCGAGTCGGGACTGGCATCGGTACGCCACAGTACATGTCCCCAGAACAGGGAACGGGGCAGGCCGTGGACCGCCGTAGCGATATCTATTCATTGGGTATTGTATTGTTTCATTGCTTGACTGGCCGGGTACCCTTTAATGCGGATAGCCCGGTGAGCATCACGGTGAAACAACTGAACGAGCCATTACCGGTGCAGCAGTTACGGATAGTCGGTATACCGCCGCAGCTTGAGCAAATAGTAGTAAAGATGACGGCGAAATCTCCGCAGGATCGCTATCAAACGATGGATGCTGTAACGGTGGCCTTGAAGAGTGTGCTGCTGGATTCGTCGCGCCCTATGTGGCCTGCAGCCCCTGTTCCGCAGCCCGACCTGCCGCCTCAGTCGGGGTCTCTAAGAGGACAGGGGTCGTTCTCTCCTTCCCGAGATCTGAGTTCCCAGAATCAACTGGTGACGTTGACGTGTTTCCGCTGCGGTGCCGCCAATCCCAGCTCTCGCATGTTCTGTACCACCTGTGGCTATGATCTGTCTGATAGGGCTGCGGCTTCTGACCTTTACATGGGGCCGAATGGTCGTCTCGTGCTGGCTCGTCTAACCATCAAGAACGAGCAGATGGCCGGTCGCTCCTACCTCTTTCACCAGGTAGTGACGACTATCGGGCGCACGAACGGCAATGACTTGATCATCTCGGGACGCACAGTCTCCCGCCGCCATGCGCGCCTCTGGTTCGACAACGGCCAGTGGTTCTTAATAGATTTGGGCAGCGCTAACGGGACGATGGTGAACAATGTACGGATTTACCAGCAGGTGACATTAAGAGACGGTGACGTTATTAATTTTGGCGATGAAGTAGTTCTCTTTAATATCGCCTACAGGTAAGTTTAGTAGGTCCCCGATTTATCGAGGGACCACCCCTTGCGTGGCATGAGAGCCTGGGGCTCTCAGCCAGTTTAACTATACATTTAGGAAGGATTGTCCTGTGAGTTCCATCAATCCCTTGGTACAGGTTGTACAACAAGTATTGCTGGGTGGCGCTGTGAAGCAGAATCACGCGCTCGAGCACGCTACGATTGTCTTGTTGAGTAGGAAGTTTCCCGACGTGCGCCTTGCTGGCATCTCCTTTGCAGCCGGTTTCTTTGTCTTTGGAGATGTGCCGGCCGAAGCTATTCTCCCTGCCGCGCAGGAAGCATTGACATTGCTGCGCACAACCATGCCCGAACTGGCGATTCACGAACGCTGCGGTACCAACCTGGCAGTGTCCGGTATGCTGACGGGCCTCTCTGCCATGGCGGTAGCCAGAATGCGCCGTCCGTATAATACTCTAAATAACGTAATCCTGGCATCGACTGCCGCGCTGATTCTCGCCCGCCCGCTGGGGTTGATTGTGCAGCGCTACGTGACAACACAAACACCCAACGCGTCAATGACCATTGAGAAGGTGACGCCAATGAATCTGTTTGGTGCGCCCGCCCATTTCGTCAGTACAAATAATCCGGAGGCGGCGGGGCTGTTTTCGTGATCTAGCTCGGACTGCTATAACTCGCAGCAGAACAATGGTGAGGTTATGAATATGGAACGCAGTCACTTCCTGGTGGAAACGTCCTGGCTGGCTGAGCATTTGCATGATCCGAACGTGCGTATTGTGGACATGCGTGGCTATGTGCGTACGGTAGAGCATGGCGTGGTGCAGAAGGCTTCCTACGTCGGAGCGCGTGATGAGTATGAACAGGGGCATATTCCCGGCGCAGTCTATATCGACTGGAGCAGCGATATTGTTGACCCTGGCGAAACAGTAAAAGCCCAAATTGCCCCGGCCGAGCGCTTTGCGCGTTTAATGGAGCGCCTGGGGATCGGCGACCAACATCTCGTCGTTGCCTACGATGCTCACCCGGCGTCGCAGTTTGCCACGCGCCTGTGGTGGGCGCTCAACTACTATGGCCATGACCAGGTAGTGGTATTGAACGGGGGCATGCCCAAATGGCAGCGCGAGCACCGGCCATTAGTTGATACCATCCCTGCTTATCCTCCCGCCACTTTTACGCCTGTAGCACAGCCTCGGTTGCGTGCTACTGCTGAAGATGTACTGGCGCTGCTTGGTCAACAGGGTATAAAACTGGTTGATGCACGCGATGCCGGGCAGTACACCGGCAAGATCGTACGCGATCATGGCCGTCCCGGTCACATCCCCGGCGCCATCAATATCCCGCGCGAGGAAGTGATCAACCCGGCAGATGGCACCTTTCGCACTACCGAAGAACTGTCCCAGCTATTCGCCTCGGCAGGAGTGAAACCAGAGGAACAAGTTGTGGCCTACTGCAATGGGGGCGTCGCAGCGACAACGGTCCTCTTCAGCCTGGCGATGCTTGGCTACCCCAGACTGACGAATTACGATGGCTCGTGGAACGAATGGGGCACCCGCAACGATTTGCCGGTAGAATTGTAGTGGTACCCCTTGCGGTCGATAGGCTTCCATGATGCGCGAGACCTACATATATGCATGATGATGGACAGTTAGAAGAGGGTTCGGACCTGCTTGATCTGAACGAGATCATGCGAGCCTTTGGCGTGGTCGAGTGGAGCAACCTGGGCACTGTAGAATCGTCGCGTGCCGGGCCGTTAAATATATTGGTCGAGACCGCAGGACAGCGTTACATCCTCAAAGAATGCCCGGAAGGGCTGGCGGAAGAAGATAGCCACCATCGCTACCGTTTCCAGGACTTTTTGAGGCAGTCAGGCATCCCCGTTCCACCGTTGTGGCTGACCCCGCGGGGCGAGCCTGTGGTATCCATCGGTGACGATTCCTTTGAACTGCAACAGTGGATTGATGGCGAGCACTTCAGCACGTCCAATCCGCATTGCCTGGAATGGGTGTCCGCAGCGGGATCGATGCTGGGCCAGATTCACCAGGCTTCGCGTGGTTATCCAGGACCAGAGCATCACTGGCCTGCAGAAGTACAGGCCGGAGGATTGGTACAGGGTTGGCTGAACCTGGCGCGTAGCAAATCCGCAGAAACCCGGGTAGAAGCCATTGTAGCAGCACTCGCGCACTGGGTTGAGCAGTGGGAAGCTGTGTTACCGGCGGCCATGATGGCGATTGGCTCGGTGCGTGGCCTGCCAAAATTCCACATTCATGGCGACTATCACGCGCTGAACCTGCGTTTTGGCCCGCAAGGCGTCAATGCAGTACTGGGCCTGGACGCATCGCGCTGGGAGAAGCGCGTCATCGAACTGGCCTACGCTCTCTTCTACTTCAGTGCTCTGGAATGGCGTCCCGATAGCAACTTTACGCGCCCGCTCGTCAAACGCGGTCTGGAGCCTGAGCGTGCCCGTTCTTTCTTGCAGGCGTATGGGGCCATCTATCCTCCTGTTCCCAGCGAAGCGGCAGTGCTTGTGGAAGCTATTATGTTGATAGCCCCGATTGCCATTATCAACGGGCCACTTGAAGACATCTTCTTCACACAGGAAGGGATGGAAGAATCGTTAATTGATGATGTACTGGAGCGCTTCTCCTGGGCTTCGTCGCTGCCAGGATGGTTGAACAGAGTGCGAAGATCGTTGGCGGAGATGTGGGGTTGAAGCGTTATTTCATCAACTTACTCACTTCGTTTCTTTCGCCTGCATTTAGTCACTCCTTTCAGTTTTCCACGCTTCGTATTTCAGTCGAGTGATTTTCCTTGACCTTGACCCAATGGGTAAGTCAATCCCAAGATTTTTATGAGTTTTGTCGATCTTCCTCCTGATCTTCCTCGTACCATTGTTGAATCCTTTCGCCCCAATACCTCGTCTTAAGGGCGTAAGCGAGAGTACCGACAATTGTCACACCTAGAAAGTACAATAATACATACAGGTGAAAAACCGGAATTAATACCAAGGCTGCCAATGCACAAATCAGCAGGATTGCTACTCCTACAGTTTTCCATTGTACTAACTTCCTAATTGGCGCTAACCTTTCGGAACGGGGCGATTGTTTGGCTTCCATGAGTGCTCCTTTCT
>WNEZ01003117.1_pt1 | contig 19198 bp, 14 predicted proteins | sample 5400521 | NCBI WGS metagenome assembly WNEZ01 (sample SAMN13153339, study PRJNA577476) | soil metagenome | isolation source: 120 cm saprolite under Douglas fir tree site 2 hole 1 replicate 1 | place: USA:California | collected 2015-04-18 | reverse complement strand
AGACACCGAGATGCAGTCTGCCGCCTGTGCCGCCGGGAAGGGCAGAAGCTGTTTTTGAAGGGCCTGCGTTGCTTTACGGAGAAGTGCGCGATTGAGAAGCGCAACTTCGTGCCGGGGCAGCACGGGCAGTCACGGCGCCCGAAGGTCGCCGGATACGGCCTGCAACTGCGCGAGAAACAGAAGGTCAAGCGTACTTACGGCCTGCTGGAGCGGCAATTCCGCAATTACTTTGAGAAGGCCGCACGCGCCAAGGGCCCGACGGGTGAGAACCTTATCATCATGCTCGAGCGCCGTTTGGATAACGTGGTGTGGCGCGCGGGTCTGGCGTCATCGCGTTCGCAGGCGCGTCAGCTCGTGTTGCACGGCCACGTGCGCGTGAACGGGAAGAAAGTCAATATCCCGTCCTACCTCGTGAACGTCGGCGAGGAAGTGGCCATCAAGGAAAAAATGCACCAGAACGCCATGGTGCTGGAAGCCCGCAATGTTGCGCAAAGCCAGAACGCCGTACCCTGGCTCGAACAGGAGCGCGAGCAATTCAAGGCCAAGGTTGTGGCCCTGCCGAAGCGCGACGACGTGCAAACGCCGCCGATTAACGAGCAGCTCATCGTCGAACTGTACTCGAAGTAAGACGCACGTCGGCGCGGCCAGCGCCAGCGAACCCGGCGAACCGGGCGAGGAATTTGGTTTAGGCCCGGACACTCGGGCCAGAAGGAAGGAACACGATGTGGAAGGGTTTTCAGAAGCCGAAGCGTCTTGCATCCGAGCTGGAATCGCTCACCGAGAAGTACGGGCGGTTTTCCGCGCAGCCTTTTGAGCGCGGCTGGGGCACGACCGTAGGAAATGCGCTGCGTCGCGCGCTGCTCAGTTCCATTGAGGGCGCGGCCATCACTGCCGTGAAGATCGAAGGCGTGTTGCACGAATTTTCTTCGATCCCCGGCGTGGTCGAGGATGCCACGGATATCATCCTCAACCTGAAGCAGGTGCCCATCAAGCTCAACACCGATCTGCCGAAGACGATTTACGTCAACGTCGAACAGTCCGGACCGGTCACCTCGGCGCAAATCGAGGAAGACGCGGACTTCGCCGTCCTCGATAAGAGCGTATATATCGCCACAGTCAGCGAAGGCGGCAAGCTCCAGATCGAGATGCGCGTGAAGAACGGCCGCGGCTACGTGGCCGCCGACCGCAACTACGACGAAGACCTGCCTATCGGCTACATTCCAGTGGACAGCGTTCACTCGCCGGTGCGCAAGGTCAACTACTCCGTCGAAGCCGCGCGCCTCGGCCAGATGACCGACTACGAAAAGCTGATGATCGAAGTTTGGACCAACGGCGCGATCACCCCGCAGGATTCCATCGGCCTCGCCGCCAAGCTGGTGAAGGATCACATGAGCATCTTCATCAACTTTGAAGAGCCCGTTGAGACCGTCGAAATGCCACAGGACATCGCTCACGATCCGCGCCTCGAGCATCTAGACCGCTCCGTCGAAGAGCTCGAACTCTCCGTGCGTTCCTACAACTGCTTGAAGAACGCCAACATCCAGACCATGGCATGAAGTTCGATGAGCACGGCCGCATCATCTGGCCGCCGCTTCCAAGCCAGACCGCCGCACCGGCGTCCGAAGAGAACATCGGACTGTAAGGGACAAAATAAGCGATGCGACATCTCAACTCTGGTTCAAAACTCGGAAAGCAGCCGGCTCATCGCCGCGCGGTGCTGCGCAGCCTGGTCACCAATCTCTTTGAACATGGGCGAATCACCACGACGCTGACACGCGCCAAGGCGGCACGCCCGGTGGCGGAGAAGATGATCACGCTCGGCAAGCGCGACACGCTACAATCGCGCCGCATGGCGGCTTCCTACATCATGCTGCCTGCCGTTACGCAGAAGCTGTTCAGCGAGATTGCACCGAAATTCGCCGATCGCGCCGGAGGCTACACCCGCATCATTCGCGCCGGCAACCGTGTCGGTGACAACGCCAAGGTGGCTATCCTCGAGCTCATTGGCTACGAGTTCAAGCTCAAGGATAAGAAAGAAAAACCAAAGAAGGAAGAACCCGCCCAAGCGGCCAGCTAAGCACCAGTCTTAATCCCACATTCAGCAGCCCGTTTCAGTAACCTGGAACGGGCTTTTTCTTTGCCGCAGTTTTTAGTGAATCGCCCTCCGCCGATTCGTACGTCAGGCAGAAGGAGCGTTGTTTGCTGCGATGTCCACACCACGAGCGGATCGCCGCCCGCGAAACCACACCCACAACACGCTGAAGGCGGCGAGAGCGCCGATCGAATCGAGCAGGGAATCGTAAGGCGAAGCCGTCCGGCTGGCCACGAACGCCTGGTGAATTTCATCCAGCACTGAATATCCCGCCGCGCAAAGCAGCGCCGTTAGGCCCCACGTCCAGTGCCACCCTTTGCGGTCGCCGCGCACGCCGCGATAGACCAGCAGACAAAAAATAAAATATTCCGTGAAGTGCGCGCATTTGCGGATCAAGTGGTGGATGAGTTCGAATTGGCGGTGGGTTAGTGAGGGAACCAGCCCACGCAGAATGGGTTCGAACACCCAGCGCGTGTGCTCCGAGGAAAACATGTCTGAGGACATCGTGAAGATGAGGCCCGCCCAGAGGAGTGCCGGCCCCCAAGCGCGCAGCCAAGCCGGCAAGCGGGGCGGCCGCAAGCGAGCCTGAATCTCCTGCAAATGGGGGGCGGGGCGCGGGTTGCGCCAGGGCTGGATTTCTGGCACTAAGAATGAGCTCCTTCGTTCTTTTTTTTCACGCTACTTCACGCGCCTCTATTCTGGGTGCGCCTATTCCATACGATAGTTCGGCGCTTCCTTCGTGATGATGACGTCATGTACGTGGCTCTCGCGCAATCCCGCTGCGGTAATTCGAACGAATTTGCTCTTCTCGCCGAATTCCTTCAACGTAGCCGCTCCCACGTATCCCATGCCGCTCTTGAGTCCGCCGACGAGCTGATCGGTCAGCGCGCCCAATTGGCCTTTATAGGGCACGCGCCCTTCGACGCCTTCCGGAACAGACTTGCCGCGTTCCCCCGAATCCTGAACCACCGCGTACCGGTCGGATCCCGCCTCCATTGCCCCGGTCGAACCCATCCCGCGATAGGACTTGAAAGTCCGGCCCTGATAGAGAATCGTTTCTCCCGGCGACTCTTCCGTGCCGGCAAAAAGGCTGCCGATCATCACGCACGATGCCCCCGCCGCCAGCGCTTTCGAAATGTCGCCCGAATACTTGATGCCGCCGTCGGCAATGATCGCCACGTCCGTGCCTTTCGCCGCCCTCGCCGCTTCCATAATCGCCGTAAGTTGCGGCACGCCCGCTCCGGTAACCACACGCGTCGTGCAGATGGATCCCGGCCCGATCCCCACTTTCAACCCATCAATGCCCAGCGAAATCAATTCTTTCGCGCCTTCGTAGGTGGCCACGTTGCCGGCCACCAGCTGCATTTCCGGCAATCGCTTCCGAATTGTCTTGATCGCTTCCATCACTCGCTCGGAGTGCCCGTGCGCCGTGTCGATCGCCAGCACGTCGGCCTTCGCTTTGGACATTTCCACGGCCCGCTCGAGAAAATCGCCCGCCGCGCCCACGGCCGCCCCCACGCGCAATCGCCCATGCTCATCTTTCGCCGCGCGCGGGTATTCCAGCTTCTTCTGGATGTCTTTGACAGTAATCAGTCCCTTCAAGTTGAAGTCCTGATCCACCACCAGCAGCTTCTCAATGCGGTGCTTTTGCAGGATACGCTCGGCTTCTTCCAGCGTCGTGCCCACCGGCACCGTCACCAGATTCTCTTTCGTCATCACCGAACCGACCAGTTGTGCATGATTCTTCTCGAATCGCAGGTCCCGGTTGGTCAAAATCCCAGTAAGCCGCGAGCCACGCGTCACCGGCAGGCCGGAGATTTTGTACTTCGTCATGATTTCCAGCGCCTGCCGCAGCGTAATGTCCGGCGAAATCGTCACCGGGTCGACGATCATCCCGCTTTCCGAGCGCTTTACCCGGTCCACTTCCTCGCCCTGCCGGTCAATCGGCATGTTGCGGTGCACCAGTCCGATGCCGCCCTGCCGCGCGATGGCGATGGCCAGCCGCGATTCCGTCACCGTGTCCATGGCCGCCGACGCCAGCGGGATGTTCACCGGCAGCTTCCGCGCGAAGTGCGTGGTGGTGTCGACTTCGCCTGGCAGTACGGCCGACCGCCCTGGCAAAAGCAGCACGTCGTCAAAGGTAAGACCCTCGGGAATCGAACTGTCCATCATTCCAGCCTCACGTAGAAAGATTGTATGCGCGCAAACCTGCGCCATAAAGCAGCGCAGCCCAGCGGGTGCCCGCTGGGCTGGCAGATGAATTCATCAAATTGAAAAAATGCTTCACCGTGAATTACCCATTATAAGGGCCAGCGGATTTTCGGTCAAATTGGCTCCGTACGATTCCGCTACCTCCCCCGTAGAAATTCGATCAATTCTTCTCGAGTGAATCCTGCTTCCCTGAGGAGCGACATAAGCGTACCCTTTGGGATTTCGCGGTTGTGCTTCGGAACTACAGCGCGGCTTCGACACGGGATGGTAATAAATGAAGTGGCTGCCCGAGGCATGGTCGAGCGCGAACCCCTTGCGTTCCAGAAATCGTGTAATTTCCCGCGATTTAACGGCCGGAAGTTTCGGCATATTCGAGGTCGAGCGAGGCAACCAACGATTCGTCATCCGTTGGAATGGATTCCCCGTGTTTCTTCAGACTCTCGATATAGACGGAAATGGCGTCCCTAGCCATTTTCTTGGCTTCGGCCAGCGTTCGCCCATAGGTCACGCAACCCGGCAGGACGGGTACCATGGCGGTAAACCCGCCTTCTAGTTCGGGGCGCAATACAACATTGAAATGGCCGCGCGATTTCTTCATTGGCTACATAAGAAGTTGGCGTGAAATAGAGTCTGAATGTGCAGACAACTTTGCCGGAGTTTGCGCGGCACCCGCTTCTGAAAAACGGCCACGCCATGACCATCGTCTCGGCTTTTGTGCCTCGGCGTTTCGATATCCCCCCCGCTGAAGCCAGGCTCTTTCAAGTCGATCCAGAATCCCGCTTGCTAGCTCATTGCCATTGGCAACCCGGCAAACGCAAGGACGCGCCCGTCATCGTCATCGTGCACGGCCTCGAGGGTTCCAGCGATGGAAATTACGTTCGCGGCATCGCGGAGAAAGCTTTCCATCGCGGCTTCCACGTCGTGCGCATGAACCAGCGAAACTGCGGCGGCACGGAAGCACTCACTCCCACCTTGTACAACTCCGGCATGAGCGCGGATTACCGTGCTGTCTTCGAAGAGCTTTCAAACTCAGACGGGTTCGAACAGATCTTCTTCGCCGGCTACTCGATGGGTGGAAACCTGGTGACCAAAATGGCCGGAGAGTTTGGCGCCGCCGCGCCGAAGGCGTTACGTGGCGTCTGCGCGGTATGCCCCGCCTTAGACCTTGCGGCTTGCGCCGATGCTCTCGAACGCCGCGACAATTATCTGTACCAGCGGCGCTTCGTGAAGGGCCTGATGTCGCGCTACGCCAGAAAGCACAAAATGCTTCCGGAGCGCTACCCGAATACCGGCCTCGGACCGGTTCGAACTGTCCGTCAATTCGACGACGTCATCACCGCGCCGCAATTCGGCTATCGCGACGTCCAGGACTACTACGAAAACGTCGGCGCAAAACGCGTCGCTGCGCAGATCCGCGTGCCCATGCTAATGATCACCGCGCAAGACGATCCCTTCGTCCCCTACGTATCCTTCTTAGCCGCCAAAATCAGCGAGAATCCCGCCATCCAGTTTGTCGCCCCCCCATTCGGCGGCCATTGCGGCTTCATTTCGAAACACCCCGGGTCCGAACGCTTCTGGGCCGAGCAGCGCATCGTCGAATTCTGTTCTGCACTCAGTACCGATGCCTTAAATACGTGACAATCGCTCCCGTCCTCGCGCTCCGCTCTGTGTCCTCTGTGGTCTCTGTGTTAAGTGTTTTTCTTCCAGCCCAAATGAACGCTGAGCGGCCTCACCCCAGCGGCTTCTCCAACGAAACGGGAAATCCCGGCGTCAAGAGTTGCGCTGGCCCATCCGCGGCAATGACCATGTCGTCTTCGCAACGCATCCCAAACTCCCCCAGAATATAAATCCCCGGCTCATTCGAGAACGTCATCCCCGGCCCAAGCACAGTCTTGCTTGCGCGCACAAGATACGGATGCTCGTGCCCATCCAGCCCAATCCCGTGCCCCAGGCGGTGCGTGAAAAACTTGTAGTCCGGTCCATACCCGGCGTCCGTAATCACCTTCCGCGCGGCATCGTCCACCGTGCCCGACAATCTTCCAGCACGCGCCGCATCAAGAGCGGCATCCTGCGCCTTCCGTACGATCTCGTAAACGCGCGCCACTTTCTCGGGCGGTTTTCCCAGAACTCCCGTCCGCGTGACGTCTGAAGCGTAGCCATCCACCGCGCAGCCGCCGTCAATCAGCACCACATCGCCTTCTTTCAGTTTTTGCGGCTTGATCGTCCCGTGCGGCAGCGCTGCCGAAGCTCCCAGCAGAACCAGCGCCCCGCCGCGCAAGTCCATCTTCGAAAAACCGCCTTCCACTAGCTTGCCGATGTCGTCCTGAGACATCCCTTCTTTCAGCGAAGCGAACACCGCCCGAAAAACATCAAACGTCGCCTCGCAAGCCAGCCTCATCAACTCGAGTTCGTGAGCCGACTTGCTTCCGCGGCACGCGATCGTCACCGCATCGGCGGAAACGCATTCCAGTCCCGGCGCCGCTGCTCGCAAGTGATCGAAAAACGTAAACTCCGCCGTCTCTTCGACTCCGATGCGCCCCGTTCGAATCCCGCGATCCGCCAGAGCCGCCACCGCGATTTTCGTCGGGCTTTCATCCTCCTGCCACGCCCGCACTTCCGCGGTAAAACGTAGCTTCTCCCGCATTCGTCCTTCTTCAAACGCAGGCACGACCATGATCGGGTCGCCCGTGCGCGGCAGCACCAGCGCAAGCAACCGCTCGCTGACTCCCCACCGGATCCCCGTGAAGTAGTACAGCCCGGTTCCGGGAGCAACAAACAGAGCGTCGTATTTTGGCGAAAGCTCCGACATTACTTTCTGAGCTCGCTGCAGCCGTTCATGAAACTCATCCGTTGTGATCGGGTGAATCCGCGTTCCAAGCGGTTTAAGCCCGGAGAACGCCGCTGGAAGCGCGCCAAAGCCATCCTCAGGCATCGCTCCAGGTAAGCTACCGAGCATGGCTCTGGGCAAAGCATCGGCCGGCCCCGCCAGTCCCAAAGCCATGGCCGTGCCTTTCAAGAAATGACGTCGCGACGCATTCGAACGAGGACTCAAAGTTGGTTTGTGCATGTCAGCAAAGAGGTTTATCTGGCCGGCGGGCGGCTTGTCAAGACAGATCGAGCGCCCGGAAACAAAAAAGGGACAGAGTTGAATCTGTCCCCCTCTTGAACCGCTTTCTCTCGCGTTTAGTTCGACGGTGGATTTTGCGAATTCGAATCGGCAGGCGGTCGGTCCCCATTCGAACGCTGCCGTGATTTCTTCCCCGGCAGATAGGTAATGTCAAACGGCTGCTGCAAAGTGAAATCGAGCCGTGTTTCCGAAGGAATTTTTACCTGCTGTCCATGCGTGAAAACTTGAATCCCCGTCCCGGCTCCGCCGCCTACGGCCGCGCCGATCGCCGCACCTTTGCCTCCTCCCGCGATAGCGCCAATCAACGCCCCCACGGCTGCTCCGCCGCCAACTCTTTCAGCAGACTGCTTGCCGCGGGATGTTCCAGTCTGTTTCACGTCGCTGCTGGTCACGTTATAAGTTTTGCCTTGAAAAACGATACTTGCCAGCTCCAAACCAAGTTCGCTGCGGCCCGTTATACGGCCTGCAGACTTCGCATCCACCAGCTTGACGTAGGCATCCGCGCCGCTGGGCACGATCACCTGATTGTCCACCACGATCGGTGCATCCAGCGAAGCCTTGAACACCTGACCAGTCTGATTCGTTTTCGAATCGATGCTGTCGATTGTTCGGATCGTCACAATCGTATTCGCCGGCACCGTAATGGTCACTGGCTGGGGCGGTGGAGGCGGCACTGGTGTTGCCGCCGGAGCTGGACCTGCCGTCATCGGTTCCATCGCAGAATTCGCTGGAGAAGCCGCCGCAACTTGCCGCGATTTTTCCGCCTTGTGAGAGTTCTTCGCTTTTGCCGGACGCTTCGCCGGTTCGGTTTCTCGCGCAGGAGTAGCGGGTTGTGGCGCCGTCATCTGCGCTGCCGCAACACTCAACTGATCGTTCACCCGGCTCACTCCCTTGGTTTCCGACGCGATCTTGTAAGCGGCGAGCCTGGCCGCGTCGTCCGGTACTTGTCCGGTCAGCGTCACCTCTCCGTGTTTGCTAGCCACGTCCACGGTCGCAATTTTCAGCGCCGGTTCGGAAAACATTTTTGCTTTGATGTCCGTCGTGATGGCGTCATCGCTCGGCGCCCCAATGCGCGAGCAGGAGACGCTCATCGCCAGCATCAGCACCAAAGCCAGAACGCCTATCTTGTTTTTGCGCATTTCTTCCTCCGCATTGGCAGCTTCAGATCAATCGGGAGGACTGGGGGAACCCGAAGTGGTATTTTATTTCCGCCGCATCCGCAAGAACCCAAAACGGATCTCAACCTGAAAGGATGCGGCAAACGGACAAACTGCTGCCTCTATGAGAATTTTGCTGGAAGTGGCTCGAGAATGCAATTCAGCCGTTCCATACCTTCCAAAAAGCGGCTCCACGCAAAAAAAACGGGAGGTGCTCACCGAGCACCTCCCGCAATTGACAGCCTACTCTGAGGTCTAGAACACGAATTTCAGTCCCAGCGTCATGGAGCGAATCCCGCCGCTGAAGAACTTCGATGGCTGCAGGAAGTTTGGATCGCCGGGCAGAACGTAGCCCTGCGTCGTGGTGGCTGTGGTTACGCCTGCCGTGCTGAAGACGTTCCCATTGCTGAGCGCGTAGTTCGCATGGTTGAGAATGTTGAACACGTCCACCTTCGCCTGCAAATACTTGGCTTCGGTGAAGCGGAAGTTCTTGCCAACGGACATGTTCAGCACTCCGAACCCCGGCGATACGAAACTATTTCGTCCAACCGTCGTTCGTACACCACGCCCAGCGGCAATATATCTCGCGGTCGTGTTCCCTCCGGTAACCGGATCAACCGCGAGGTAGCCAACAACATTTTCGCCAGCGTTACAAGTCCCAGTGTGTGTACCGCCTCCTCCGGAGGGAGCGCAGACGTTTACCAAGCTTGCGTCGCCTCCCAAAGGATTCGTTCCGAAGGGGTTGAACATCAGGCGATCCCCGGCGGAGTCTCCATTTCGGTTGGCATCACTCCCCGATTGAAGCGTGACTGGCTGTCCCGTTTGTGCCAGGAAAACGGACCCAATCTGGAATCCGTTGACTAGCGTCTTCACGAGGTGGCTGTCACTCTTCACATTCGGAACCTGGTAAGTCCAGGAGAGGGCTACTTTGTGCCGGACATCCAGGTCCGAACTGGCCCAGTCTTCCGATATGCGATTGGTGTCCTGCGCCCGGCGAGGATTCAAGAGGCTTGTGAAAAACTCATTCGTCGAATTGTCTAACGTATGTGCGTAAGTGTAGTTCGCGTTAAACGTCAGCCCCATGCGCGCTCTCTGCGTGAAGCTTACAGAACCTGCATGGTAGATGCTGCTGCCGAACGGCGGATCCGCTGTGACGTTGGCCGTGAACCCGAACGGCGCATAGACATTGCTGTTGAACGCGTTCCACGGCGCAACGGTGGGCGTGCTGGCGGATACGGTTCCCGGCACGTCCGAGGCGCGGAAGTATTCGGGCAGTGCAGCCAGCCCGGCGTCGAAACCGCTTTCTCGATTGCGCCGATATTGCACTGGCAGAGAAATCCCACGTGTTCCCAAGTAGCGTACTTCTACGCTCGCATTGCGGTAAACCTCATGCTGAACGCCCAGCGACCAGGTGAGAATCTTCGGCATTACCGTATCATCTATAAAGCTCGTTGTTAGAGCTCGCGCATCCGCCTGATTGGCTGGCGGAATGTACGTTTGCGGCAAACCGCCACCTGCGAGGAACCCCCCAAAATTCGGATTCGCACACCAAGACGGCTTCGGCGTCAGCGTGCAGGCTGAGGTCGGATCGAGTTCGCTCTGCAGTTGCGGTGGCAAAGTGATCGAAGCGAAGTTTTGGAACTTCACGTCGTAGGAAATTCCGAATCCGCCGCGGATCGACGTTTTGCCGTTTCCTCTCGGGTCGTAAGCAAACCCAATGCGAGGACCGATGTTGTTCTTGTCGGTCTTCGGATTGCCAAACGTGATGACCCCAGGCACATTGGAGATGGCGTTGAGAGTCTGCGTGCTCGCGCCCACCGGGTTTGTCCAATACTCATAGCGCACGCCCAGGTTCAACGTCAGGCGTGGCGACAGTTTGAAGTCATCCTGCGCGAACACATAAAATGCGCTTTGCGTTCCCAGGAAACTTCCCGTCCCTGCGTTGCGGAGAGTTCGGCCCAGTCCGTTGCTTTGTTGGTCGTTGATGAATTCTGTCAGTGAATCGTACCAGTAGTCTCCATTGCTCCGCGGCAGGAAGAACTGTGGATAGATGAAGTGGTTGTACTGGCCGCCAAACTTGAACGTGTGCTTCCCGAGTGACCAGGAGAAGTTGTCGGCGATTTGATAGGTGTTCTGCTTCTGGGTCGTATTGTCGCCAGGTCCGATCGTATTGAATCCCAGGTCGCCGATCGTTACGTCGTTGGGGCAGGTCGTGCACGGATTAACAGTGGAAAGAGAGAAAAAAGAATACTGCACGCGCAGGTCGTTGACGAGCTTACTGTTAATGGTCCAAACGTCGTTCAAGGCAATCTTGCGGTTGTGAATAGGCTCGGCTTGGTTAAATTGCGCTTGTGTTGAATTGACCGGCAGAATGAATTTTTCCTGATTCAGCAGGAACCGCGCGCCAAATTGATGCTTTCCCCAAGTGTAGTCCGAGTTGAACTGTACATCGTGCTCGCGCTGAAAGTTCGGACTGATGATGATCAGATTTCCGATGGGCACATTGTTTGTAACCCCGTTGGCGGTGACTGCTACGGTCCCCAGATCGCCGGCCGGCGCCACTGGGAAATTAGTCAGGAGATTCTTAACTGCGGAATTGACTGCCATGCTCTCAAGCGTTGCTAACCCTGCTGCGGTCGGCTGAATCAATGGCGTTGCAGTGCCCTGCCCATGCAGCGTCGTGTATTCGTAGGCCCCGAAGACAAACCACTTGTTCTTGATCACCGGCCCGCCCATAGTTCCGCCAAAGCGGTTGTTGTCATAGTCCGGTTGTCCGGGAATCGTTCCTCCGGCGATTGCATTCTTCGTCAGATTGTCGAGTGAATTGTAGTTCTTATTCTGGTTGTACCATTCGCCGGACCCATGCCAATTGTTCGTGCCCGTCTTGGTCACCAGGCTGAATTGTCCGCCCGCGGAATGTCCGTACTCCGCGCTGAATTGATTCGTCGTGAGGTTGAATTCCGCGAGCGAGTCTGGAATAACTGTCGAGTTGTTTCCCGTCACGCCCAGGTTGTTGTCATCCACGCCGTCCACCGTAAAGTTGTTATCGCGTGGACGCGTTCCGCCAACCGAACCGCCAATTCCTGTAACCCCGCCCGGCTGCGCAATCACGTTGGGAGCCAGCACCGCCAGGTTGAGAGGGCTGCCGTTCAGTGTTCCTGCGGCACTCGGTAGTCCTGCCACAGAGTTGGCGTCAAACGTATTGTTCAACTCCGAAGAAGTTGTTTGGATGGCCGCTCCGCCCGCCGTAACTTCCACGATTTCCGTCGCGACGCCCAAGTCCAAGTGCCCATCCGCCACGTTGTCTTGATTGGCGATGACGCTGACACCCGTCTTCAGGAAATTCTTAAAGCCCTTGGCTTCTACCTCTACCTTGTACAAGCCCGGAATCAAGCTCGGAAACGAATACGTTCCCGCTGAGGTGGTCGCAATCTTCACCGACACACCCGTGTCCTGATTCGTGGCTGTTACTTGCGCATCCGGAACCGCCGCGCCGGAAGGATCCAAAACCTGGCCACGCAGCGTTCCCGTGATTCTCTGTGCTGCCGCTGGCAGCGAGAAAATCAGCGCTAGTGCCAAAACCAATCCCGCATAAAGCAAACCTCTCAGGTTGCCGAGCCCGAATCGACTCACGCCACCGCTAATCCGTCTATCAAAATTCATTTCTCCCCCTCAATTCGAACTGCGTCGGATTTGTCCGATACTCTGGACACTGCTATTTCCCGCGACTATTGATTCGAAAGCGAGAAGCCAGCATCTGAGTTGGAGGTTAGAATGCAGTTCGTTCGCCAATACCCGAACGGATTAAGGGGTAATAATTTCTATGACTTACGAGCCATATTGGCCAGGCGGAAATCTAAAATTCGATACTTCTGGATGGTTTAGCTGATTTAGATTCAGGTATGCGTAGCCGGAGCTGGAACAGCAGAGAACTACTCGGTGCCAACAGCGAGGATTTTCTTTCCTTCAACTTTCACCTCGATGCCGAGGGGCGGGCGCAGGTCGGATCCTTGCACGATACCCCCGCGAACCCAAACGCTTCCGGGAAGATTAGTCAATTTGAGGGGGTCAAAAACGGTGCGGCTGCAAGGATTTCCGACCATGGGATGCCTGGCGGCGCGGTAGCCGTAATCGGTTTTCAATTTTTCCAGGTCAGTAAGGAATTCGAGCTTGCAATTGCCGTAGGGAGCTTTTTGCTCGAAGGCCCAGTAGCCACTCGCTTGGGAAGGGGAGCCAGCCGGCAAACGAATAAGCAGGCCGGGGATGTTTTCGCCGGTAAGCCGGTTGCGGATATAAAACTCTTTCGAGGACCACGGCTTGGCCATCTCGGTCGCGACGGCGACTCCGGGATCCGCGTCGGTCGCGTGAGGAAGCAACGTGCTCGGATCGGGCGCAGGCGAGGGAACTTCAATCTGCGGCTGCTGCTCGGCGAGCCGCGGCTCGATGTGTTTGGGGCGAAGAGCCCAGCGCGCTCCAAGGAAAACGACGAGAAGGACAGCGAGAAGTCCGATGACCAGTTTGACGGCGGGATTCGACGCTGCGGACGAGCGGGCGCCGGGACCGGAAACGCCGGGAATCTGCGGCATTTCGGACTTGAAGCGATCCGATGGGGGCTGGTCGGTCATTGTGCTTCGCTCCGATTCTATACTCAAAGAGGAGAAAGTCGAAAGTCCAGACCAGGCCGACATTTGCGATAGAGAGCGACAGTTGAAAGTGAAGAAAGAGGCGACTCGTGAAAGAAAGGTTGCCATAGACGTACTGAGCGGAATGAGAGTTCGCAAACAAGAAGCTCCATCCCCCTACCTTCGGTGTTTTCCCAAAGAGCGCGGAAGCGGCTGAAAAGAAAATGGTTGGCAGGTTGGAGGTGCCCCCTCCCCCCTATGTTCTCGTAACGATATGATACGACAGAATTTAAGGGGTGGGGGTCTGCAAACGATATGATTCCATGGGAGTTAGGGGATAGCGAGTGATGCTTGGAAAGTTGAGGACCCCTCCTATGTTTTCGTAAAAGATTGGTGCGACTGGGTTTAGGGGGTGGGGGTCGGCAAAAAGACTGCGAGGAAAGGACTTAGCGTAGGCTAAGGAAGCAATGGAGGACAAAGGAACGTCGCAGTGGCGTGCGAGCCGCTCTGGGAAGGCGATTTGGAGTTTGGCAAACACGCGGGTGAATAGCACACCTTACTTAGGTTGTTAAGCGTCTTGCAGTGAATGGCAAGAATTGACGGTCGAACGGTTGCTGGGCGGATTGAACGGGATCGGTAGAGACGGGACGATGGGGCAAGAACAAGATCAAAAGCCCCACACGTTTAGCCCGACGTGTGTGGGCACCCGCCGCTCTTCCCAATGTGTTGTAAGCTGTGGCGCTTCGGGGGGTGGCTTATGCGTGCATTAGGGCTGCGCTTGACTTGGGTCCTTACTCTTATCGCTTTCTTTGCTTCTTCTGGTGGCGCCCGGGTTACGCGCGTCGAGATACTCTCTCGGGCTGACGTTCAAGACGGGCGGGCGTTCGGGTTGGCTGGCGGCTACGAGAGGATTATCGGCCGCGTCTACTTTGCGGTCAGTCCGGAAAACGTTCACAACCGGCAGATTGTGGATCTGGATAGAGCTCCGCGCAACGCCCAGGGGGAAGTGGAGTTTTCCGCAGACCTATATCTCTACAAACCGAAGGACATGAACAAGGGAAACAACGCGGTGCTGTTTGAAGTTTCGAACCGCGGTGGAAGAGGAATTCTGCGCCTGGTGAACGGCGGAAATTCTTCTGACCCAAACGCGGAGTTTGGAGACGGATTCCTGTTGCGTGAAGGGTACACGATTGCGTGGCTGGGCTGGCAGTTTGATGTCGCGGAGGACGGACAAAAACTCGGACTCTCTGCGCCGGTGGCACATGATTCGGGAGGAAAAGAAATTCGCGGGTTGGTGCGCTCCGATTTCACGCCATCCCAAAAAAGAAACGACATGCCTCTGGGTCATATCCTGCTAGGCCCCGGCGGGGGAAAAAGTTATCCGGTCTACGATCCTGCCGGCGCGAGAAATGTCCTTAGCGTGCGTGACACGCCCGATGGTCCGCGGCAGCCCATCTCTCGCAGCCAGTGGAGTTTTGGCCATTCCGTGGAGGGCAAACCTACGGCCGATCCTCATTTCATTCATCTACATGGGGGGTTTCTGCCGGGCAAAATTTATGAGGTCGTCTATGAGGCGAAAGACCCGGTGGTCGCTGGCGCCGGGCTGGCTGCGGTCCGAGATTTTCTCTCTAATCTTAAATACGATCCGCAGGCGACAGCTCCAGTTCACCGCGTCTATGCGGTAGGAATTTCGCAGAGCGGGCGCTTCCTCCGCCATTTCCTATACCAGGACTTCAACACGGACGAGCAAGGCCGCCAGGTGTTGGATGGCGTGATTGCCCATGTTGCCGGTGCCGGCCGTGGCAGTTTCAATCATCGGTTCGCGCAGCCCTCGCGTGACGCGCAACCCCTGTCCAGCATTTTTTTTCCGACCGATCTGTTTCCTTACACGGACCTCCCCGAAAGCGACCCGGAGACGGGCGAAACGGCAGGACTTCTGGACGCTGCAAGCAAGTCGCACGCAGCGCCGAAGATTTTTTTTACCAATACCTCGTACGAATACTGGGGTCGTTCTGCTTCGCTGATTCATACTTCCGGCGATGGTTTGAAAGACGCGGTGCCGGGTGAAAATGCGCGCATCTATTTTCTCGCCGGCTTGCAGCATTTTTCCGCCACGTTTCCGCCACAGAAGGTTACGAGTGGCTCGCCGGATTCCACGGCACAACAACGGCACAATCCGAATCCCGTCCAATGGTTCTGGCGAGCACTAATCACGGATATGGACCAGTGGGTGAAAGATGGAACGCCACCACCGCCGAACACCTATCCGAAAATTGCAGACAGCACACTGGTTCCGTTGGGCAAATGGACTTTCCCGAGAATTCCCGGCGTGAATAGACCTCATGAAGTGAACTTGGCATACCATCTCGACTTCGGCCCGCAATGGAAATCAGGAATCGTTTCCAATGAGCCTCCGAAGGTTGGAAAGCCGTTTGCCGTCTTGGTTCCACAAACGGATGCCGACGGCAATGATTTGGGAGGTGTGCGATTGCCGGAATTACAAGTTCCGCTGGCTACCTACACCGGCTGGAATCTGCGGGATCCCAGCATCGGCGCTCCCGAGCTGCGGCTTAGCTTCCTCGGATCCTTTCTGCCGTTTGCTCGCAACGCAGCGGAACGGGAAAAATCCGGCGATTCCCGGCTTTCGGTCGCAGAGCGCTACGCTTCACGCGAGCAATACATGGGCAAGTTTGCGGAGGCGGCCATGAACATGATCAAGGAGCGTTTTCTGTTGCGGGAAGACTTGCCGACCGTGCTCGAACGCGGGCAGCGCGAGTGGAATGAAGTCGCCGGTCAGAAGTAACTCTGGAAATCCTCCATGAAGTTGAGACCGCTCGTTCGATTGGATTCCGGAGGTGCCAGGGGCAGTGCGGACTGTGCCAAGCGGTGCCGTAGAGTCATGATCAGGGTTGCGAGGAAATGATGAAGAACAAAGTTTATGCGGCGGCCATCGTCATCGTTGTGGGCCTGGCGGCTTGGGGTGGAGTGGCGGGGACAGAGATGGAGGGGCCGGTGCGGCTGCATCCGAAGAATCCACACTATTTTTTGTTTCGGGGGAAGGCGATTGTGTTCATCACCAGCGGGGAGCATTACGGCGCGGTGATGAATGCGGACTTTGATTACCGGCGTTACCTGACGACGCTTCAGGCGGATGGACTCAACTACACGCGGCTTTTCGGCGGAAGTTACGTGGAAGTGCCGGGGAAGTCATTTGGGATTGTGCGGAACGATCTGGCTCCGGCTCCGGGACGATTTATTGCGCCGTGGGCTCGAAGCGATGTGCCGGGTTATGCGGGAGGAGGAAACAAGTTCGACCTGAAGCGGTGGGATGCGGAGTACTTCAAGCGCTTGCATGATTTTCTGGCGGAGGCTTCGGAGGGGGGAATTGTAGTGGAGATCAGCCTGTTCTCGTCGCACTACGGCGATGCGCAATGGAATCTGAGCGTCTTTAATCCTATGAACAACGTAAATCGGACGGAGGGGCTGGATTGGAAGAAACTGCATACACTGGACAACGGGAACGTGCTTGCGTATCAGGAACGATATGTACGCAAGCTGGCGCATGAGGCGAATGCATTCGACAACGTTATCTTTGAGATCCAGAACGAGCCATGGTCGGACCGCCCCGCTCCCGGAGGCGTGATCGGGACGGTCAATCCTTTCCTGCAGCCTCCGGCGCGCGACCGATTTCCGAACGCGGCTGAAGTGGCGGATAAGCTCTCGCTGGCCTGGCAAGGGAGGGTCGTGGAATGGATTACGAAGGAAGAAGCGTCACTCCCCAACAAACACCTGATCGCGCAGAACTACTCGAACTTCCGTTTGCCCATCCTGGAGCTGCTGCCGGGCGTGAGCATCGCAAATTTCCACTACGCGTATCCGGAAGCGGTGACCTGGAACTACGGATTGGCGAAGGCGATTTCCTACGATGAGACGGGATTTATGGGACGGGATGACGAGATGTACCGGAGGCAGGCGTGGAATTTTATGTTGTCTGGAGGGGGCATCTTTGACGCACTGGACTATTCGTTTTCTGCCGGTCACGAGGATGGAATGGACGCGGAACAGAATGGGCCGGGTGGCGGGAGTGAAGGATTGAGGAGGCAGTTACACGTTTTGGGTGAATTCTTGCAGTCGTTCAAGGTGGCGGACTTGCATCCAGACTTTCAGGTTGTGAAGTATGCTGGTGGCACAGTGGCTCGCGCGCTCTCGAATCCGGGCGAGGAGTATGGAATGTACTTTGATGGAGATGGTCCAACGAAGGTGATTCTCGATTTGCCGGCGGGACATTATTCGGGCGCGTGGGTGAATGTACGAACAGGAAGCATCGGACGGCCGGAAGACATCCAGGCGACAGGTGGAGGCATGGTCCTGGAGTCTCCTGAGTTCATGAACGGAATCGCACTGCGTCTGAAGCGAGTGGCGGCTTCGGAGCCGGCAAAGCATTGAAGCAGAGAAATAGAACGCAGCACGACTCGAGAGCGATCTTCACAGGAAGTGGGCGGCCTGATTTTCAGGCCGTGCTGCGGTAGAGCGCTGCTGATTTAGGAATTAGTCTCTTTTAGGTCATCCGACGCTTGTTTGTTGGCCTTCTTGGTCTCCGACTTGGAATTGACGCTGGGAGCGAGCGCTTCAATGGCTTTACCAAGACTCATGGCGCCGGTGCCGGTCATTTTTGCCTTAAGCGCATCGAAGCCGCCGGGAATGTTCAGGTTCTTTGCAACGTGCGCGGCCGCGACACACTGGCCGAGGTTCTTGAAGCCGCCGCATGCGGACTGAGCGTCTTGGCCCGTCAGTGTCTTGATCTTGCCGGCGATAGCGGTGTTGTGGCTGAGGACATCGCTCGGCGAAGCGTGCGACATATCGGCATGGGTGGTGGCGGCAGTTTCATGGGACCCGCTCATGCTGGAGCCGCTAGCAGCCCCATGTCCCGGAGGCGGTCCACCGCCTGGATGCGAGCGTTGAGCGAAAGCAGGAACGCCGAAGGCCAGTGCCAATGCTGCGACGAAAGTCAGAGTCGAACGATTCATGTGGTTCCTCCTATGATTGGGCTGGAGGGACAAGGCAGATTTCTTCGCTGTCTTGACCGAGGGATTGGTATTTGGTTTCTAGGATGCACCGAACATTGATGGGGATGCAAGGCCAAGGACATTCGATTTGATGCGGCCGAGCGTGGGCGGAACTGCTATCTAGAGACAACAATGTTCCCAAAATGGTACGGGAATCTGTTATTGAGATGGGTACAGGGAGTGGCGGGAGGCTTGTCTCGGGGCGCGGGTGAATCTACTGTTAGGGGAGCGTGAGGAGGGCAGGGTCCAGCGCCGAGAGCTATGATTCAGGAACAAAGAGGCGGGGCGCGGGCGTTTGTCCGCAGCCTGAACATTCTGCTGAAATTCGCGCGGCTGTACGAGTTTGGGCACGCGAAGACGTCGCAGCAGTTTGAAACGACGTGGAAAGAACTGCGCAACGCGCTGGATGACAGCGGCGGCAGCGGCGTGCTTCTTGGAGCGTCAGGAACGCAGATCTTGCTGGATGGCGTGCCACTCGGTTCAGCTGCAGGCGAGCGGAGTTTCGCGCAGCTATTGATCTCCTCAGGAATCGCGAGCATTCATTTTTCCCCGCTGCTGACGCAGCCGCAATTCGCGCGATTTGTGCGCGCCTTCCCAAGCGGAAATGCCAAGCCGACTTCTCTTGCCGAACAATTGAAAAGCGCGCTGGCGGGAGATACGAGCATCAAGGTCAATGAGATTCGCTACGTGGCGGAAGATGCGTCCGTGGCGGGGATCAAGGTGGCGGCGCAACTGACGCAGAAGGTGCTCGGAGCGGCGGGCGACAAGTTCAAGGATTTCTTCGAAGACCCGAACAAAATGCTGCAAATGATCCTGGCGGCGGAAAGTATGCGCGCGTCCGGGGGCGGCGGTGGTGGCGGAATGGGCGGGCCGGGGCATGGATCCGGCGGCCCTGGGCCGGGATTCGGACTGGGTAGTGGCGG
>WNEZ01005665.1_pt1 | contig 19206 bp, 19 predicted proteins | sample 5400521 | NCBI WGS metagenome assembly WNEZ01 (sample SAMN13153339, study PRJNA577476) | soil metagenome | isolation source: 120 cm saprolite under Douglas fir tree site 2 hole 1 replicate 1 | place: USA:California | collected 2015-04-18 | reverse complement strand
GCACTTTTTTATTTCTTGACGCCGGTGGAAAATCGCTCACTAACCATACTGGAGGGGGACCTATCCGCTACAGCACTTTTCCTATGCGTATTTGTATGGTGGCTACGCCCATCCTGCTGGAGAGCGCGGCCGGGGCCAACCTTCCTTTTCGGCATGGCTCCCGCCATTTTGCTCTTTCTCGCCATTCCCAAAATAGTCGACCACGGCACAAATCTATTTCTCACCCAGGTCGTGTTTCTCTGCATCATCTTAGGTATCATGAGACTCGTCCAGTGTGAGCTAGTTAATTGACCTCATCCTATAGATCAACTATACTGTCCTAAGTAACTATTTAGGTCTCCTTAGTCTTGCGCCGCCTTCGGCGGCGTGATAAAGGAAGGTGAGTGGGGACACCCCACACCCCGCCAAGGGCCCTTGCAGGCCCCTTGGAACCCCCTGCTGAATAGTTATCTGGAATCACAGCAAACACGGATTTTCAACTTAACGAGTAGGTTGCAATACATAATCAGTGGCGAGGTGCATAATGTCTATATTCGAGAATCATACAGGAAGGCTTCCTCCCCAATCCTTGCTCCAGCAGCGTTATGTCATTGTGGGACAAGCAGGCAAGGGCGGAATGGGAGCCGTCTACCAGGCCGTAGATACACGCGACACTCACCGTCGTGTCGCCATCAAAGAGATGAGCCAGGGCCACCTGAGCGATGCAGGACTGGCCGAGGCTACTGCACAGTTTCAGCGTGAAGCTACCCTGCTGGGCAGGCTCTCTCATCCCAACTTGCCGCACATCTACGATGCCTTTAACGAGAGAGGGCGCTCCTATCTCGTGATGGACTTTATTGATGGGAAGACGCTGTTACAACTGCTCAAAGAGTCGGGATTCCGCCCGCTGCCAGTCGCGCAGGTGCTGGGCTACGCACTGCAGTTGTGTGATGTGCTGGCTTATCTCCACCAGCAACATCCGCCCATCATTTTTCGCGACCTCAAACCAACCAACGTGATGGTGACGGCTAATGGGCATGTTTTCCTGATCGATTTCGGCATTGCACGCATATTCAAAGAGGGACAGGAACAGGATACTACACTCCTGGGATCGCCGGGATATGCAGCGCCGGAGCAGCATGGGAGCGCGCAGACAAATCCACGCTCGGACCTCTACAGCCTCGGCGCCACGCTCCACTGTTGCCTGACGGGCAGAGACCCCTACCAGGCAGACGATCGCTTCACGTTTCCGCCTATACGGCAGTATAACCCGCAGGTGCCGGTCGAACTTGACCAGCTTATCCAGCGCTTACTGGCACTGGACGAGCAGCAGCGCCCTGCCAGCGCTGTGGAGGTCCAGCAGGCACTGGTTAAAATCAGTCAACAGGCAGCGGAGGACACGCGATCCATATCTCCTGCTATGAGCCCCGCCACTGCTCCGACCCAGTACGGCTCACTTGCGCCATCTCTACCTTCAACACAGTATATGCCACCAACCCCCGGCGCCAACCAGGGGCCACTGATGTTCCCTCCGACGGCCGCGGTCGGTCCTTCAGCGCAGCCAGTCGGCAGAGCAGCGCCACAAACAATTCCACAAAAGACAGGTGTCTCATCCAGCTTTGTGCGCATATGGACGATGCCTTTCAGCGCACTCTTTGGTCTTATACTCATACTCACTACTGGCGGCAGTCTCTATGCCTTCAACTTCATCGGAGGATCAGATCACCTGGTTGAGTTTGGCATGGCAGTACTCTTGCTGCTGCTCGCCTTCATTGCCGGCATGGCAATGCCAGGCCCTGCTTCTAAAAGCATACCGCTCTTCACGGGACTCGCGGCGCTGCTCGTCGGTCTCGCCTTTATATTGCAGGCAGCTCCTATCGCGCGGCAGCCGCTGTCAACTACTCTCTCATCCCTGCTCCAGTTCGCGGTGCTCAACCGGCTGTTCACAGCCGGGCTTGCGCTCGCCACCATCATATCGCTGCTCTGGCTCACCCGTCCCTTCGCCGTCGTAGATCGCATTGTATTGCTGCTGATTTTTGGTATTGCGGGCGTATGCACAGCCATGCAGTATCCCTTCAATGATCTGGTAATCGTCAAACACGTGCTGTTGCTTGTCGCCTTGATCATGCTGATCCTGGGTACACTGGTAGCATCACAGATGGAACGTGTGCGAACAAGTACCGGCGGAACTTAGTTCCTTTGGGCAGGTACGGATTGCTCTGCACTTCCTTCACTCCGGCGGTGTACCGCGACGAGGGCAAGCACAATCAGCACGAGACTGTAAATGTGCGGCACGTACAGCAGCCAGTTACCAACGCCGGGGATCAATGACAGGAGTGCGCTAAGAATGACCAGTGGCACTCCAAACAGCAGTGTCACATAGATTTGCTCTACAAATCTTCCCTTGCCACCCACTGCCCTGCTGATCAGGTACAAGATACCTCCCGCGAACAGGAATGAGACGAGCGTAAGAACGAGCTGCCATATGACAGTGAATATAATCGCTACCGTCTGCAGCGCAGCTGGGCTCAGTCCACCCGAATTCGCTATGCTGCTGAAGGAGGCAGGCGAGATCAGGATAGCCACGACTGAGATGATGGCATCTATAATGCCCAGGCCAATGAACTGCAGCCATATGATGCCCCAGCCTGCTTTGCCCTTTTCTTCAGCCCTGCATACAAGGGACTGGTTAACTTGCAAAAAACTTGCGCATCGGGTTATTCTGGTATTCTATTTCTCAATGGTAAAACCTTATCTCTGGGGCAAAGTCAAGAGATGAATCAAGTTAACATTATTCAAAGTTTTGCCTGAACGGCGAGGTGGCGCATCGGCAAAGTCACCTAATTGCATTGCCTAATTTTCCTGGATTTGAATGACCAGAAAGGAGATATTACCCGGAGGATTTGATTGAAAGGAACGAGCATTGATTTCCAACAAAGATCAATCTCAATAGGTTTAGACGAGGTGGTTCTCGACGGCATAGCGCGTCGCCGCGGCGCGCGAGCAGGGTTTCGGGCCACTCTCCCCTTTGCCGATCAAGAATGGGATGGGAAACGTCGTTGGCAGCACAGAAACAGAGGAAGTCTCCCATTTTAGGAGAAGGCCTCTCAAAAGCGAGAAAGGGCTACCGCGACAAGCGCTCTCTTAGGAGGAGCTCCCATGCTTCATGTGTCCTTGTTTTCAATGGCTAACTCAATCATACATAAAACTCAACGATTAAATATTTAAACACTTCATTAAATCAATGATACAGTCTATTGACTTCTTTGTGTATGTATGGTAAACAATTCGTAGGAGCTGGCTGGTCAGACCAGGTCAACTCAACTCAGTCCGAGCGGGAGATGGTTGGTGGCAGCGGAGGAGAGGCTTTCTCGTTCAGAGGCAGTTGGTGCGAGCCGGTGCCTCTGCTTCCCGATGCATCAACACGAAACAGCTTCACTCCCTGAAACAGCTTCCCCTGTCCCAGTCTACACAGGCACAGTGAGCATTGGCCAGAGGCCCTGCTCATACTTTCTTTCGAGATACATGTTCGTTCTGAAGAGAGGTCACGGAGGAAACTGTAGTGAATACTGGTTTTACTTCAACGCGCCGCACTTTTTGCAAGCACCTTGGTGCTGCAGCCGCAACCACCTTTTTTTTAGGGGCTCACCCTCTTTCTGCCCACGCGGACAGTCATCGCGATGCCACGTTCAGGCATGCATCAGGGGCTGGTCTCAATGTCTTGCTTGTCCACGGAGCGGGGGTGGACGCATCAAGCTGGATGCTCGTGATTCCGGTACTGCAGGCACAGGGCTACCACGTGCTCGCCGTTCAAAATCCACTCTCATCGTTAGAAGATGATGTGAATGTCACGCGTCAAGCACTCGCCTCGCTCTCCGGTCCGACGATCGTGGCAGGGCATTCGTATGGTGGGGCTGTGATGACCAATGCCGGTATCGGTGCCCCGAACCTTCATAGCCTGGTGTATATCGCAGCGGTGGCGCCTTTGGAAGGGGAGAGTGTCATGGGCATTGCCAAGCAATTCCCGACGCCTCCCATCACAGCGCACGTTGTTCCTTCCTACCGTCAAGGATATACTTGGGTGGATCCAGCTTTTTTTCCCCAAGACTTTGTACAAGATATCGATGTCGCAAAAGCTCGAGCGTTGGCGGTGGTGCAGAAACCGATCACGCAAGCATGCTTTACGGCGAAGTCAGGGCCGCCTGCCTGGAAAACGGTTCCGTCCTGGTACTTAGTTTCGGGCAATGATCGAGTGATTAATGTTGACTCAGAGCGCTTCATGGCCAAGAGAATAGGGGCCACAACCCGTCACATCGCTTCCAGTCATGCCTCTCCTTTGTCCCATCCGCGAGCTGTGTTCGAGATCATTGTCGCGGCAGCTCAAGGAGCCCAGAAGCATCCAGTGAAGCCTTCTGACAAGCGAGCAGGCGTCTGAGAAGGAAAAGGCTCACCAGCCAGAAGGAGTTGACAGGCATTGAGTCGCTGCTGCTGCTGTAGCATAGGACGAGCCTTCTCCTGCAGGAGGCCGGGGTGGAGACGACGCCGCCCGGTCCAACGAGGGTGAGCAGCCGCACGCCAGTTTGCCCGAGAAGCCCACAGGCAGCGGCAACATCCTGCTCGCGTCCAAGCAGCGGTGGGAGCTGCCCTGGGAGGTTGGATGTCATGGCGCCGGACGCATAGGTTGACCCGGCTACGCTCGCCGGGGTGGCTGTTAGCGACTGGGCGCTATCCGCGCTCACGGGAGAGGCAGGAAGCGCTTGCAAAGGCCGAGCAGGATGCTGTCTTAGAGGAGATGCTCTGGCGGATACACGAGGTGAATTTACAAGCAGAATTGAGTCTTGATGAGCCCGAGTCTACCAGGGAAAAATTACCGCTAGAGCTGCTGACAACGAAAGAAGAGCATTTTGACCAGCCAGACAACCTGTGCCGGAGGCGCGCACCGAAGAAAGTCCGACGTGTTTCGCTCTTTCTGCAAACACTGGCCGCGGTAATAGCGGTTTGCACGCTGGTGGGAGGCTTCCTGGTGATCCTGGATGCACGTCGTAATAGTAGTCCGGGAAGTGGCACACAGCTTTTCGGGTGCTTTGTCTCTGCACCGCAGCCGCAGGTGGACGCTCAACTGCTGAGCGTGACTGTTGTTGCAGAGAATGATGCCTGGGCTGTTGGGGTGAAGTATGAGAACAACGTTGGCCTGTCCACGACACTGATTGAGCACTGGAACGGGCAGAGTTGGCAGATTGTTGCCAGCCCGAACGTGAATGGTAGGGCCAATGTGCTTACCTCGGTCACAGCCATCTCGAAGGACAATGTCTGGGCTGTTGGCCAGGCAGCCAAAAAGCTCAACGGCCCTGTAGCGCAAACGTTGATTGAACACTGGGATGGGCAGAGCTGGCAACTTGTTTCCAGTTCCAATACAGGGGCCATGGGGAGCACTTTAATCGGCGTGGTAGCCATCTCGAAGGACAATGTCTGGGCGGTAGGTGGACTCATCGGAGAGACAATGCCACTCATTGAGCACTGGAATGGGCGTGCATGGAGTATGGTGGCAAGCCCGGTCCTCCATGGGATCGTCCTGATAGGTATCGCGGCCGTGGGGGCAAATGATATCTGGGCTGTTGGAAACGGACTGGTTGAGCACTGGAACGGTCACAGTTGGCGCCTGGTTACCAACTTCCCCAAACTTGCTCTGAATGTGGTGATTGCTCTTGCGCCAAACGACGTGTGGGCAGTGGGCAGTTCCCATAAGGATCCAGCAAATTTTGATACACTGGTTGAGCATTGGGATGGGAAAAACTTGAAAGTTATCACCAGCCCTAATCCAGGCCCGAGCAGGAATCGTGCGAATGATTTGGAGGGAGTCGCGGCTACACCTTCGGGAAAGATCTGGATTGTAGGGTTTCAGCAAGTCTCTGGGAGTCCCACGCCCAGGCCATTGATTGTTCTTTCTACCTGCTCGTAGCCCGCAAGTCGAGGTGGCCAAGACGCGACTCAGTTGGCGTCCCCGTTGATTACGCGTTCCGGCAAAATAGCCTTTCTTTGCCAATTAGGCCATCATCTTTTGGGGGACAAGCTCCTTTCTTCGGGCAGCATGTTGTCACTATTTGGCCAAAATTTACTATGGAAACGGCCTTGACTTCTCCTATGTGGTCATCGTACACTTATGAATAGGTCTTGAATGACTAGAAAACGAAAATGGTCATTGGTCATCTCAGGAATTTACTTTATAGAGAGGAGAAACAGGTGCCCAGGCAGGGAAATGAAGATGGGGATGCGTTTGCTGAGCGCGAAGAACGCATCCTGGATGCAGCCGCCGAGCTGATCCAACGCTGGGGGTATAAGAAGACCACGATCGAGGATATCGCGCGGCGAGCGGAAGTGGGCAAGGGGACTATCTACCTGCACTGGAAGACGCGCGAGGAGCTGTTCATCGCACTGCTGCTGCGCGAGCGACTGCGGGCATTGAAAGATGTCGAGACGCAGTTAGCTGCCGATCCAGAGGGAGCTACCTTGCATGGCTCGGTCAAGTATTTCACCCTGGGGGTGCTCAACAACCCGCTGCTCAGGGCAGCGATACAGCAAGACAACGACACCTGGTCAGAGCTGATGCGGACAAAGTTCGCGCTCGCCGACACGGAGCAGCGCATAGTGTACGGTCACAGTGGCTTCGAGATTTTGCGCGAGAGAGGCCTGGTGCGAGCCGATGAGAGCGTGGATGACCAGGTGTACATGCTCGGGGCCATCTCGACCGGTTTCATGGTGCTCAATCAATATTTACCAGAGGACAAGCAGCTTCCGGCGGAAGAGGTGGTCAAGCTGCTGGCGAAGGTGGTACTCAGGACTTTCGAGGCGCGAGCTCCTGAGGCAGGGGAACAGGATGAAAATCTCAATACCTTTCACCAAATGTTGGACTACACCCGGGAACTGAGTCGCAAGAAAGTGGACTGACACTCCCCGCCATACATGACGAGGGTTCTTGGTTCAACGAAGGAGCTTGCCATCTGAATACTGCTACTCACACAGTAGAGGTTCCTTTTCCCCAAGCGTTCGCAGAACCGAAGTTCTGCCAGTTCCCGAGTGCCCCCCGGTACTGTGAGAAACGAGGTACGCGGCGTGAGGAAAGAAGCGAACAGGCCGTTAGGCGTGTATGCGCCCTCTTGCGAGGTTCTACGCAGCCTCTTTCCCGGCGTATGGCAAATGTGGCAAACACGTTCGTGCTTTTACCCGTGACACTGCATCACGGAACCCAGGAAACACGATTCAGTTGTCAAGGTGCTAGATCAAGTGTACCAGGGCTGTCTAGACTTTGGTTGAATATTCATAGGTTGAGTAGTGCACTGCCTGCTTACAGAGAACGGGCACACGCTCACTTCAGCGCGTTCCGCTCTTTCGCTGAAAGGGCATAGGAGGATATAACATGTTAGAAACACTATCACCGATCACGGTCGCCGACTTGAGTGTCCGCGAATGCGGGCCTGCCACAGCGCCAACGATTTGTTTCCTGCACGGGGGAGGAATCAGTGGCTGGATGTGGGGTCCGCAGGTCGAGGCCATGCAAGACACGTACCATTGCCTGGTCCCCGATACGCCGGAACATGGACTGAGCGCCGCGGTCCGGCCTTTTACCATCGCGGATACGGCTCGTCGTATTGCAGAAGTGATCCGTGAGCGGGCACATGGTGGGCGCGCACATGTGATTGGTCTTTCTGAAGGGGCCCAGGTCACGGTGCAACTGGTTGGCAGCGCGGCTGAGGTAGTGGATCACGCCATCATCAGCAGCGCCCTGCTGTATCCACTGCCTGGCGCTGGTCTCCTCGGCCCGCGTACACTTGCGCTGACCTTTAATCTCTTCGTCGCGCCTTTTCAAGGCTCCGACTGGTACGTTCGCCTCAATAGACGCGGTAACGCCATTCCCGAGCAGTATTTTAGCGAAGTGCGCGAGGATACCAGGCGGATGACAGCCGATTCCTTTACCCATATAATACTGGAAAATCAACGCTTCCGCATGCCAGCAGGATTGGACCAGGTGCAGGCGCCAGCTCTCGTCGTTGCGGGCCAGCACGAGTTGGCGATCATGCGGCGATCCGCTCGGGATCTCGCGGCGACGTTACCCGCCGGACAGGGCTACCTGGTCGCATTCAGCAAACTTGCAGCAGAGGAACATGCCTGGAACCTGCACCGGCCTGATCTGTTCAATGCTGTCACCCGTGCCTGGCTGACAGATCAACCATTACCAGTAGAACTAATCCCGCTGAGATGAGTGCCTGGAGTGATGGATATTGCTACTGATCTCTACTCCTTCTGTGCAGTCACCTCTTGGTCAGATAATGCCGGTAGCCGTCACCCTCAGTTACTTCTAGCAAGGTAAATTGCGTCTCAGCAAGCCATGTACGCACCTGCTCATCGGTCGGATAGTAGTGGTAGCCGCCGTGATGGGCATACTCACCATACACCAGCGGTAATCCCAGGCGCTTTCCCGCCTCATAAGCAATGTCTAGTACTTCCGCGGATTCTAGTTCTACTGTGAAGTAGAGATGGCCGCTCTCATGCAATGCCGTTGTAAAATTGCGAAGAACCACTGGCCAGTCTTCAGGGAAAACCATCTCCATCGCATCCATACAGAGTACGCCGTCGAAGGTATCGTGTGGAAGGTCAACTCCTGCAAGCCAACATGCTGGATTGCTACGTCAGGAAATTTCTCATGGGCACGTTGGAGCATCTGTTGCGATTGATCGGTTCCCATCACGGAAAACCCGCGCTCCGACAAAAGCGGCCAGTACTTGCCCGTGCCGCAGGCGGCATCAAGAAGGTACCCTCGTGGAGGGCAAAGTTCGAGGAGACGTTCTAGCATGGAACGATGCGAAGGGTTGATATTGGCGCCCCAGTGTTCGTCATATTGCCGCGCATAGATGGTGTCCATTTGCACTTCGTTCCAGAGACGGCGTTCTTGTCGCCATTGAGTTCGATCCATGAAAGGAGACTCCTTCCCTGTCACACTTATCTATCAAGGCATCATCGATATTCTAAAGCGGAGAGCAGAAAGATTGAGTGTTCATGATTCCTCCTGAACATGGCTGAGAGGAACCCATCCGCGCTTTCCCTGCTGATCGTGGCACCAGAACCACCCGCTTTCTTCCTGCTCGATGGTCAGTTCCTGTCCAGCAATCACCGTCAGTTCTCTTGCGTTGTAGGCAGCGAGAGTGGTTCCCGTCAGGCCGTCTGCGCCCATTTGGATGATATTCTTGGGAACCCAGCCGCCTTTTCCTCGTTGATCGGTACACCATACCCAGATCCAGGCAGGGTTGTGGTCCCAGGCACTGTTTCTTTCGCTGACGGCAAAAGCTTCGCCAGCTTCAACAGCTATTGGATCGGGGAACTCGGCCTGATAGTCCTTTGTCACCCGGCATTTTCGTTCGGGGTCTATGTGCGGTATGTTCATAAGACACTCCCTGCTCGTATCCTACTCAGGATCGGCTTCATTCAAATGAAAAAGCCTGATGTATGATGTCTCTACAATACTGCTCAGATTTCATATCTGTGGTAAAGGAAAATTGATTCACCTGTTGCCTTCCCTTGTCTCTTCTAACCTCTGGGGTTTGCATCGTTCTATCTTACCACGCCGCTCGACACTTCTGCTCTCCGCCCTAAGGTCATTGTCAAGCTTCACTGTACAGGCGCCCATCGACTATACTCAGTGTGCGGTCGGCCAGCGCGGCGACATGCGCGTCATGCGTCACGACGACCAGTGTGCAGCCATGTTCGCGGCAGAGTTTACCAAGCAAATTCATCACCTGGAGGCCCGTGGCCTGGTCAAGGCTGCCGGTCGGCTCGTCGGCCAGCAGCAGGGGAGGCGAGGCGATCAAGGCGCGCGCAATAGCCACGCGCTGCTGCTCGCCGCCCGATAACTGGTCGGGGTAGTGCTCCACGCGCGTTGTAAGTCCGACCTCGGACAGGAGCAATTCAGCTCGCTTGCGCAAGAGGCGGCGTGGGCAGTAGGGCAGCAAAGGAAGCATGACGTTCTCCATGGCCTTCAGCGTGGGGAGAAGCGAGAACTGCTGAAATACCAGGCCGACCTGCTCGCGGCGGAAACGCGCCAGCGCGGCTCCACGTAAATCACGCGTGGAAACGCCGCCGACGCGTACTTCTCCCTTGCAGGGTTGATCCAGGGCGGCGCAGAGGCGCAAAAGCGTCGACTTGCCCACACCCGAAGGCCCCACGATGGCCACATGTTCACCCTGCTGTACTGTCATGTCGATGCCGCACAGTACAGGAATCTCACCGGCGCTCGTGACATAGCTGAAATGTAGCTGCGCACACGCGATCATTTCCATAGAAATACTCTCCCTGTTTCTCTCCACGCCGGGCCCGCTGCTGCCAGGCTCACCAGCAGCAGGCCAATGAGCGGCCCACATACGAGCAACTCCAGCATGGTCAACAACGCGGGCGCTGATACTGTAGACGCCGTAATGCTGGTAGCCAGCAATGCTCCCAACCCGCCACTGAAAAGGGCGGGCAGCCAGCTATCCCACATGACGCGTAAGAACGCGGCACGCCGTTCCCAGCCCACCATCGAGAGCAGGCGTAATTCCTCTCTGCGCCCCTGCAACTGCAGCCTGGCACAAATGCCGACCGTCCCCGGCGCGATGAATCGCGGTCCCACGATAAATCGGGGACCTACGCCCCCGAGATGATCCTGTATCCATGGTATTTTATTTGCGGTCCCACGATAAATCGGGGACTTATGTTCCCCTTCTTGATGCCAATAGGCACGTGCAGGTCTGACAATATAGTGGCGGCGAGCACTAAAGTTTGCAGTAGCAATAAGTGTGCAGCAGTAGAGCAAGATTCCTGCTCCGAGCAGTGCCAGTATCACTGCCGGTGACAGCGTACTGGCCAGGTGTCCTGTTGCCAGCCCCAGCCATCCCGCCGCCAGCAGGCCGCCGGGGAGACAGAGCAGGAGGGCGTCGAATAAGAGGCTGGCGTTCAACAGGTGCGCAGGCCAGCCCAGTTGGCGCAGCAGGAGAGCGTCTTTCCTGCGTCCCACACCTACCAGCGCTCCCGCTGCTCCAATGGCAAGCAGGCAGACTATAGAACACAGCACAAGCAGCGCTTCTTGTAGAGCATCAACGCCATGCACAATCTGTACCGCGACGCCTGTTGCCCGCCACGAGGTCTGCATGGGTACGCCTGTCCCGGCTACAGATAGCGCTATGGTGCGCGGCGACGAACCATCGAGGATATCTACGTGGAGGCCCGTGCGGGCGGTGATGGCGGACGCTGTTGCCTGCAGCAGCGCGAGGCTGCGCTGGCTGTACTGTTCCACGGCTGCCGGTCGGCTCGTCGGCCAGCAGCAGGGGAGGCGAGGCTGCGCTGGCTGTAATGTTCCATGGCGTTCAAGCTCACATAGAGGCCACTGTAGCAACTGCTGCCGTTTATGGCACACGCCTGCTCCAGGGGAATAAAAGTGGCTGCGGCCACGAGACGGGGCATGCGCTCTGGTCCAGAGAACGGGAGCAGAGCGGGCAAAGATGAAGTTTGCAACGATGCAGCATCTATCCCTTCCCCCGCCGGGGCAGGTAAATATCGATTAGATACTGTGCGATAGAGCGGTCCCTGCGTATCGTTACCAGGCGCTGCAAGCGCTACCTGGCCCTGCGCAAGCTCGCGGGAGGTTGCAGCATAGCGCGTGCGCGAGTAGCGCAGCAGCTGCACGCTGTCCTCCCGGTAGTTTACTGCTCCCTGGCGGACGAGCTGCGCCAGCCAGCAAGCTGCACGTGTTATGCAAGCGGACAGCAGGCTCAAGTCGCCGCGCAGCTTCTCGACGCGCAGGGAGATATGCAGGGCAGGCGCAGGCGCAATGCCGTCCAGCAGGACCCGCTGCAAGGTTGCCTGCTGCGCCGCTGGGATGCCGATTACTGCCTGTACAGCCTGCATGGTGATCGTAAAGAGAACGGGCGTTGCATCGTCCTGTGCAAGAAGATGCTGCACGACAGGATACGCCAGGGGCGTTTCTGCGGTAAAGTGTGAGAGGTCGGTTACCTCGACGTAGTACACCACGGCCCCAGCGGCCGCCTGCTGACCGGCCCATGTCGCCACGATACGATATATGCCTTTGGAGGCTAACCAGAGAGGCATTTGCACATCTACGCTGCGCCAGCCTACAGTGGCAAAGGGAATGACCCGCGTTACATGTGGGAGAGCGGCTATACTGGCGACCTGGCGGGCAGTGATGCCGCCGTAGTTTTCCAGTACACTCTGGGGATCGATCCAGCCAGCAGCGCGTTCGGGCCGGCTTACAGCGGATGGGGGCCGCAGCAGTAGATCATACGGGCCGCGCCAGCTTTGCGCTATCTGTCGCTGTGTCAAGACGCTGGAAACATCTTGCAACGCGCCAATGCTCTGCGCCGCGTATACGAGCAGCAAAAGCGCTGCGGTTACAGGAACTACCTGGCCACCGCGCCGCCGCAAACTCCACATACAGAACAGAACAACTGCTTTGAATACATTCTTCATGGCACCACAGGGGGAGGAGTGGGCAGGCCCTTTTCGTAGCGGCGCTCGCGCAGCGATACGGGGATCAATTGCATGCGGCTATAGCGCAGGCTATCCACCTCGCCCAGCAGCACAAAGGGACGAGTCATCCCCGGGAATACATCCTCGGCTACGCCCTGCGCACGACCGACGACGTGACCTGAAGCATCGTAGAAGATGGCGACAATGGTGACATCGAAGGGGTAGCTGTTATGTCCCATATTTTGTATCGTGCCATCGACCTCGGCCTGGTTATCAAGCAGGATGATGTGCGATGAGACGATATGGAACGACTTCAGGCGCGAGTCAGGCTGCGCCTGCTGCTGGTTCCCCAGGGCGCACGAACTGAGGATTATGAGAGGAGCGAGGGTAACGAAGACGAAGCGTATCACATACATTACAGACACCCCTTTTCAAACGGTGAGGACATGCGAGCCTCGGCGGGAGCTGGCAGCCCGAGGGCCTGCAGCAGGGCCGGTGCGATGACGAAACTGGAGTAAACGGTGTCATTGACCTGGCTGGAACACGCACCTGGACCCGCCAATGCAAGGAGCGTTTGTTTGCTGGTGCCCTGGCCGGTAATGCCCATGCCATAGAAATTGTCGGCATCGGTATGATTGGCCTGCGCCTGGCTGGTTGTCAGCGCGATAAGCGTATTGCGCAACAGACCCTGCTGCCCAAGCCAGGCCAGGAATTGCCCAAAGGTCTGATCCGCCAGCAGTAACGACTGCTGGTACTCATCGTTACGAGCGTCGGGACTGGAACTCGCATCGCCCGGAGGCAAGGAGGCCAGTTCACCGTAGAGCAGGAAGCCATTTGCCTGCTGCGCGCCGGATAGCACGGCATCTTTCATCTGCGCCAGCCATATATTTGCATTGAAGGTACTGGAGCGCAGCAGCAGGTCGAGATTGCGCGTCGTGGCATCGCTGAGGATATAATCCGCTCCCGCGACGGCACCTGTCTGCATACCGTAGCCCTTTGCTACATCGAAGATGGATTCCTGGCCGAAGAGGTGGGCGCTGCGTCCGCCTGTGAACCAGAAGGTGGTATCGATATGATCGGGCGCGCCCCAGGGCAGCGGGTGCGGCCAGGGGTCGTAGGTAGCCCATCGAGGATAGGCGCCCGTCAGCAATACGTATTGATCGAGCGGCCTCCAACCATAGGGCTGCCACAGCGAACGCAGCACGCTTGCATGCTGCAAAAAGGCGCGCAGGTTGGGCGACTGGTCGACCAGGAGCGGATCATCGAGCAAGGATGCCGCGTAGAAGCCGCGCAAGTCGATCACAATGATGTTTTTTGCCTGTCCCACCTGGATAGAACGCCTGCCGGGGGTAGCTATAGGGACCAGTGGCAGCAGCAGGCCAGAGCGATTACCTTTGAGCACAACGGCTGAAAATACTCTCTGCGCATAGTAGCGGCCGGCATTGTAGTAGCGGCTGGCAGCGACGGTATAGAGGCCCGGGGCAAGATGGATGAAGCGGTAGTTTCCCGCGGCGTCCGTCACCGCGTGGAGCGGGATGCTGGTGGGCTGGTCCTCCCACACGGGCAGGTCTATCCAGACCACGGCATTCGGCAGCGGCTGATGTGACTGCGCGTCGATCACTGTACCGCTCAGCGTGTAGCCGCCGAGCTGGAACTGAAAGGCGGGTACCAGCGGCTGCTCCACGCTGACATCGGGGTCAGCGTCATCGGGATCGGATACATCACCCACCACGGGCTTGAATGTGGCAGATGGGGCCTTCGGCTGCGGTTGCGCAATATGCGCAGGGCGAGGCCAGAGCCATACGATGCCTGTAGCCGTTGTAATGGTTACGGCTATGAGAAAGATACACCATAAGATAAAGGTGCGTGACGGTTTTTTTCTTGCCATATTCATTATCTTATTCATTCAGCCTGCAGGGCGCCCCATACACGTCAAGCTCCTTCCAGGGCGCCCGCAAGGGGCGCCCAATAGGCATCAACCGAAGAAATAGCCTATCAACATCCGTAGGGGCGAGGGCGGTGAAGCGGCGCGGGGAGGGCCTTTATGGTCGCCCGTGTGGCCCCTGTCCATCAGTGGGCAATCGATGGAACCTGAGCGTCAATGGCACCCCGGGAGCGGGCGGCCATAAAGGCCCCCACACCACCCCACGCCACCCCCGCCCCTACAGAATGTTCTATGCTGTTTTGTTAAGCCCGCGCTTTTAGCTGCGCCCCTAAGAGCCCCTTTCATTTCTATAGTTGAATGGCGAACAACCCCTGGTCGCCCAGCGAGGCCTGGTAGAGCACTCCCCGGGCCGCAATGGGCGAGGCGCGCAGTTCACCCAGTCTCCACGTGTATAGCGCTTCTCCGTTCGAAGCGTCTACTATCGAACATACCCCGGCCTGCGAGGCGACGATGACCCAGGTTTGCGCGGTTCCCTGCACCACCAGCGGGGAGGCGGTAACGGCGCTGCCCATGAAACTACGCCAGCGCAGCCGACCGGTGAGAGCATCGAACGCGTAGAGGTAACCGTCGAAGCCTCCCAGGTAGAGCACATTGCCTGGCGAAAGGGCAGGCGAGGACTCAGAACCGGCGGGAAGATGGGCATCCCAGAGTATTTTGCCAGAACGGGCAGCAAATGCTACGACACGGCCAGACCACGTGACGAGATACACCGACCCCTGCGCTTCATTAAACACCGGTCCACCGGTCACGCGTTCGGGCAAGGAAACCTCCCACACCTTGCGGCCCGTTCTCAGGTCCAGCGCGTTGAATTCGCTCGAGGCGCCAAGGGCAACGTATACCAGTCCACCGGCTACCACGGGCGGCGTGCGTGTGGGCCAGAACTGCATCAGAGCATCCTCGGAGTGGAAGGCCCAGTATTGCTCGCCTGTCAACGCATCCAGGCACCAGAGCGAATTAGCGCCGCTGGCAACCAGCAGCACGCGGCCGACGACGAGAGGAGCGGCGCGCACGACGCCAAGCGTATCGAAACGCCAGCGTTCTTTACCGCTGGCAGCATCCAGCGCCGCAATATAGTGTCCATCACGCGCCGCGTAGACGATGCCGTGAGCAAGCGCCAGGCCGTTTGCCGTCAACTCGCCGCCCAGCGCTACACGCCACTGCTCCTGGCCGGTCCGGGCATCGAGCACGTGCAGGTAGCCATCCGCAGCAGGCAGGTATATACGTCCAGCGCTGATCACAGGGCTATCGAGCAGCGGCACACCCAGCGGGTGATACCACAAAGGGTGAGGCGAGGCGGTAACGGTGCCGCAACATGCAGGGAGGATCAGCGCACGCGTCGAGTCGCTATCGTGTCCTGCCAGCGTCCAATCGTCACCGGTGAAACTCAAAGCGGCCCGGGTGGGCAGCGGCGCATCGTGAAAATAGACCTGCGAATGCGGCAGGACCGGCTCGCCAGCCGCCGTGGCGGGCGTGGGCGTCGTATGTTTTATGATAGGTTGACCGCTTGCAGCCCCGGAGCAGGCGGTGAGCAGGCAGGATAGCAGGCAAAGGACAAGGAATGCTGCGGACCGAGCGGCTTCAGGGCACCCGCAAGGGGTGCCGTGACCGCACTTGAGCAGGCAATTGGACATCCTGGCGTACCGAACGGCTTCAGGGCGCCCGCAAGGGGTGCCCCTACCATACACGGACGTGGTTCGCTGCGGCGCGTATAGTAGGGGCGGGGCTTGCCCCCGCCCTGCCTCATCATGTAAACGCATACACAACTCCGTCCAGGCTGCCGACATACAGGTGTTCACTTGCCAAAGAGGCGGAGGCGCGGACCTCGCCCGTATGGTAACGCCAGGCAGGCCGTCCCGTGCGTGCATCGAGCGCGTAGAAGTAGCCATCGCCGGACCCCACGTACACCTGCCCCCATGTCACGACCGGGGTGGCCAGGATTTGCGCTCCCGTCGCGTAACGCCAGAGGAGTTCTCCCCGTGTGGCATCGATACAGAGCAGCGAGCCGCGGTAGTCTCCTACGTAGAGACGGCCGTTCGCCAGGGCCATACTGCCACCCACTCCATCAACGATGGCCTGGTTGTGCTGGGTATTGAGCGCGTAGGACCAGCGCAGCGTGCCATGCACGCGATCTAAGGCGAAAATACTGCCGTGCCAGGTGGCAATGTAGACGCTGGCGGCATCGATGGTGGCCGCGCTGGTGACGCGGTCGCCAGTATCAAACGACCAGAGGACATGACCATTGTTGAGATCGAGCGCCCACAGGCGCGTACCCGAGCCGAGTCCAACGTAGACTGTGCTGCCCGCCAGGGCTGGCGCCCCGCTGGTGGGCCAGCCATCCGGCCCACGCCGAAATTTCCAGAGCAGTCTTCCGCTGGCTGTATCAAGGGCCCATACCGTGGTGCGAGAGGCGAGCAGCACCCGGCTCCCGGCGACGAGCGGAGGAGCCTGTATCTTCTCGCCCGTGTCAAAGGTCCAATAGAGCCTGCCGCTTCGTGCATCGAGCGCGGCCAGCGCGCTGCTGTGCAGCGCCACAAATAGAACCTGCCCCTCCAGGGCCGGTGTAGCATCGGTCAGGTGGTTGCCCAGGTAGGCGCGCCAGGCCATTATCCCCGTGTTTTGCGCCAGCGCGTAGAGATAGCCATCAGCGCCGGGGATATAGAGCATGCCCAGCGCGGCTACCGGCGATGAGAAGACCGGGCCATGCTGCTGCGACCAGAGCAGTTTCCCCTGGATTTCATGGGGAAGCACCGGCTGGTCGACATAGCCCGTATGTTCTATGTCATAGCCGAACATAGGCCAGTCGCCGCTACTCGAGCCGCGCAGCAGGGCCGCGTTGATGATGTGGTTACGGCCTGCCAGTGAAGTTGCATGATATGGAGCGTTTCCACAAGCTGCAAGCGTCGTTATTCCAAGCAGTGCCAGTAACAGCAGTATGCGCCGCACATGTTTGCCTTTCCAGGAAAAGGTCAATTTACCCAACTAGGATTCTTCCATATGAACGGTCCTTTGTGGGTTTTTCTCGCTATATGCTGCGCACACTAACTCATGCAGAAGACGATTTATGCCTTTGCCAGGGCCATCAAATTCCAAAAGTCACCACCAACCCCACGCTCCAGCACTACCCGCCTGTTCGCCGGTGAACTCGATGGTCTCTCGTCCAGCGCATCTGTTCCACTGCCACTCTCGTTCAATGATGGCTTGGCAGCAACAGCGAAGGATGTCCCCTGTTGTGAACCGATCATCTGCTCTTGCATGAATTGTGCTGCTGTGACCGAGTGAGATGCGAGGCCGTTGTTCTCTCGCGCGAGCTGCTCGTCCATCTCCTCACGTGAGGAGGAGGAGAACACGCGCAGGTGATCTTGCGAAAGATTACGATAGCGTCGAAGCAGCTGAAACAAGGCATTGAGCGAACTGAGCGTCGTTGATTTCCACTGCCAGGCAGGCGACGCATCCGCCTGGATCGCTACGCGATAATACATACTCTTTCTCCTCTTGCGCGAAACAAGGATGGTCTCTCTGCTTGCAACGCGGATATTAACGTTATCTTGATAGCATCGTAACATACCTACCGTTACAGGATCGTTTCGAAGAGCGTTACGAAGTTCCAGATCCCGGTGAAATTTTCAGCATGAACACAGCTAGGCATGGGATAAAACATCTGCTGCGACGATATCGTGCTGCACCGATGTGTTGCCAACCATGAAGTAGCTCCCGTGTGCGTCACCCCCGCCAAAGTTCGGTACCGCATAGTCCTGATCGGCCTGGAAACCTGGTTTGAGCCAGGAGCCAATCAAGTCGCCCAGCGCATGAACATTCACCCAACGCCCAACATTGCGAGGTTTGCGCCCTGAACGGTCATCCAGTAAGGGCTGCACAAGCCAAAGTGGACTCCCTAGCGTGAATAAGTTGGCAAACCGAAATGCAGGCAGTTCCACCTCCAAATCGAGCAGACTTTCATACGCTACAACCGTGCCCCAACTATGAGCAATAATGGAGCAATCGTATGCGCTGTTGGTAAGGGGACGTAACTGTTGTTTTGCCCTCTCCTTGACTGCGTTGCGGATCGGTCTACTCACAAGGTACTTCACAAATTCGCCCAGGTATTGATCCGGCTGCAATACCCAGCCAGGGAGTAACGCCTCCCCCGCTGCCACCCCGCTTGTCAGCTCCGACCACTCACCTACTACCGGGGTTTGCATAGGCGCTGCACGTGCGAGCAACTGGGTTGTCAAAGCTTTACGCACCTCAGCTTCAGCTAACTGTTCCTGGGGAGTCAGGGGAATGGTGATCTCGTTCATTCCCAGGGTGCTGTTGCCGATGAACGAGTCAAACACCGCACTCCACAATACTTCAATATAATCAGCATGAGGGAATTGGAGGTACTGATTGAAGACATCCTCCCAGGGTTTCGAATATCCTGGAGGCTGGTGACCAATACCATGTACCCAAACAACGCGATAGTCCATTGCATCCTCCTGTACTAAGGATTGCCTAAAAATCCCTTACTGTGCTAATAATCCATCTACCTTGCTTCGTTCAACGAGTTACGTTTGCACTTACGATAAAGGCATAGTTTGTATCCTCAAGGTGGACGTCCATACTCCAGTTTTTTAGCGTATGATTTTATAGCGAGGTTCTCGTTTCTGACCGGGCAACAGCGGCATGAAGGACGTCATCGTCGTGGGAAAGGAAGGCTTGTGATGACAGAGTTGCAACTGAGCAATTTACCAAACCTGCCCCAGCGTGCGAGCATTGTGGAGGCGGCTTCCAAC
>WNEZ01002436.1_pt1 | contig 19212 bp, 14 predicted proteins | sample 5400521 | NCBI WGS metagenome assembly WNEZ01 (sample SAMN13153339, study PRJNA577476) | soil metagenome | isolation source: 120 cm saprolite under Douglas fir tree site 2 hole 1 replicate 1 | place: USA:California | collected 2015-04-18 | reverse complement strand
AGGGCGGTCAGCACCGGGCCGGGTGATGCGGGCTCGCAGAAGATCTACGAGAAGCTCGAAGCCGAGAAAAACAACGCCAACTGGGACATCGACGTCGCCGTCATCCATCAGAAAGCGGCCGGCGAGATGGTGCCGAAGGGGCTGCTTGCCCGCTACGCGCCCGAGGTGGCGACCGACAAGCTCGTCACCTCGCCGGCGGCGAAGCTGGCGCTCGGCGCCAATGTCGACGGCTATGTCATGCCGATGTTCAACAGCCAGACCGTGATCGCCTACAACACCACAATGGTCAAGGATCCGCCGGCGACCTACGCCGCGCTCGAAAAATGGGTCGCCGCCAACCCCAAGAAATTCGGCTACAACGGCATCAAGGGCGGCATGTCCGGGGTCGCCTTTGTCGTCGGCTGGATCTATTCCATGGCGCCCAACGCCGATCGATTGATGAAGGGTCCTTATGACCCCGAGACCAAAAAGAGCTGGGATCAGGCGCTCGCCATGCTGGCCGCGTTCAACAAGAACGCGGTGCTGACGCCGGGCAACGCCGGGACGCTCGACATGCTCAATCGCGGCGAGATCGCGATGGGGCCGGTTTGGGTCGACATGTTCTACACCTGGCAGGCCGACGGAAAGATCCCGCCGACCGTCAAGCTGAAGCTGATCGGGCCGGGGATGCCGGGGCAGCCGATGTATTACGTGGTGCCGGCGAAGGCGGCGAACGCCAAGCTCGCCGCGGAGTTTGTTGCGCTGGCGACGAGCCCGAAGGTGCAGGCCGACGGGATCGTCAAACGCTTTAACTGGTACCCCGGGATCGACGCAGCGGCGGTCAAATCGCAGCTCGATGACGCGACCTGGCAGAAGCTGTTTGTCGACGTGACGCCCGAGGATCTCGCATCGAAGGGCAAGCCGTTCCCGATCGCTCCCTATTTCAACGACATCCTGGAGAGCTACGAGCGCAAGGTGCAGTAGGCGGGCCGGCATCCGGCGTCCTTCGAGACGGCGCTTCGCGCCTCCTCAGGATGACGTAAGTCTGCGATGGCATTCAGAAAGAACGTCATCCTGAGGAGCCCGCACAGCGGGCGTCTCGAAGGACGCTCGGCGCTGATCCAATCGATCGGTAAGCTCAGACAAAGGCGGTCCGACGGGAAGGCCGTAGCCCGAGATGCCGGATAAGCGTCCCCTACTCCTGCTGCTGGTCGCGCCGGCGTTGGCGATGGTGCTGGTGCTGTTCGTCTATCCGCTCGGGTATTCGCTCGTCTCCGCTTTCACCGACCGGGGCGGGCAGCCCAGCCTCGCCAATTTCTTCAAGACCTTCGATCTCTATGGCACCGACATCGTCTTCACGCTGGTCATCGTCGTCGTTTCGACCGCGCTGACTGGCCTTTTGGCGGCGGCGATCGGCGGCTATCTCGTGCTCGGGGCGCATCCCGCCGCAGTGGCACTTCTCAAATGGCTCTACCGCTGGCCGCTGTTCGTCCCCTTCATCGTCGCCGCGCAGTGCATGCGGACCTTTCTCGCCAAGAACGGTATGCTGAACAACACGCTCGACGCGCTCGGCATCGTCGATATCGGCACCTTGTCCGGACTGCTCGATTGGCGCGGCATCATCGTCACGTTCGTCTGGAAGGAGACACCGTTCGTCGCGCTCCTGGTCTCGGGGGCGATGGCGGCACTCGACCGGGCGAGCATCGAGGCGGCGCGCAATCTCGGCGCCGGCGGCATGCGCATCCTGGTCGAGATCCTCATACCGCAGGTCGCCGGAGTCATGACGGTCGGCCTCGTTCTCGCCTTCGTCACGATGCTGTCGGTCTTGTCGGTGCCGATCATGATCAGCGGCGGCTCGCCGACGATGATCACCGTCGACATGGCGTTCCGCGTCAACTCCTACAGCGATTACGGGGTTGCCAACGCGCTCGGATTTGTCTCCTACCTGATCGCGGCAATGGCGGCCTGGGTCTACCTCAGGCGCACCATGTCGGGCGACGCCGCGCCATGAAGGCGACGCTCGGGTGGCTGCTGCGCGGCGGCCTGCTCGGCATCCTCGCTTTCGCGATATTCGGGCCGCTTGCCAACCTGGCGCTGTGGGCAGTCGCGATCCAGTGGTATTTCCCCCACAAATTGCCGCTGACCTATGGCTTCCGATATTGGGGCGAGGTGTTCAAGCCGACCAGCGACGCCTTTGCCTCGCTCGGCACCAGCGTCGTGATCGCCGCGGTGACCGTGATCGTCTGTCTCTCGCTGGCGGTACCGGCCGGCTATGCGCTTGGCCGCCGGCTGCTGCCGGGGCGCAGCGTGATCTTGTTGATTTTGCTGTTGCCACAAGCATTTCCAAGCGTCGCGGTCTATCTCAACATCGCCCGGCTGTTTTACACGGTCGGGCTCAACGGCACGATCGCCGGCGTCGTCCTGGTCCACGCGGTCCACGGCCTGGTGATCGCGGTGTGGATCGCGGCGGCGGCCTTTGCGGCGGTCGACGGCGAACTCGAGCTTGCCGCCCGCAACCTCGGGGCGTCGGCATTTCGCACTGCGCTGACGGTGACATTGCCGCTCGCCGCACCCGGCCTGATGGCGGCGGCGATCTTCGTCTTTCTCGAATCGCTCGACGAGTTCACCGGCACCTATTTCGTCGGCGTGCCCGATGTGACCACGTTGCCGCTGATCATGTTCACCGCGAGCCTCGCCGGGAACTACCAGATCGCGGCGATCACCGCATTGATCCTCTTGGTGCCCTCGATCGTGTTCATGCTGTTGATCGAGCGGTTCCTCAACACCGAGATGCTCGCCAAGGTCGGCTGATCCGGAGAGAGATGATGCTTGATTACCGAACCGGGGCTGGCGCTTTAGGAATATTTCTGCTGCTCGGTACCGTAGCCGGTGCGCAACAACCCTCCAATTCGCAAAATCTCCCGCCGGCGACACAGCCTCCCACGGCCTGCGCGGTGCAAGCACCGGTGTGCGCGGTTCTGGCGGGCGATCGGCAGAGCTACTGGAACGAGTGCCTGGCCCAGCGCGCTGGTGCGATCATCCTGCGCGCGGGCGAATGTCCCAACCGAAGCTTCATCGGGTATTAGCCGGTATCGCCTGGTTCAAATTGCAATGGCGCAGCCCGTTTGCAGCGACTGGAGCGCGGCGTCGGCGAGCGCCAGCGCCCTGACCCCGTCGGCGCCGCCGACCAGCGGGGCCGTGCCGTTGCCGATTGCATCGATGAAATGATCGAGCTCACGGCGATACGCCTCGGCATACCGTTCGAGAAAGAAATGCAGCGGCTTTTCGCTGGCAGGGTCACCACCGCCGTATCGACATCGCCCGCTTCGCCGATCGCCGGATCGATGAGCACGCCGGCGGCGGCAAAGACCTCGACCGGCTCCTCGCCGGAGAGCCAGCGCGCCATGTCGAAATCATGGATCATCATGTCGCGGAACAGGCCGCCGGAGACGCGCACATAGCTGATCGGCGGTGGCGCGGGGTCGCGGCTCGTAATCGTCAGCAGTTCGAGATTGCCGATGCGACCGTCACGGATGTGTTGTTCGAACCGCGCAAAATTGGGGTCGAAGCGGCGGTTGAAGCCGACCATCAACGGCACGCCGCATTCCTGCGCCACCGCAAGGCACGCCGCGGCGCGGCTTCGGTCGAGATCGAGCGGCTTCTCGCAGAACACCGCCTTGCCGGCGCGCGCCGCCGCCTCGATCAGGTCGGCGTGGGTGTCGGTCGAGCTGGCGATGACGACCGCATCGACCGCCGAGTCGGCCAGTGCTGCGGCCTGATCGCCGATGGCGGCGCCGTAGCGTCCGGCCAGGCTTTCTGCCGCCGCGCGATCGACATCGACGATCATCTGCAGCCGCGCATCGGGATGGCGCGCGATGTTGCCAGCATGAATGGCGCCGATGCGCCCGGCGCCGAACTGGCAGATATTGATCATCCGACAAATCCCTGGTTGGATTTGAAAATTAACGCTTAGCGCAAAGGCCGCCAAGGATGCGCGATGTACGCGGAGGATTCGCGCCTCTGCGTCCTCCGCGTATTCTCGGCGAGCACTTCGGTGGAGCGTTTTATTGAAAGGACCAGGCAGTGACCACGATCCGTCTGACCATGGCCCAGGCGCTCGTTCGCTTTCTCGCGGCGCAGACGAGCGAGATCGATGGCAGCGAGCAGCCGCTCTTTGCCGGCGTTTTCGCGATTTTCGGCCATGGCAACGTCGCCGGATTGGGCGAGGCGCTGTACGCCGCGTCGGACCGCCTGGCGACCCTGCGGGCGCATAACGAGCAGGCGATGGCCCTGGCCGCGATCGCCTTCGCTAAGGCGAGCCTGCGCCGCCGTATGATGGCCTGCACGACCTCGATCGGCCCGGGTGCGACCAACATGGTTACCGCGGCGGCGGTGGCCTATGCCAATCGCCTGCCGGTATTGCTGTTACCGGGCGACATCTTCGCCGGGCGCCGGCCCGACCCGGTGTTGCAGCAAATCGAAGCGTTTGGCGATCCGACAATCTCAGTCAATGACTGCTTTCGCCCGGTGTCGCGCTGGTGGGACCGGATCACCCGGCCGGAGCAGCTCCTCGAAAGCCTGCCGCAGGCGATGCGGGTGCTGACCGACCCCGCCGATTGCGGCCCTGTAACCCTCGCCTTGCCGCAGGACGTGCAGGCGGAAGCGTACGATTACCCGGAGACATTCTTTCGCCCGCGCTGCTGGCGTATCCGTCGGTCGCCGCCCGACCCGGCCGAGCTGGCCGTCGCCGCGGCAGCACTGTCGCGCGCCCGCGCGCCGCTGATCATTGCCGGCGGCGGAGTGCATTACAGCTTCGCCTGCGATGCGCTGGCCGGCTTCGCTGCGCGCCATGACCTGCCGGTGGCCGAGACCCAGGCGGGCAAGGGCGCGCTTCGCTGGGACCATCCTTGTGCCGTGGGTGCGATCGGCGTCACCGGCGGGACCGCGGCCAATGCCCTCGCCGCCGAGGCCGATGTGATCCTGGCGATCGGCACGCGTCTGTCGGACTTCACCACCGCCTCGCGCAGCCTGTTCGCCAATCCAGCAGCGACGCTGATCCAGCTGAACGCCGCTGGCTTTGACGCAGTCAAGCATGGTGCGTTGCCGCTGATTGCCGACGCGCAGGCCGGTCTCGACGCGCTTGACAGCACCCTCGCCGCGTGGACAGCGCCCGCTGATTGGACCGCCAAGGCCCGCGCGTTGGCGGCCGGCTGGAATGAGACGGTGACGCGGGCGACGGCGCGGTCGAATACCGCCCTGCCGAGCGACGCGCAGGTGCTCGGCGCCGTCAACCGCGCGGCCGGCGCCAGCGATGTGATTGTTTGCGCGGCCGGCGGGCTGCCGGGCGAATTGCACAAATTGTGGCGCGTTCGCGAACCCGGCACCTATCATGTCGAATACGGCTATTCCTGCATGGGGTATGAGATCGCCGGCGGGCTTGGGGTCAAGCTCGCCATGGCCGAGCGCGAGGTCTGGGTGCTGGTCGGCGACGGTTCGTATCTGATGATGAATTCTGAGATCGCGACCTCGGTCCTGCTCGCCAAAAAGCTGATCATCGTCGTGCTCGACAATGGCGGCTTCGGCTGCATCGACCGCTTGCAGAGAAGTTGCGGCGGGGCCTCGTTCAACAACCTGTTCCCCACCGGGTCGGGTGTCGATTTCGCGGCCCACGCGGCGAGCCTCGGCGCCATATCGCGCAAGGCGGCAAACCTCACCGAACTCGAAGCGGGGCTGATCGAGGCGCGCGCCGCGCCGCGCACAACGGTCGTCGTCATCGCCACCGATCCGGCAGCGAGCACCGGTGCGGGCGGCGCCTGGTGGGAGGTCGCGGTCCCCGAGGTGTCGAGCAAGGTCGAGGTCGCCGCTGCCCGCACGGCCTATAAGACGGCACGGAATCGACAGAGGGTCATAAGCTGATCTGTTGCTCAACCTCCCTGACGCGCGTTTCGGATCGCACGCCAGACCCGCTCGGGGGTGGCCGGCATATCGATATGCTCGATGCCGAGCGGCAAGAGCGCATCGAGGATCGCGTTGACGATGGTCTGCGGCGCGGCGATGCACCCGGCCTGACCTGCGCCCTTGACGCCGAGCGGGTTCACCGCGGTCGGCAGCTCGGCGAGGGTGATGTCGAGCGGCGGCAGGTCGTCGGCGCGCGGCAGTGCATAATCCATAAGGGAGCCGCTCAGCAGCTGGCCCGACCCTTCGTCGTAGACCGTGTGTTCGAAGAGCGCCTGCCCGATGCCCTGGGCGAGGCCGCCCTGAACCTGGCCCGCCGTCAGCATCGGATTGATCAGCCGCCCGTAATCATCGATGGCGGCATAGCGTTCGAGCGTCACCGCTCCGGTTTCGGGGTCGATCTCGATTTCGGCGGCGTGACAGCCATTCGGAAACGTGAAGACATCCGAGTCGTTGTAGGCGTCGGCATCGAGCCCGGGGCTCATTCCATCGGGCAGATTGGCCGGGTCGCGGCTCGCTTCCGCCAGCGCCAAAAGGTCGATGCCGCGCTCGCCGCCGCCGACCGTGAACCGTCCGGCGCTGAAGCTCACCTCGTTCGCATCGGCCTGCAGCAGGTGGGCGGCAATCGCGCGGCCCTTGGATAGAACCATCTGCGCCGCCTGAAAGAGCGCGGTGCCGCCCATATGCATCGAGCGGGCGCCGCCATGCCCGTTGCCACTCTTGACTTGCCCGGTGTCCGCCTGGACGAAACGGAATGCGGCAATTGGGAGCCCAAAGAGATCGGCGGCGATCTGCGGAAAGCTGGTCTCGTGACCCTGGCCGTTCGACTGAGTGCCGAGCACGAGCGCAATGCGGCCTTCCGGCTCAAAGCGGATCTCGGCGCGCTCGCCCGGCGTACCGCGCGATGTCTCGAGAAAACAGGCGATGCCGAGCCCGCGCAGCTTGCCGCGGTCTGCTGCTTCCCGGCGCCGAGCCGCAACACCCTCGGTCAGGACGCGCTTCGCCATCTCATCGAGATTGGCGGCAAACCGCCCGCAATCGATTGTGACCCCGAGCCCGCTGCGATACGGGAAGCGGCTGATCAGGTTGCGCCGGCGCAAATCGATCGGGTCGAGCTTGAGGCGGCGCGCGGCGCGATCGACCAGCCGCTCGATCAGGTAATTGGCTTCGGGCTTGCCGGCGCCGCGATAGGCGTCGATCGGCACGGTGTTGGTGAAGGCGCCGCGCACCGCCATGAACACCGCCGGGATCGCATAGACCCCGCCCATCGCGCTGGCCGGCGAATTGGTCGAGCTGCCCGGGCCGTTGGTCGACAGATAGGCGCCGAGATTGGCCACCGTGTCGACATCGAGGGCGAGAAACCGACCGTCTTGGTCGAGCGCCAGGCGCCCGCGCGTACGGTTGTCGCGGCCTTGCGCTGAACTGACGAACTCCTCGCCGCGCTCGGCGACCCATTTGACGGGCCGGCCCAGCCGCCGCGCCGCCCACAACACCAGCACCCATTCGGGATAGAGGAAGTTCTTGACGCCAAATCCGCCCCCGACATCGGGTGCGCGCACGACGATGCGGTCGACCGGCAGATGAAACACCGCATTGGCGAGCTGCTGGCGCAGGCTATGCACGCCCTGGCCGGTCAGCAGCAATTCGAGGCGATCGGCGGCGGCATCGTAATGGCCGATCGCGGCGCGCGGCTCGATCGGGGCGACGACCAGCCGGTTGTTGACCAGCTCGATCTCGATCGTGTGGGCTGCCCCGGCCAGTGCCGCGTCGACCGCCGCCTTGTCGCCGCGCTCGAACCGGTAGGACAGATTGCCTGGCGCTTCATCCCACAGCAGCGGCGCCTCTGCGGCGAGCGCCGCCGTCGCGTCGACCACCGCCGGCAACGGCCGGTACGCCACCGCGATCCGCTCGGCGGCGTCACGCGCCTCGTCGCTTGTATCGGCAACGACGAACGCCACCGGGTCGCCGACGTGACGAACCCGGTCGCGCGCCAATGCCCGGCGCGGCGGCACGATCATCGGCGCGACTGTCGCCACCTGGGCGATGCACGGCAGCGTGCCCAAGCCGTCCGCATCGAGATCGGCAGCGGTGAAGACGCCCCGCACCCCCGGCATCGCGCGGGCAGAAGCGGCATCGATGCCTTCGATCGCTGCATGTCCGTAAGGCGAGCGCAGCACGATGCCGTGCAGCTGACCGGGCAGGTCCATGTCATCGACATAACGCCCTTGGCCGGTGAGGAACCTCGGGTCTTCGAGACGGCGCAGCGAACGCCCGATATGGCCCCCATTCATCCGCGTGCCCTCAAGCCTTGTGCCGGCCACTACGATGCAGTCGCGCGCGCCCGAGATGAAAGCCTTTCTGTCGCATTGGCCCAGGATTGGAGTCCGCCCGGTACGACTTGACCGAACGGCACCGGCACCGGGTCAGAGATCCGCCGGCCGCTCGGCTATGCGATGGTCGGCGGCCTCTTGCTGTCGCAGGCGCTGACCCTGTTCACGACACCGGTGATCTATCTCTATCTCGACCGGTTGAGCGCGCGGCTCAATGCCGCACCGCAGCATATGCAGATGCAGCCCTCCGGCAACCCCGCCATGCCGGGAAAAGCTCGATGTACCGCTGCTAATTCCGACAATTGACAGTCTCCGCGAAGCGCACCACCTGAACGCGGTATGCTGCACTGCAACCGAATCCCCGGAACCGATTGGCGCCGCCGACGATTGTCGCGAGAAATTAATGCGGCAGCCACAGGCGGTCGCGGGGGTATCGGGAACGCCGCCACAGCATCGAGGTCGCATCATGGCTGGGATTCCCGCGGGCGTCGTCTTCTCGCCCGATACCATCGTCCAGCGGCAATCGGCCGGTTGGCGCGGCATTGCCGCCGAAAACGTCCAGGTGACGAGGCAGGAACCGTTCGAATATCGGCTGCGCGCGCCCTGCCATCTGCTGATCGCATCGCACCGGGCAGAACGGCGTGACGGGGAGACCTTTGTCGAGGGATTGCCGCGATCGACCCGCCGCGAATTCAACCGCCGGCTGACCTTCGTTCCGGCCGGTCACGAGTTCCGCGGTTGGCAGGATCCCCGCACGCTGACCCGGGTCACCTATTTTTATATCGACCCGCAAGGGCCGCTGCTCGATCCGGAATTGGGTTTCGGCGAGATGGATCTGGCCCCACGATTATTTTTCGAGGAGTCGTGCCTGTGGGGAACTGCGGCCAAGCTGGCGTCGGAGGTCGAGCGCGGCGAACAGACCGGCGCCTGTTACGCGGAGGCGCTTGGTGTTGTACTGCTGACCGAGATCGTGCGGCTGCAGCGCGGCGAGCTGGCGTCCGCGCCAACCGATCGCGGAGGCCTCGCTGCCTGGCAGCGGCGCGCGGTCGACGAGCATATTCATTCGCATCTCGCCGAGCCGCTGTCGCTTGGCGCACTCTCGGACCTGGTTCGGCTCAGCCCGCGGCATTTCGCGCGGACGTTCAAGGAATCGTTCGGACAGCCGCCGCATCACTACCATCTCGCGTGCCGGATCGACCACGCCAGAGCCCTGCTGGCAAAACCCGAGCTCTCAGTCACCGAAATCGCCGTCTCGCTCGGTTTCGCCGATACCAGTTCGTTCTCGACGACCTTCCACCGGATGACCGGTAACGCCCCCCGCGACTATCGCCGCGGGCTCACCTAGTCAGCGGCTATGGCAGGGTCGAGATCCAAAAATCGGCGATGATTGCTGTCCCCGGCGCCGGCATCGGCGTCGGCGTCTGCACGCAGGCGAAGGGGTGCGGCTGGCGTCCGAACCGTGCCGACCAAGCCATCGCGATCCCCGGAAACGCAGCGATGTCGGCGACGAAATATTGCGCGCGTAACAGCTTGGCCATCGTCGTTTCCGCGGCTTGGCACAGAGCCTCGGCATAGTCGTAGATCGTCGCCGCCTGGCTGTACCCGGCATGCGCCAGCCCCGCAAAGCCCGGCGAGATCGTCCTTCCGGCAATATGGCCGTCGCCGCCAATCGCCATCAGCCCGGACGGCAACAGGAATTCGCCGACCTTGATGCAGGGGCCATACGTGGCCATGCCAGGGATATCCGCCTCAACGACCTGTTTCTCACGGGCTGCGTTATTGGTAAGCGCAATGAGATTGATCTCGATGATCCCGCCCACCGTGGCGAATGACTTGGTCGGCACCACGGTCACCGCGCAGGGGATGTCCGCGTAGTACTGGTTCCACACGTCGAGGCAATCGGCCGCATCCTTGATGTCCGCAAGGTATATCTGCGCCTTCAGCGAGCGTTCCAGCGATGAGTCTGCCGCTTCAAGGGCCGGCTTCAGCTTTTCGAGGATCAGGAACTCGGTTTGCTTGCGGATCGCGGTGCCGGCCCAGGCGGAATGCTCCGGGACAACGACCCGAGGATCGAGCCCCGCGCCGGGGTTGTGGGCCATTTGCCCGGCGACGAAGATAAAGTCGTTGCACACGACGGCCGGCACAAAGCCCGAGGTCGGCGCCGAGGCGACGCCCGGCGGGTAGAACTTGCGGATCTCATAGCCCGGCTCGGGGACGACTGCGATCAGCGAGGTCGATATCGTAGCCTCGGCGGCGAAGCAGCGCTCCATGACCACCGACGTGCTCGGCGGAATGTAGTCGCCGAATTCGGCATGCCGGGAGAGATGATAGGCGGCGACGGCTCGCGGGTTTGGATAGTACTGATCGAGCCGGATGCTGTGCGCGAGGTCGGTGCCGAATTCGCCGAGCAGCCGGCGCATCCGCCGCAGGATGAAGTCGCCCTCCCGACGGCTGCGATGATGGCCAAAAAGCGGAAACCCGGGCGGCCCGGCCACCTCGTCGGTCATGCCGGTCTGCCAGTCATATGCCTCGTGGCCGGTCAGGAAGACCCACGGCCCAGCCTTGACCGCATAGGCATACGGGACTGGCGTTCCCAACAGATTTTCAACCGACCGTACGTCCAGCACCATCCCGTTGCCCCCGTACCGCGCCCCAGCGTGCAATCCCGCCGAGGACCCTTGCTCAACTCGCGGCTGTAACCTTGTCCTGCGTCTTCGTATCGAAGTCGCCGGCATCGTGGCGCTCGTGCAACTGGCTCGATAGCTCGCCGGAGAGGCGATTGACCATGCGTCCGCGCTTCACGGCCGGCCGTGCGAGGAGGACGTCGGCCCAGCGCTGGACGTTCTTGTACTCGTGGACCGCGAGGAACTCGGCCGCCCCGTATTGGCCGAACTTCGCCAACCCGCCGTACCACGGGAAGATCGCGATGTCGGCGATCGTGTAGTCAAGCCCCGCGACATACTCGCTCTCCGCCAGGCGGCGATCGAGCACGTCGAGCAGGCGCTTCGTCTCCATCGTGAACCGGTCGATCGCATATTCGATCTTGGTCGGCGCGTAGGCGTAGAAGTGGCCGAAGCCGCCGCCGACGTAAGGCGTGCTGCCCATCTGCCAGAACAGCCACGACAGGCATTCGGCGCGCGCGGCGGTCTGCGTCGGTAGGAATTCCCCGAACTTCTCGGCCAGGTACATCAGGATCGCGCCGGTCTCGAAGACCCGGATCGGTGTCGGGCCGCTGCGGTCCATCAGCGCCGGGATCTTGGAGTTCGGGTTCACCGCCACGAAGCCGCTGCTGAACTGGTCGCCGTCGCCGATCCGGATCAGCCAGGCATCGTACTCCGCGCCGCGATGGCCGCGGGCCAGCAGCTCTTCAAGCATGACCGTGACCTTCACGCCGTTCGGCGTCCCCAGCGAGTACAGCTGCAAGGGGTGGCGGCCGACCGGCAGGTCCTTCTCGTGGGTGGGACCCGCGATCGGGCGGTTGATGTTGGCGAACCTGCCGCCGCTCGGTTTGTTCCAACTCCAGACCTTGGGGGGCGTGTAATCTGACGTGTCGGTCATTCCTGAAGCTCCATAAGTAGTCCGACGGGCGCACGCGGACACGATGCGCAATCCCGATCATCTTACACGATAGGTCTGTTGTCGGGCACGCACCGCATGGCTGACTGGACGTGGACCGCGATTGCGACAGCCGCGAAAAGGCGAGACGATAACCATCGCGGATCCGAGAATCCGGGGAATGTCGGGGGGACCCCATGAAATATGACGTGGTGATCATCGGAGGGGGAGCGGCTGGATGCGTATTGGCCAGTCGATTGGCGGCAAACGCGCATACTTCCGTGCTGTTGCTGGAAGCCGGGGCGGATTACCCGGATCCAGCCAATCTCCCGGACGAGATCAAGTTCGGCCACACCCGCTTTGCCGAAGCCCCGGACTCACAACACAACTGGGCCTTGCGGGGCACCATCACCGAGGAGCAAGGGGCGATCCATGTCGCGCAGGGCAAGGTGATCGGGGGAGGCTCGTCGATCAACGGTCAGGCCATGCAGCGGGGGTTCCCCGAGGATTTCGACTCCTGGGCTGCTCTCGGCAACGATGAATGGTCGTATGACAAGATCCTACCGTACTTTCGCAAATCGGAGCGCGATCTCGACATTCAGGATAATTATTGCCATGGCTCGGACGGACCGATGCCCGTCAGGCGCCGCCAGTCAGGTCCCTGGCCTGCCCTCCAACAGGCGTTCCACGCCGCCTGTGTGCAGGCCGGGTTCAGCACCACGAACGATAAGAATGGCCTGCACCCCGCCGGCCTCGGCGTGTCGCCCTCGAACAACATCGACGGGGTGAGGATGAGCACCGCGATGACACATCTGGGTCCGGTGCGCCACTATCTGAACCTGACGGTGCGCGGCGGGGTATTCGCACGGAAGATCGTGATCGAGAATGGCAAGGCCGTCGGCGTGGAAGCCGAAAGCGGGGGAAAGGTGTTCCAGGTCGAAGCCGACCGGGTGGTGCTGAGCGCCGGGGCGATCAGATCGCCGCACCTGCTCATGCTCTCGGGCATCGGCCCTGAGGACCAACTGCAGCAATTCGGGATACAAACGGTTCGTCATCTCCCCGGTGTCGGCCGGAACCTGATGAACCACCTCAGCGCCCAGATGACCTTCAAGGTCAAAGACGGCATCTCCCTCGCTGCTCATCGCGATGCAGCGCACTTTTCGTTGCATTACACCGCCGAGGGGTCGAGCGCCGTCAACGATATGGTGCTGAGGACCAGTACGATGGTCGACGAACGGGAGGAGCGCGTCCCCGGTGTACGGACCAAGTACCTGAGCGGCGACGTTCCCCCTGCGAAGGTGGCACGGATCTCGTGCACGCTTGGGTTGCCCGACGGCTCAGGGGACGTCAGCTTGGCCTCGGCCGACCCCGGCGTCCAGCCGTCCTTCAACTATCGTTACCTCCAGCATCCAAACGACATTCGACGGGTGCGGGAAGGCCTGCGAATGGCGGCGCGATTGCTGGAATCCGACGGGTATAAAGATGTGGTCGAACACCGAATCCACCCTGCGGGTGACATTCTGGCCAACGACGACGCGTTGGATCTCTGGATACGCCAAACCGCAGGCACCGCCCGGCACGTGTCGGGGACCTGCAAGATGGGACCCGAAGCGGATTCGATGGCGGTCGTTGACCAATGCTGCAGAGTCAAGGGTATCCAGGGGTTGTGGGTGGCTGATGCATCGGTGATGCCGCGCATCCCCAGGTCAGGTGGCGCCCATGCAACGGTGATCATGATAGGCGAACGTGTCGTCGACTGGATTGCGGCGGGTTAAACTGCGCCCTGCCGCTGCCTGAGATATATTGCCTTTGAAAAGGGAGGTGCGTAATGCAGGGACTTCGGATGCAGCAGACGATGCCTGAGGACAGGAGCGGCTGGCATCATATCGATGCCGGGCCGCATCTCGAGGTGCTGTTCCACCCCGACCGACGGCTGGCCGGCCGCGACGATCAGATCGAACGGCCCTCGATCGTGGTTGCCGTGGCTGGCAAGCGCGAACAGGCGCTACGCTTCGACCCCTTCAGCATGGGCGCCCACTACCACATCCGGCCGGGCCTCGCCGAGCAGATCCCCCTCCCGGTCGCAGAGGCGCAAAGTCCGCTCGATGCCACCATGGCATTCTTTGAAAAGCCGCTTCGGTTCCGCGGACTTCTCGCGCTTGCCGAGGAGGATGACGTGGCGGCGCAGCTGCGCGATGAAGAGTTGCAGAACGCCGCCAGCCAGATTCGCGCTCTCAGCGCCGCCGCGCACAAGGACGCAGCCGCCTGATCGCGCGACAAACTGCGGCACCGTGATCGATGACCCCGCGACATCTGACGAATCTTCTGGTCGTTGGTGCTGGCGCCGCGGGCCTCATGACTGCCCGCGAGCTTGCTCGCGCAGGCAAGAGCGTAACGATCGTCGAGGCGCGAGACCGATGCGGCGGACGCATCTACCCGCTGCCCGCGCAGGAATTTGGATACAAGGCGGAAGGCGGCGCCGAGTTTGTCCATGGCGCCGCGCCGGTGACACGCGGCTTGATGCGCGAAGCGCGACTGTCGCTGTCGCCACGCGGGGGTACGCGATGGAATGCCCGTACGGGTGCGTTATTGCCCGACGAGTCTTCGCTTCCTCATGCGGACCGGTTTTACCAAGTCTTGAGAGAAGTGAAAGCCGATCTGTCTATCGCCGAGTTCCTGGAGAGGCATTTTGCCGATCGGCAATACGCCGAGCTGCGGCGATCGATCACGCGCACGGTCGAGGGCTACGACGCGGCCGACCCCTGCCGCGCCAGCACCCTCGCGCTCCGCGACGAATGGATGGGCCGAGACGAGGGCGAGCACGGGCGGATCAGGGAGGGCTATGGCGCGCTCGTCGAGCATCTCGTATCTGAATGCCGCAGGCATGGTGTCGCAATCCATCTCCGCGCTGCCGTAACCGCCATCGACGAGGATCGTGGACGGATTGCCGCACGCTGTCACGACGGCGCCTCGTTCGAGGCGGATGCCGCGATCCTTACCGTGCCACTCCCGCTCCTGTCCGAAATTGCGCTACCGCAGACGGCAGGCGAGCGGGCAGCAGCCACTGCCGATATCGGGTTCGGCAACGTCGTCAAGATTCTGTTGCGCTTCGCGACGAAATGGTGGGCCGATCATGGCAGGCGAGATCTGGCCGACCTGTCGTTCCTGCTTTCCAACGCAACGGTCCCGACCTGGTGGACACAGCATCCCGACGAATATCCGGTGCTGACGGGCTGGTTCGCGGGCCCCAAGGCCGACAGAGTGTCGTCACTCAGCGAGACCGAGCTTGTCGATATGGGGCTCGCCTCGCTCGCCGAGATTTTCGACCTGCCTCAGGACCGCATCAGGCGGGAACTCATTGCGTGGCGAGCGATCAATTGGGGCAATGACCCATTCGCCCGCGGTGCCTATTCCTATGCAACGCTCAAGACACGGGCAGCACAGTCGGCCCTGACAAAATCCGATGGTGGGGCGATATTTTTTTCCGGCGAGGCGCTCTATGCCGGCCCGGATATGGGGACGGTCGAGGCGGCGCTGGCCAGCGGACGAGAAACAGCGCAGACGATCCTGGCGACCGGACCATAGGGTTCCCGGCGACTCGGCCGGCCAATGCGGTGGCGGCGGCCGCCACCACCCTTCCGGGACAATTCGCGTCTCGGGCGCCGAAAGCCCCCGGTGAGCGGGACGTCACAGGATTTTAGACCCCGCACTGCTTCCCGGTTGGCTATATCCTCCGACGATCTTGCCGCCGCGGGTTGCCGCGTCAGCGGCGCAGCGATGGCGCACGGTAAAGAGGTGACCCATGGACGACACCATCGATCCAACCGTCTTGGGGTTCGACGAGCGGTTCGCCATCGGGCAGCCGGTCCCACGTTCGGAAGACCCGGTGCTGCTGAGGGGTGAAGGGCGCTACTGCGACGATGTCAGCCTGCCGGGTCAGGCCTACGCCGTGATGGTGCGCAGCCACCATGCCCATGGAGTGATCCGGCTTATCGATGCCGCCGCCGCGCGCGCCATGCCGGGGGTCGTCGCGATCTACACCGCGGCCGATTTGGCGGCCGGCGGGATCGGCCCGCTGCCGCCACGCCAGATCATGAACAACCGCGACGGGACGCCCATGCTGAGCCCGACCCGCTTCGCGCTCGCCAGCGACAAGGTGCGGCATGTCGGCGAAGCGGTCGCCGCCGTGATCGCCGAAAGCGTCGCCGCGGCCAAGGACGCGGCCGAAGCGATTGTCGTCGATATCGACCCGCTGCCGGCGGTAACCGCCCCGGGTCTCGCAGCCGCACCGGGCGCCCCGCTTGTCTATGACGACGTACCGCAGAATGTCGCGCTGGATTTCCATTATGGCGACAGCGGCAAAGTCGCCGCAGCCTTTGCTGCCGCCGCCCATGTCACCCGTCTCGATTTGCGCAGCAACCGCATCGTCGTCAACCCGATCGAGCCGCGCTCGGCGCTCGCGCATTACGACCCCGAGCGGCAGCATTGGACGCTCCACGTCGAGTGCCAGGGGGTGTTCGGGTTCCGCAACTACATCGCCGGCGTGCTCGGCGTCGGACGCGACAAGCTGCGGGTTCTGACCGACCGGGTCGGCGGCTCGTTCGGCATGAAGCAGCCGACCGCTGCGGAGTATTTCTGCATCCTGCACGCGGCGCGCGAGCTCGGCCGCCCGGTCAAGTGGACCGACGAGCGCTCGGGCAGCTTTGTCTCGGACAGCCATGGCCGCGACCATGAAATGACCGCCGAGCTGGCGCTCGATCGCAACGGCAATTTTCTGGCGGTGCGGCTGACCGGCTACGGCAATCTCGGCGCCACCTACGGCGCACCCGGCCCGGCGACCCGCAATGCGGTCAGGAACACCCTCGGCGTCTATCGGACGCCATTGATCGAAGTGTCGACGAAATGCGTGTTTTCCAACACAACGCCGGTCGGCGCCTATCGCGGCGCCGGGCGCCCGGAGGCCAATTATTACATGGAGCGGCTGGTCGACACCGCCGCTGCCGAGACCGGGGTCGACCGCAATGCGTTGCGTCGGCGCAACCACATCCCGCCCGACGCGATGCCGTACAAGAGCCCCAACGGCAACACCTATGACAGCGGCGAATTCACCGCGCTGCTCGATAAGGCGCTGGCGCTCGCCGACTGGGACGGTTTTGCCGCGCGCAAGGCGGCGAGCCAGGCGCGGGGTCTGCTGCGCGGCCGCGGCATCGGTGATTATCTCGAACTGACCGGCGTGTCCGGCCGCGAGATGGGCGGCATCCGCTTTGAGCCAAACGGCGACGTCACGATCATCACCGGCACCCTCGATTATGGCCAGGGGCATGCCTCGCCTTTTGCCCAGGTGCTCGCCACCAGGCTCGGCATCCCGTTCCAGCGCATCCGCCTGTTACAGGGCGACAGCGACCGGTTGATCGCCGGCGGCGGCACCGGCGGCTCCAAATCGATGATGACCAGCGGAACCGCGATCGTCGAGGCCAGCGACAAGGTGGTCGAGGCCGGAAGGCAGATCGCCGCGCATGTGCTGGAGGCGGCGGCGCCCGATATCGAATTCCGCAGCGGCCGGTTTGTCATCGCCGGCACCGATCGCTCAGTCGGCCTCATGGAACTGGCTGCAAGGCTCCATGCCGGCCTCGTATTGCCGGCGGAGCTGCCGCAGAGCCTCGACATCTCCAACATCAGCAATGGCCCGCCCTCGGCTTTCCCGAACGGCTGTCATATCGCCGAGGTCGAAATCGACCCGGAAACCGGCACGGTCGATGTGGTCCGCTACACGTTCGTCAACGATTTCGGCGTCGTCATCAACCCGCTCCTGGTTGACGGCCAGGCGCATGGCGGCATCGTGCAAGGGATCGGCCAGGCGTTGTGCGAGCACACCGTGTACGATGACGAGGGGCAGTTGCTGACCGGCTCCTACATAGATTACGCGATGCCGCGAGCCGAGGACGCGCCGCTGTTCGTCAACGCCAGCCACCCGGTGCCGGCCACGACCAACCCGCTCGGGGCCAAGGGCTGCGGCGAGGCGGGCTGCGCCGGCGCCCTGCCGTCGGTGATGAACGCGCTGGTCGACGCGCTGTCGGAATTCGGCATCCGCCACATCGACATGCCGGCGACCTCGGAGCGGGTATGGCGGGCGATTCGCAATGCGGGCGCCACGTAGCAAGAAGCGTCGGTTACGGTTTGAAGAACGAACTGTTGAAGTCGGCCTGCGGGATCCCGAGCAGCGTCATCACGGTGCCGTCGGGCAGCGTGAACTGCGTGCTGGCCGCGCCGTTGGCGATGACCTGCGTCGAGGTCGCAACGATCGACGAACTGGTGCTCGACGATTCGCCTGGGTAGAAGATGAAGTCTGTCGGCGTTCCGCTGTTTTCCGCGAACCCGTCAACCGATACACGGGCCGACGAGGCGCCTGCGAGGACGCTATTTACTGTCGTGGCGCCGGCGGTGCTGCCGTAGGTCGCCGCGAACACCGCATCGTTGGTGCCGAACCCGATCGACGCGCCCGGGATCGTCGTCGCATGCGTGAACAGATGCGTTCCGCCGGCGGTCGCGCTGTTACCGACGCCGATACGGTCGCCCGGACCGCCCCACACGGAGTCGCTCCCGGTCCCCGCCATGATCGTGTCGTTGACTGCGGTCAGCTGCGTCGAACCGGCGCTGAACGCATTGATGACCGCGGTGCCGGACGAGTTTGAGAGATCGATCAGATCGCCGCCGCCGCCAACCTGCGGGTTGAAATCCAGACTGGCCCCGGCGCCGCCAACGATCGTATCGCCCCCGCTGGCAACACTCGAGCCGAAGACGCTGTCCTCTCCAGCCGTGCCGAGCTTGATCGTCAGCTTGCCGGCCCCGCCGTCGGCGTACTGCCCAACCGAGCCCAGATTGATCGTGTCGCCGACCCCGCCAAACACCGAAGCGGCTCCGCTGCCGAGCGTCACCGCAATATTCCCCGCTGTCGCGTTGATCCTCGCGCTGCCGGTCTGATTGGTGAAGTCGACAATGTCGCCCTTGCCAAGCCCCTGGATCTGCACCGAGGCCGCGCCGCCGCTGATCGTATCGGGGCCGCCGGCGGCGCCGCTGATCGTATTGACTGCGACGGTGCCGACGATGCTGTCGGTCCCGGCCGACCCGACGCGGATCGCCATTTTCCCAGCGGTACCGTCGATGTACGTGTTGCCGGACCCGGCAACAACCGAATCGCCGGGCCCGCCGTAGACCGTGGTCGGGCCGCTGCCGCCGATGATTGTCTCCGGCCCTCCGGCAAACTGCTGGATGGCATCGAGCACCTGACTGCCCGATCCGCCCTGTATCGTGTCGCCCGGAGCACCGACGACCGACTGGTTACCGCTACCGAGGATGATCGTCGCTGGGCCCTGGCCGGCATCGCCTGAAACCG
>WNEZ01001569.1_pt1 | contig 19215 bp, 18 predicted proteins | sample 5400521 | NCBI WGS metagenome assembly WNEZ01 (sample SAMN13153339, study PRJNA577476) | soil metagenome | isolation source: 120 cm saprolite under Douglas fir tree site 2 hole 1 replicate 1 | place: USA:California | collected 2015-04-18 | reverse complement strand
GGTATCCCGTGCTTCGGGGAGCGAATAAGAGATTCTCGGCACCGGGCAAATCATATCTGTGAGGAGTCTACCTATGCTTAAGTTCTTAAGTGTGACAATTCTGCTCTTGCTGTCGTCATTGGCAGTGGCCCAGGATTTCCCCAAGGCAGAAATTTTTGGCGGGTACCAGTACAGCCGGCAGAACAGCAGCAATCTGAATGGCTGGAACGCCGCTCTGACCGGAAACTTCAATCACTGGTTTGGCGTAACCAGTGATTTCAGCGGCGCCTATATATCGCGTGGCGGGGTGGATTTCAGAAGCTATACCTTCACTTTCGGGCCCACCGTCGCGGCCCGCAACAATGAAACGTTCACGCCGTTTGCGCACGCTTTGTTGGGCGGGTTTCATCAATCCGCGGACCTCAGCGGCTCGGCTTTGGGTACAACCAACGGTTTCGCGGTAATCTTCGGAGGCGGAGTGGACGCCAAAATCTCGCCGCGACTGGCGGTGCGTCTGGGGCAGTTTGACTTGATGTCATTCCACGCTTCGGGAGCATCGTCTAATATCTTCCGCTATTCCGGCGGAATTGTTTTCCGTCCCTGAGAAGCAGGCTTGAACCGGGCTTCAGAGACTGTCTCCCAACCCGAGCCCTTCCAAAGGAGTGGATCGAAGTGACTGCGCGAAGCCGCGAAGTGGCGCCAGAATGCAGCCCACGGCGCCAGCCGTGGGTGAAAAGTGGAAAATCACATTGCCCTGAAAGGGCTCCAGTCTATTCAATGCTCACTCGCCCATCACTTTCACAATCACCCGTTTGTCCCGCTGGCCGTCAAATTCCGCATAGAAAATCCGCTGCCAGGTGCCCAGATCAAGCTTGCCCGCAGTGATGGGAACGATCACCTCATGGTGGATCAGCAGAGCTTTCAGATGCGAATCGCCATTGTCTTCACCGGTCTCGTGATGCTTGTAGTCTTTGCGGAAAGGCGCCAGTTTTTCCAGCCACTGATCGATGTCTTCAATCAGTCCGCTCTCGTTGTCGTTCACATAAACGCCGGCCGTGATGTGCATGGCGGAGACCAGCACCATGCCTTCCTGGACGCCGCTCTTGCTCACGATTTGCTCCACCTGCGGCGTGAGGTGAACGTAGGCGCGGTGCGAGCGAGTGTGAAACTTCAGGTATTCGGTGAGGCACTTCATAGTTTGTCCTTACAGGTTCATCCCCCTGAATATGCGTGAAAGCCACCTCAGTTTCGCAGATAATGCTTCAGAAATCAGTTCCTTGGGAGTTCCGTGGATCCTTCCGGCAGCGAACTGCAAGAGCTTCGACAGCTTCTCGGCGAACTCACTGCCCGAGTGTTTCGCATCGAGCGCGCTTTAAACCTCGAGCCTGGCCGCGCGATCGAGGCGCAGGCCGCGTTCCAAGCGCCCGCGCCGCCCCCGGTCGCTGCGAAACTGAAGCCACCCGCACAGGTTGCGCCGGGCATTCCACTGAAGCCGTCACAAGTCCCCGTGCGAGCCCGCAGCAGCACGGATCTGGAATCGCGTATCGGTTCGCACTGGCTGAACCGGATTGGCATTGCCGCCGTACTCATCGGCGTCTCCTATTTTCTGAAATACGCCTTCGACAACAACTGGATCGGGCCGGCCGGCCGCGTAACCATCGGACTGCTTGCGGGCATCGCCATCGTGGTGTGGAGCGAGCGCTTCCGCGGTCGCGGATACCGCATCTTCTCGTATTCGCTGAAGGCCGTCGGCATCGGCATGCTTTATCTCTCGCTGTACGCGGCCTTCCAGATCTACAGCCTGGTGCCCGGCGGCGTGGCCTTCGTCATGATGCTGGCGGTGACCTCTGCTACAGCGGTGATGGCCTGGACCCAGGACGCAGAAATCCTGGCGGCATTTGCCCTGCTTGGTGGCTTCAGCACTCCGCTCCTGCTCTCCACCGGGCAGAACCGCGAAGCTGCGTTGTTCTCCTACGTCGTCATTCTGGACCTGGGCGCGCTTGCGCTGGTGATCGTCAAACCCTGGCGGCGCTTGCTGGTCTTGAGTTACGCCGGAACGCTGCTGCTCTACATCGGCTGGTACATGAGTTACTACGACCGCAGCCAGCTTCGTCTGACGGTCGGCTTCGCCACGCTACTTTTCGCCATCTTTGCGGTGGCGCCCTTGTTGGCAAATCAGGGGAAAGACCAAGCTTTGCTATCCGACCTGATTCCGCTCTGCCTGATCCTGGTGAACGGCGCGGGATATTTTCTGCAGATCTACACCATGTTCGAGCCGGTCAGCGCCAAGGACACCGCCTGGTTCGCCCTGGCCCTGGCGGCGGTGTACATCTTCCTCAGCCGGCAGGCCCGTGCGAGAGCGGGAAGCTTAGAGGCGGCCCGCACCGTCGACCTGCTGCATCTTGCGCTCGCCATCGGGTTCATCACGGTCGCGATTCCCATACGACTCGAGGCCCACTGGGTCACTATCGGATGGTTCGTGGAAGCCGCAGTGCTGTTGTGGGTGGCTGACCGGGTGCGCTCCGAGTTGCTGAACGCATTTGCCGCCGGTGCGCTGGCGCTGGGTGTAGGCCGGCTTCTCTTGATTGACAATTTCAATGTCACCCGCCCGATTTTCAATTCGCGGCTGGCGACGTATGCCGTCGCGATTGCGGTGTTGGGCGCGGTCGCCTGGTACGGCAGCCGGCGAAAGGATGAAACCGCGCGCACCGCTGTGGCCGTTTCTGTCGTTGCCTTGAACCTGTTGGCGCTGATTGCGCTGAGCCGTGAAGTTGCCGACTATTACGCGCAGGAGATGCCCAACCTGCATGGGCGGTGGGATCCGTCGGAATGGGCAAACTGGCAGCACGTGAAAATTGCCCGCGACTTCACCTACTCCGCCCTGTGGATGGCCTACGGCGCCATGCTCATGGTGGTGGGCTTCTGGCGGCGCTCGGCGTTCGTGCGCTGGCAGGCCCTGGTGTTGATCGCTTTCACCATCGGCAAGGTTTTTCTCTACGATGTATCGGAACTGGATCGCGGCTACCGCATCGTGAGCTTTATTGTGCTGGGAGCGCTGCTGCTGGCTATCTCGTTCGTGTACCAGCGCGACTGGCTGCGGCTTTCCGGCCGGAATCCCGAAGAAGGTTCGGCCGGTACATGAACCGCATTCTTTTTGTCGTGGTCGCCATTGGCTTGGCTCTCGCAGTACCGGTGAACTTGCTGCCTGCAACTGTATTCTCTGCAATCTTCTCTGCAATCCCAGGCCCCGCAATTTCGTACTTCACCAATGTCCGCGACATCCATATCTCTCAGCCAGGTCCGCAGAATTACTTTGTATTGGATGAAGAAGTATGGAGCCATGCGCGCCCCGATCTGGGTGACCTCAGACTTTACGATGGCGAAGCCCAGGTGCAATATGCTTTGACCGAACAACGCGGCGGCACGTCCAGTCACCAGGAAGCGGCAAAGATTCTCAACCTGGGTAACGTCGGCGGGCGCACCGAATTTGATCTGGACATGGGGCAGATCGCCGAATACGACCGCATCCGGCTCCTACTGGATGCCAAGAACTTCGTGGTCACGGCCTGGCTGGCGGGGAGTAATACGTTAGACGGACGGCCTACTACTCAATTACCACCCGCCACGCTATACGACTTTACGCGCGAAGAGCTGGGGTCGAATTATGTACTGAAGTTGCCTCCCTCGAGTTTCCGCTATCTGCACCTCAAGCTTTCTGCCGGGATTTCTCCGCAGCAAGTGAAAGCCGCCACGGTTTACAACCTGCAAGAGACCAAGGCCAGCTGGAGCAGCGTGGGATCGTGCGGGACGCCGGCGCAGACGCAGCGAACCACGGTGATCAATTGCGAATGGCCGCTAAGGGTTCCGGTGGACCGCATTCGTTTTGATGTGGGTCCCAAGCAGATAAACTTCCGGCGGTCGGTCACCCTTTCGGAATCCGCTGGGCGGTATGAAAGCAGCGGTGAGATCACGCGAGTGCGGCTGAATCGCGCGGGCACCACCGTCGTCTCGGAAGAAATGGACGTGCCGCTTGCGGACCAAAGCTCTGGCCGACTCACGATTACGGTGGACAACGGGGATAACCCGCCTTTGGTGATCACCGCCGTGCAACTCCTGTCCGTCGAACGCCGTGTCTATTTTGATCCACAAGAAAAATCCCAGCTCAAGCTCTACTACGGCGACGGCAAACTCGATCCGCCGGTCTACGACTATGCCCGGTTCTTCCACGCCGATCTAGCAGCCGCCATAGCCGAACTGGCACCGGGTGCGCACAACCAGGCCTACAGCGGTCGTCCCGATGATCGTCCCTGGTCGGAGCGTCACAAAGCAGTCCTCTGGCTGGCTATGTTATTGGCAGTGGCAGGGCTGGCAGCATTGGCGATTCGGGGGTTAAGAGGGACTACCAAACCTCTGTCATCCTGAGCGAAGCACGAGCATTCGCTTGCGAATGCTCGGACGCAGCCGAAGGACCCCTACTCCCGGCCGTGCAGTGTGCGATAGGGTCCTTCGACTCCGCTCGGACTTCGCGGAGCGAAGTCCGTACTCCGCTCAGGATGACAGGGGAAAGTTATCTCTAGGATCTCAGCGCATCGACTCTTCTACTTCGGAAATCCAGCTGGGTCTCTTCAATACTTCGCGCGGCTTGGGACCGTCGGCCGCGCCTACAATTCCGTCGCGCTCCATCAGGTCGATCAGGTGAGCTGCGCGTCCGTAGCCGATGCGCAGGCGGCGTTGCAGCAGGGAAGTGGACGCCTTGCCAAACTCCACCACCAACCGCACGGCATCGTTGTAGAGCGGATCGTTTTCTTCGCCGTCTTCGCCCGCCGCGCCCGGTTCGCCAGAAGCCTGTTCGTCTTTCGGCGCTTGCAGGAATTTTTCTTCGTACTCGGCCGTTCCCTGCGCGCGCCAGAACTCGACCACGGCGGCGATCTCCTTTTCCGTGACGAAGGGAGCGTGCAGGCGGTGTACGCGGGCTGATCCCGAAGGCAGGTAGAGCATGTCGCCGCGTCCCAGGAGAGCTTCGGCGCCATTAGCATCGAGGATGGTGCGCGAATCCACTTTGGTCGCGACCCGGAAGGAAATGCGGGCCGGGAAGTTGGCCTTGATCAATCCCGTAATCACGTCGACCGACGGGCGCTGCGTCGCCAGTACCAGGTGAATGCCAACCGCGCGCGCCATCTGGGCCAGGCGCGTAACCGATTCTTCCACGTTGCCCGAATCCAGCATCATCAAGTCGGCCAATTCGTCGATGATAATGACGATGTAGGGCAAAGGCCGGTCTTCGGAATCTTCGCCGAACAGGCTGCGGGTACCCTCGTCATCGAACAGCTTGTTGTACTGCTCGACGTTGCGCACACCCTTTTCAGCGAGCAGCTTTAAGCGGCGCTCCATTTCGCGAACGGCGTTGCGCAGCGCGTTCGCCGCCAGCTTGGGCTCGGTGATGATCGGGGTAAAGAGATGTGGCACGCCTTCGTAGTTGCCCAGCTCCAGCCGCTTGGGATCGACCAGAATCAGCCGCACCTGGTCGGGGGTCGCCTTATACAGGATGGACATGATCATGGCGTTGATGGCCACGCTCTTGCCCGCGCCGGTGGAACCCGCGATCAGCAGGTGCGGCATGCCTGCGAGATCAGCGGTGACGATGCGTCCGTTGATGTCTTTGCCCAAAGCCAGCGTCAGCTTCGACTTGGTGCCGATGAACTCGGAGGACTCAATATTCTCCCGCAGCCAGATGATCTCGCGCTCGCGATTCGGCACCTGGATTCCGACGGTGGATTTGCCCGCCATGCGTTCGATCAAAATGCTCTCGGCTTTGAGCGCGAGGCAGAGGTCGTCCGTAAGATTGGTGATGCGGCTGTACTTGATGCCCGCCTCGGGCTTGTACTCGAAGGTCGTCACCACCGGCCCCGGATTGATCTGCGTCACCTGCCCGTGAACGTCGAACTCGGCGTATTTTTCCGTCAGCACCTGGGCCAGCAGCTTCAATTCGTCGGCGTCGATAGCCTGCTGCTCATCCGGACGGTGCAGCAGGCTGCTCGGCGGCAGCTTGAATCCTCCCGCCGCGATTTTGGGCAGCGTCGTCTTTGGCCTGGCTCCGGTGTCAGCGCGCTCGGTAACTTCCGGGACCACAATTCCCGGAATCGTTCGCTCGGGCTGCGGCTCAAAATATTGCTCCGGTTCTTCATTCGCCGTCATTCGATCGATGCCGGTTGGCTTGACGGCCGTATGCGTCGGTGACGACGCCGGAAAAGGCGCCTGAGGCGGAGCCGGGCGGGCCGGAATGAGTTGGGCGGTGACCGCGGGCCGGGTGGCGCGACGCTTTTCCAGTTCCCGCTGCATTTTCTTTTTTGCGCGGTTGTCCTGCCAATCCTGGTAGCGATTCCAGAGCGCGATCGCGAAAGCGAAACGAGTAGGAGCCCAAACCCGCAGCGATGCGAAAGAGAATGCAGTCGTCAGATATAGCGCTACGGCCAAAACCGTCGCGCACACGATATATGCGCCCGCCAGGTTCAAGTAATGGATGAGGACATCACCGACGATTCGCCCGACCAGGCCTTCCATCGGGATAACGCCCAGCCAGCGGGCATGTCCGGGCAAGAGCGCCAGCAGGGCGGGAACAAACAGCAGCAGCCAGATTGCGCCCAGCGACTTGGCTACAGGCGACGCCACTTTGCGCGAGCGGAACCAGCGCGATCCCAGCGCGGCGAAAAAGACCGGAACCAGAAACGCTCCAATACCGAAGCCTTGCAGCATCAGATCGGAAACGATCGCTCCCACCAGGCCGATCCAGTTGCGCGCTGCCCGCGAACCGGTCAGCACCGAGGCGCTGTTGAAGGAAGGATCAAGCGGGGAATATGAAGCCAGCGCCAGGAACAGGAGCAGCCCGGAGACACAAAGCAGGAACCCAATCAGCTCATTGAGCCGACGGTTGTTGGTAGGAGCGAAGATCTGAGAAAAATACTTCATCGGGCGTGTTTGGGTGTCCCAGCCAGAGCTAGCAATTATGCCAAGAACCAGAGGCCGCCACAATGAAGGAATTCAGGGACAGTATCGAGTTAGTTTCTGGTCGCGCCAGCGTCCTTTCGACGAAGCTCAGGGCAGGCCCGCACAGCCCGATGGGCGGGCAAGGTGCCCGCGAGACAGCCGGCGGGACGCCGGCGCTACAAACCCCTTACGCCGTCAGTTTCGCCGCGAACACCAGCACCAGAATTCCCGCCACAATCCGGTACACTGCAAACGGCGCAAACCCGTGCTTCCGCACCCAGGCCATGAACCACGCCACCGACGCATAGGCAACCAGGAAAGAAACCACAAAGCCAATTGCCAGCAGCACCCATTGATTCGCAGTCATTTGCGAAACCCCGATCGGATTTTCGCCCTTTCCCATAACCGACCTGAATAGTGTGTATCCGGTAGCCGCAGCCATGGTGGGAATGGAAAGAAAAAATGAGAACTCGAGGGCCGACGCTCGCGACATACCGGCCAGTTGACCACCGGCAATGGTCGACATGGAGCGCGACGTCCCGGGGAATAGTCCCGAAAAAATCTGGCAGAAGCCGATCCACACCGCCTGTCCGAGGCTCATCCCGTCCATTTTCCATGTATGAATGCTGCTGGAGGGTGCTCCCGGTCCAACCGCTTCCCATCTCGCCTTGGCGGCATCTACGATCCACATAACGACTCCGCCAACCAGCAGCGACCAGCCAATGATGGGCATGCTCTCCAGATGTTTTCCGATCACTTTGGTCAAGAGAAACGAGGGAATCGCAGTCACGACAAACGCAATCATCACGAGGCTGAGCGGATGGTTCAAGATGGTACGATCCCCACGCTCGCCCCGCGGAAACGTGGAGAGCAGTTTCGCGATCCGGTCACGAAAGTACACAGGCAGGCAGAGAATGGCGCCCAACTGAATCACGATGGTGTACATCTTCCAGTAGCCGTCGGACAGGCTGAGGTGAAATAGCGCCTCGGCAATTCGCAGATGCGCGGTGGAACTCACCGGCAGATATTCCGTGAGACCCTCAATAATTCCCAGGACGACAGACAGCAGGTAGTCGTTCAAGCTTCCTCCAGAGAGTGAAAGAAAGTATTACAGAAAAGCTGGACTAGAGAATCTAAACTTGCGGATGGTGCTTACTGGGTTACGTTTCCGTAGGTCGGGACGCCCTGGTCGATCAAATAGAGCAATCGTTGGGCGCGGGCTCCCCAGTCACCGGACCCGGTCTGCGATAACGCTTGCTGGGCCCGCGCGATGGCCTTGGCCTTGGCTTCTTCCGACTTCTTGGGCTCTTCTTCCGTCTTGTAGATCTCGATCAGCGCCGACCACCGCCAGGCGGCGTCGTACAACGCCTCCGCGGCGGCGGGGGATTGAGGGTGTTCGGTGGCATATTTTTCGTAAATTTCAGATTCTTTCACTGGACACTTCGAACTGCCCTGCCAATCGCCGCACAGCTTGTTGTCGATCAGGTGAAACGCGGCCAGATCGGCCCACTTGGTCCCGGGAAATTTCTTGATTACCTCTTTCATGTATTTTTCTTCCATGCCCTCGCGAAGATAGGACTCGCGTTCATGCGAAGATGGGCGGGTGGACACGTCTGCTTTCTCCAGCTGCCAGCGAATATCAGCGGAACGATACATCGCTTCGCCAGCCAATGGTGAAGAAGGAAAATATTCGGCTGTCCGATAATAAAGCCGCAGCGCATCCTGGGCGGCCCCGTTTCGGCCGTGTCGCCGGCTGGCCTGGTCCTCGGAGTCTACAGCTTCGCCGAACAGTATTTTGTCCCCGTTCGGCGTGGAAGTTCGTATCACGCCCTTGTCGAGCACCCAGCCGGTGACACTCCGCTCCTCAGTCAGATTGGCTTCGACATGCACCCAGTCGCGGCTGGTTTCGAGGACGATGATTTCCCGCCCGCGATCCATTTCCGCCAGCTTCGCTGAACTGGTATCGGGCGAGAGATAGACCTGAGCCACGCGCACTACCGTGCCTCGCTGGTAGTCGGCAGCAGTGGCAGGTACCGCGAAGGCCAAAGTCAGGAGACACCACATTACGACGAACGCCCCGGACAATGTAGCGCCGCCGTCTCGGAGGCTGTCGGGTGGGCGTCTCGCCCACCCCGTTCGAGGGCGAAACGCCCTCGAGACAGCCGGCGGGCCTGCCCTGAGCGTAGTCGAAGGGACGCCGGCGCTACGGTTGTGCGTCGTCATTGCTTTTTCCTCTCTAAATCCGCCAGCATTTCCGGCTCGACATTCCCTCCGCTGATCACGGCTACATTAACCTTGGTACTCGGCAGCTGCTCCCGGTGGAAGAGAAACGCGGCCACCGCTACCGCCCCACTCGGCTCCGCCAGTGTTTTGGGATTAGTCGAGAGTCGCCGCATAGCCTCGCTGATTTCGTCTTCACTTACGGTCACGATGTCGTCCACGTAACGACGAATATGCTCGAAGTTGACCGCTCCGATGCTCTGCGTGCGCAGCCCGTCGGCCAAAGTACGGGTCGTCTCTTCCGCGGCGAGTTCGACGATCTTGCCCGCCCGCAAACTGGCCTGCGCGTCGGCTGCGAATTCCGGTTCTGCCCCGATCACCTTTATCGCTGGACGGCTCAGCTTGATGGCCGCCGCAATGCCGCTGATCATGCCTCCGCCGCCGACGGGTGCGATGACGGTTTCCACGTCAGGCAAATCTTCCAGAATCTCCAGCCCCATCGTGCCCTGGCCGGCGATGATCTTTTCGTCATTGTAAGGAGGGACGATCACGTATCCATGCTTTGCGGCCAGTTCTTCCGCTTTGGCCTGACGCTCGGAGCTCGACGGACCCACCAATATGATCTCCGCACCCAGAGCAATGGTTGCCTCGCGCTTGATCGCGGGGATATTGCCCGGCATTACGATGATCGCTTTCAGCCCCAGGGCCCGCGCCGCATACGCCACACCCTGCGCGTGATTGCCGCTGGAGTAGGAAATAACGCCCCGCCGCCGCTCCTCTTCCGAAAAGGACGCGATCTTGTTGTATGCCCCTCTTAGCTTGAAGGAGCCGATGGGCTGCAGATTTTCTGGCTTGAGGTAAAGCTGACGTTTGTCGTCTGCATCGTGAAAATGAAATGGAACCAGTTTCGTGTGCACGGCGACGCCGCGCAGTCGAGCCTGCGCCTCACGAATGTCGTTGAGAGTGACGATGGAACCTCTCCATTGTCATCCTGAGCGGAGCACGAACTTCGCGAAGCGAAGTCCGTGTGAAGTCGAAGGACCCCTGTAACCGGATTCGATGCCGGGAGTAGGGGGCCCTCGACTCGTTTGTCCTTCGCAAGCGAAGGACAAGCCTCGCTCGGGATGACAAGAAAACTTTACGGCTATTCTTCCTGACGGAAGCTCAGATCTCCAGTATCACCGGCATGATCAGTGGCCGCTTCTGCGTTTGCTTGGAGACATAACGCTTCAGATCGGCGCGGATTTTTTCCTTGATCAGCCCGTAATCGGTTTTTTCCTCGGAGCTCGACGACTCCAGGGTCTGCATGACGATCTCGCGCGCTCCCTCAACAAAACCGTCTTCGCCGGGCGAGAATCCCCGGGTCACGATTTCGGGCGAAGTCTCCACCCTGCCAGTAAGTTTGTTGATCGCGATGATGGGCAGCACGATACCGTCCTCGCTCAAATGCCGGCGATCTTTGATAACCAGGTCCTCGACCACATCGGTGCGCGATCCGGAGTCAATGCAAACTCGCCCCACGTTCACACGCCCGGCTTTGCGCGCTCCCATGTCATCGAACTCGAGAATATCTCCGCTCTCGATCAGCATTACATTCCCGACCGACCCGTGCATCGCTCCCGCCATTTCCGCGTGCAGCTTCAACTGCCGGTACTCGCCGTGGATGGGGATGAAATACTTCGGCTTCACCAGGTTGATGATTAGCTTCAATTCTTCCTGGCTGGCGTGGCCGCTGACGTGCACTGGCGGCGACGATCCATCGTCGTAGATGACATGGGCCTCGCGCCGGAAGAGGTGATCGATCATGCGATAGATGGCTTTCTCGTTCCCGGGAATAATCCGCGACGAGAGCATGACCGTGTCGCCTTTTTCGATTTTCGCGTGCTTGTGATTGTCGACGGCGGCGCGGGACAGTGCCGACATCGGCTCGCCCTGGGTGCCGCTGATCATTACGCAAACTTTTTCCGGCGCGAAGTTTTTTATTTCGCCAGGATGGATCAGCAGGCCTTCGGGAATCTCGATGTAGCCCAGGTCTTCGGCGATCTCCGCGGAACTGTTCATCGAGCGGCCCGCGAATGCGACCTTGCGCCCGTGCTGCCACGCCATTTCCACCGCCAGCTTGATGCGGTGAATCGATGACGAAAAACACGAGATGAACAACCGCCGCCGGGTGTGCGCGAAGACCTCGTCAAATTTGCGCCGCACCGCCCTCTCGCTCGGGGTGTAGCCTTTGCGCTCGACGTTGGTCGAATCCTGAAACAGCGCCAGCACGCCGGTCTTGCCATACTCGGCGAAAGCGTGCAGGTCGAACAACCGATTGTCGGTGGGAGTGGGATCCACTTTGAAATCACCGGTGTGAACGATCACTCCCAGCGGGGTGTGGATCGCGAGCGCTACACAATCCACCAGGCTGTGCGTGACCTGAATGGGATGGACGGTAAACGGCCCGATCTTGAAACTTTCATTGGGGCGGATCTCGCGCAGGTCGGCCTCATCGAGCAATCCATGCTCTTCCAGCTTGTCTTCCACGTAGGCGAGCGTGAACTCCGTGCCCCAGACGGGCACGTTCAGTTCACTCAGAACCCAGGGCAGCGCGCCGATGTGGTCTTCGTGCCCGTGGGTCAAAACAATGCCACGCACGCGGTGTCGGTTCTCGATCAGGTAGGAAATATCAGGAACAACAATATCGACGCCCAGCAGCTCGGCTTCAGGAAACATCAGGCCCGCGTCGATGACGATGATATCGTCACCCCAGCGAACGGCCATGCAGTTCATTCCGAACTCGCCCAGGCCGCCCAGGGGTACGATGTGCAATTTTCCAGTTGGCATGCGGAGTATTGATCGTAGCACAAGCCGCGCTTCTGCCCATGTGGGCGCGCTTGTGCTGGGTGTGGTTGCGCCGGAGGGACGCGGCGCTACGAAAACCGTAATCTTTCCCACGACCCACTATCTGAGGTAAGGTTGAACTGTATGGTTGAGGCGAGCCCCAAATCGTGGCTGCGACGAAGGCTGGAGGACGGCCTGCGCCGCGGCTTTCAGCACGCTTATGAAACCGTCAAGGTAGACCCGGCAAAATTCCTCCTGCAAGTACGCGCAGCTCACGGCCTGCCCATCACCAGCTTTCAGGGCGTTTATTCGGTGGAAGTCGGCGAGCTGGATGCGCTGGCACACCGCGTGATCCGCAGTGGCATGAAGGTTGCCGCCGCGGAAGGCGCCGGCTTTGGTTTGGGCGGTCTCATCACCATCATTCCCGATATGGGAATTCTGTCCGGCATCACCCTGCGCACGATTCAGAAACTCAGCCTGATCTATGGCTTCGAATTCAATACGGAAGAGGAGACCGCGGAACTTTGGATCGCCGCTGCCAGCGCCGCCGGTGTTGATATCAGCCGGGAACTGCTCGAGAAAGAGGTGGTCAGCCGGTTCGTGCCGCGGGTCATCCAGCGCATCGCCGCCCAGGCCAGCAGGGAAGTGGTGGAAAAATGGACGGGACGGATCATTCCCCTGGCCAGCTCGGTGATCGGTGCAGGATTGAACTATTATTTCGTGCGGGCCTGGGGAGAACGCGCCCGGTCGCACTTCCGCAAAAGGCATATGGAGATGCGCAACCGCGCGATTGAGGGAAAGCTGGTGGTTGCGGATCCTCCGAAGGCGTTGTCGTAGCGGCCTGCCGGAGAAAGCTTTTAACCGCAAAGTTCGCTGATGAAACGCTCAGATCGCAGAGAATTTCTCTGCGCCCTTTGTGTATTCTTCGCGCCCTCTGCGGTTAAAGGTTTTAGTAGTTGTCATCTTCGCCATGCACACATTCAACTGCGCGGCCATTCTGTTCGACCTCGACGGCGTCCTTGTCGACTCCACCGGCTCAGTAACCCGCCAGTGGAAGCGGTGGGCCCAAGAACAAAATATCGATCCCCAAAAAGTAGTTGAGATCGCCCACGGAGTTCGTACCATCGAAATCGTGCGCAAACTGGCGCCACATCTCGACGCCGAAGCCGAAGTCGTGAGACTTGAGAAGCGCGAAGCCGATGACCACGAAGGCGTCGCCGTAATGCCCGGCGCGGCCGAATTGCTCAAGGCCATCCCCGACGGACGCTGGTGTGTGGTGACCTCGGGCACGCGTTACCTGGCTACGTCCCGGCTGAAGCTCGCGAACCTGCCCATCCCTCAGGTGCTGGTTTCCGCGGATGACGTTTCCAAAGGCAAGCCCGATCCTGAGCCCTATCTCATGGGAGCGAAACTGCTCGGGGTGAATCCATCCCAATGTCTGGTGATCGAAGACGCCCCGGCAGGCACCCGCGCCGCCCACGCCGGAGGAATGAAAGCGATAGCCATAACCAGCACCTATCCGGCGTCAGCCCTGCACCAGGCCGATGCGGTAGTTAAGAGGCTGGCGCAGATAAGAGTCAAAAGTTCTGATGGTGCGGGAAGCCTCACGGTCAGCGTCGAATAAGCTACGCGGCTAGCGCAGCCACTCTTCTAATTCGATCTGCTGATCCGTCTTCTCATCGCGATATTTCACAATCACAGGTGTGTAGAGGGACAAGTTCCAATCCGCCGCTTGTCCTTTCTTCACCGCTCGCGACCCGGGCACGACTACGGCGCCTTCCGGCACCTCCAAAGGCTTCTCGTCCGTTGCCCTGTAAACCTGGCCACGCACGATGTCGTAAAGCGGCGTAGATCGAGTCAAAATAGTTCCCGCTCCCAGCACCGCCCGCGCTCTTACCAGCGTGCCTTCATAGACGCCACAGTTGCCGCCCACCAACACGTCATCTTCGATGATCACCGGCGCCGCGCTGACCGGTTCCAGCACGCCGCCAATTTGAGCGGCGGCGCTCAGATGCACTCGCTTGCCCACCTGCGCACAGGAGCCCACCAGCGCGTGCGAGTCCACCATCGTGCCTTCGTCGACGTACGCGCCTACGTTGATAAACATGGGCGGCATGCAGATCACCGAAGGGGCGACATAAGCTCCTTCCCGTACCGACGATCCGCCAGGAACCAGGCGCACCCGGTCGGCCACGGCAAACTGGCGGGCGGGAAAGGTGTCTTTGTCGACGAAGGAGAGCGTTGCGTCCCCCATTTTGCTGAGCTCGCCTAGACGAAAACCCAGCAGAATGCCCTGTTTCACCCAGGCATTTACCTTCCATTGCCCATTGATTTTCTCCGCGGCGCGAATCTTTCCCCGCGTGAGTTGTTCGCGAAATTCGAGAAATGTTTGGCGCGCGTCGGGATTCCGTTCCACCTCACCCAGCGTGGCCAGGCGCTCGATGGCAGATTGCAGGGAGGGCATGAGAAGGGAAGTATAGAAGAAAGGATTTCAGATTTCAGATTTTAGATTGCAGATTGCAGATTGTCACCCGGACCGAGGCGGTCAAACAATCTGCAATCTAAAATCTACAATCTGAAATTTTCTCTAGATGCACTTGCACTCGCTCCGAATCAGCACCCCCGGCATGTGGTGCGAAGCCTCGCGTGCCTCAGAGAGCGTCGGGTATGGACCATGCCAGCGGGCGTGGTTGGCATCGTGCCCCGCGGGCCGGCCCTTGCCGTGGTTGCACTGGCCGCAGCCGGAGCGGTGCAGGACGACCTTGTGCGGCCCGGCCAGCCAGTTTTCGTAGACATAGAAATCGGCTGCTTCCGGTGAAGCCGCGGCTGGCTTGCTGATCAGCCCGGCTTCGGCAGCGATCTTTTGCAGCTTCGAGCGTGTATCGCGGCGCATGGGCAGCATGGGCAGTCGGTACACTTCTTCAATCCTGCCCATCATGGCCAGCACCGCTTTCACCGGCAAAGGATTCGACTCGATAAAGTTTCCCAGCATCAGCGGTAAGTATTTCCGGTGGATCCGGCGCGCGCTTTCCCAATCGTTGCCGAGGGCGGCCCGCGTCATCTCCGCCATTTCGCGCGGAATCTCATTCGACGCCACTGAGATGATGCCCACTCCGCCCAGCGCGATCAGCGGCAAAGTTACCGCATCATCACCCGATAAGACTGCAAAGTGTTCGGGAACGACGTTGCACACCTCAGCCATTTGGCTGATATTTCCGCTGGCCTCTTTGACTCCGGCGATATTGGGGACTTCGGCCAGGCGCGCCAGCGTAGCCGGCTCGATATTTGCGCCCGTGCGCCCAGGCACGTTGTACAGAATGATCGGCTTGTCCACCGCTTCCGCGATGGCGCGGAAGTGGCGATACTGTCCTTCCTGCGTGGGCTTATTGTAGTAAGGCGACGCTGTCAGGATGCCATTTATTCCCGCCCGCGCGGCCAGTTCTTTGGCCTTGTCCACGGCGTCCTGCGTCGAGTTCGAGGTGGCTCCCGCGACAATGGGCACGCGTCCGGCCACAACTTCGATCGTAATATCGACCACCTGCAGCCACTCGTCATGTGAAAGCGTAGGCGTCTCGCCGGTGGTGCCGCAGGGAACCAGGAAATCGATTCCCGATTCCACCTGCCACGCGACCAGGTTGCGCAGGGCAGTCTCGTCGATGGAACCGTCCTGTCGAAACGGAGTCACTAAAGCCGTACCACAGCCACGGAATTGCATGAGATAAAGATAACGCTAATCGGGGTGGCTAGGAAACTGTGTCAGCGTGCGGCTGAGGATCAGTGAGATTCTTGTCTCTTATTTTTCAAGGCGTCGTCGCGTCTCTGGCGACTACAACCGGCCTTTCAGGCCGGGAAGATTTGGCGTGATGCGGAAGCAGGCCCAGCGGTGTACGGACGCGGTCATTGGCCATACCACTGGGAATGCGGGGACCATCGCTTGCATGAGGGGCATTGGGTCGAGGTCCACTGGTGGAGACACGCCGGGCACACTCCTCCGGTGTCGAACGTATTCCACATGTTGCCGCAGTCGCAAGCCCAGAAGTCCTTTTTGTGCGGCGACCACCCGCATAGTGGACATCGGATCCGTGGCCCCGACGGGTCGCGGCTTTTCTCTTGATCAGCTTCGCGATCCAAAACCACGGACGTTCTGGAGGGGTCATTCGAGAGGGCGCACATGTTCCGGCGTTCCTACGTTCGCAGCAGATGGTAATGCAGGATCGACGGCTCGAAAAGAAAGGTTTGAAAAGAATGATGCCCCCCTGGGATGCAACTCAGTTGAGCTCCGGCAGCAATGTGGGCTGGGTGGCTATTTGTGACGCCGGTACATATCCTTCATCCGCAGGAAAAGCGCCACCGCATGGTCTGCGATGAGTGCCTTTGCGGGCTTGCCCTCTGATCGCAAAACCTGGGCGAGCAGGGCATAAGCCGCTGCCGCCTTCTCCGCCGACTTGATTTGCTGGGAGGCGTCCGCCGTCGCAGGCGTCAAGAGTTCGGTCTGAGCCAGACTGCCCTGCTCCAGGGCCAACTCCGCCAGCCGCGCCCCGCTGGCCGATTCACCAGGCAAGACCGGGGTAAGAAATTCCAGCCCGAAACAATAGCCCGAACGGCTGCGAATCGCGCCCGCCACCCGCGCATTGCTGGGTCCCCGGAATTCGACGGCCATCAGATCCCCGGGCTCCAGGTCAATCCCGGCATAAAGGGCCATTCCGCCTTCGCTGATCTCGGTTGCGCGGCCCGGGACGACCGTTCCCAACTGCCCATTTCCCGTAACTACGCCGAGCGCAAGATCGACCGGGTGCCGTTGCCATCGGCGGGTATTCTCGGAGGACTGCATCCCTAGTTGTTACCCCGTGGGTAAAATTAGATGGTAGTAATGTTCGGGGCTTGGTTCAAATTACCAGCGTACAGCCCCTTTGGCAGAGGAGCCGTGCCTGGTCCGGTATGCCTGCCTCCCAAGTTGGCGCTGAAAATCCTGTTCGGTGCGAGGCCCTTTTTGGTCCTTCAGCGGCTCCTGAGAGAGCGGTTAGAGTTTATTTCCCGTCAACCGCTGTAGCCTTCGCAATGTTTGTGGCGTCACTGACCTCTCCAAGAGCGAATCCATAGCAGGCGTCCCCTTGCCCGTTTCCGTGTCGAACGCCATGCTTGCATCTGTACTCACGTTTGTGCCGATTACTGTACCCTGTACTCTTCCAGGGAACTGCGAGATCGTACTGACCGAATCGAGCGTAATCTTGAAATTCTCCCGCCTAAAATCTCCGGACGTGAACACCTCTATATCGCCTCTCTTTTTCGTAAAGGCGAGGCTAATCAGTCCACCAGTCGCAGGAGATATTCCTCCCTCACAGCCGCCAAACGGGTCGGGTGCGATGCACAACTCATTCACGAATCCGGGAATGGTCGTGTCAGCATGAAGCTTCAATACGTCCGCCTTCCCAACACTCGACGTGAGGTTGCCGGTGAAGGCATCGTTTGGGACCGTTCCGCTGCCTTCAAGACAAGACGCCGCAGTAGTCTGAACGCAGAATGAATACGTCACAGTCGTCGTTGTGGTTGCGTGTGTAAATGGATCGAGCTGGCGAGCTACAGACACCACGCCCACGTTACCGTTCTCATCTGTGAAAGTGGTGAATGCTTGAGTGGCAGTGGTTACCGCCCGAGCCTGGACCACCATCACTAAAAGAAATGCCGTTGCTAATGCGGTTTTCATTTCGTTTCCTCTATCGGGGAAGGAGACTTGGTTACTTGTCGTTCTTTTTTTGTCAGTCGCCCCACAGCGCCGCCCATTCTACACCGCCGACACCCGATTCCCTTGAAGACGCAAATGCAGTCAGGTGCCTTTCCCTGAGGCTGTAACACGAGAATATCCTCACAAGCGGGTACCCGATGAACACCGCAGACCTGGGGTTGCGCGAGAAAGGGAAGGTCGGGGCTGGAATGGAAGTAATGCTGCTTTTTTGTTGGGCGCCTGAGCTCGGCTCACTCGCTGGTTTTCATTTCTCCGCGGGCGTTCCTTTGGTGACCTGCTCGTACCATAGGCGATGATGGGTTCTCGCCCAAGTCGTGGTGACTTCTCCGCGGATGATGGAAGTGAAGCCGCCGCGGACCATGGCGGTGCCCATGTAAACGTGAATAATCAAGCCACCGATGGTCGCCAGTGCCGCGACCACGTGAACCGTGACGGCCAGATAACGCAGCCAGCGCCAACTCCACGGGATGGACTCAACGAACCATAGACCTATGCCAGAAATCAGCAGCAAAATCACGCCGTACACCATCAGCCAGAAGAACAACTTCTGTCCGTAGTTAAAACGGCCGATGGGTGGAAGCTTTTCATCTTCATTCTCGATGTAATACTTCATCGCTTTCGACCAGCGCCGGTCGGCATCGGTCGTAAGCATGTCACGGCGCCACATCTTGTACATCCAGAACATTGAGAGCGTGAAGCCCACGCCAAACCACGGATGCCAGAAGCGGGCCGTGGGGCCGCCGCCGACCAGAGTAGCCAGCCAGTACATATAAGGAGACCAGAAGGCCAGGCCGGTGATCAGGCAATAGACGTAAGTGAATGCGGCGAGCCAGTGATGTATGCGTTCGCTAAATGTATAGCGAAGAATGTGGCCGCCGGTTTCGCCAGCGGTTCGTCGGGAGGAAATGACGTGCGAGGTGCTCACGGCTGTACTCCCTCATTATTCTTGTCCTTCGTGGTGCCGACTTCCTTCGGACCGAAGCGCAAATAGTGCAGGGTCACTCCAACGATGCCGCCCAACATGGCGAGATTTCCGATCCACTTTGCCGGGCCTTTCCAGAAGCGGACCACCCACGGAATGTGAGGATCTTTGGGCAATCCACCGTAGGCCTCGGGATTCGTAGCATCGTGCAGCACGTAGATGACGCCGGTTCCGCCTACGCCCGCCGGATCATAAACGCCGGCTTTCTCGAACCCGAAGTTTTCCCGAAGCTGAGTCGCGCGAGTCTCCGCCAGATCCTTCATGTCCTCCTTGGTTCCAAAGTGGAGACAGCCTGTAGGACAGGATTTGATGCACGCTGGCTCGAGTCCTTCGCTCACCCGATCGACGCAAAGCGTGCACTTGAACATCTTTTTAGTCGCGGGGTTGAACTTAGGAATATCAAAGGGGCAGCCACTGACGCAGTATCCGCAGCCGATGCAATTCTGCTGCCGAAAATCGACGATGCCATTGGTGTATTGCA
>WNEZ01001568.1_pt1 | contig 19218 bp, 17 predicted proteins | sample 5400521 | NCBI WGS metagenome assembly WNEZ01 (sample SAMN13153339, study PRJNA577476) | soil metagenome | isolation source: 120 cm saprolite under Douglas fir tree site 2 hole 1 replicate 1 | place: USA:California | collected 2015-04-18 | reverse complement strand
GGCGGGGGTGGCCTGATCTCGGGCATTGCCGTCGCCGTCAAGCAGCAGCGCCCGACGACGCGGATCATCGGCGTCGAGCCGGAGCAGGCTCCCTGTGTGAGCGAGAGCCTGGCCGCTGGTCATCCGGTCGCGCCATCGCGGCTCGACACTATCGCGGATGGCCTGGCGGCGCCCTACACTCGACCACTTACCCTGGCGCTGATTCAGCGCTACGTCGACGAGGTGCGCACCGTCGACGACGCGGCGATCATCGAGGCGCTCAAGCTCATCGCGCTGCGCGGCAAGCTCGTGGTGGAGCCCGCCGGGGCCGCCGCCGTGGCCGCGTTGGTGGCTGATCCCACCATCGAGCGGCCGGTCGTGGCGATCCTCAGCGGTGGTAACCTCGACGGCCAGCGACTCGCGGCATGGCTCGGGAGCTAAAGAAAATCCCCGGGCGCTGTACCCGGGGATTTTGAGCGAAGGGCGGTTTGACTGTCCTAACGCAGTCGGACCCAATCTCTTACGGGCATGGCGCATGCAATAATTTCGCTCGACGATGAGCATCGCCCCGGACTCAAGCGCGGCCGGCGTCCTCATCTTCGAGAACGACCCACGCCAGGCCATCGCCTATCAAGAGTTGTTTGCGGATAGCGGCTACCAGGCGCAGACCGCACTGCCGGACCAGGACGTGCAGCAATTGTGCGAACGCGTCAAGCCTGGGATCGTCCTGTTCGACATGGGCATCTGGGAAGCGGATACGGCGTACGTATTCGGCGTGCTCAATGGCGGACAGGGCTTCGAGCGGCCGGTGACGATCGCGCTCTGCATTCTTCCGCACCAGGTGCGGCGTGCCAAGAAGTTCGGTGCCGACGGCATCTGGGTCCGCGGCGTCGACGACGCGGCGGCGCTCCCACGACTCGCCGGTGACCTGCTCCAGCAGCGCCGTGAGGGAAAGCTCAAGCCGCGAGTTCCCTCGACGCCCTTGTAATCACCGCACGAGTTGATCCGCGTTATCCCCAGCTATTCCTCTGCCCGGTGTTGCGATGTGGATAAGCAAGGCGGACACTTGACACACAAGAACGGGCGCGCATAATCAATAACGCGTCAGGGAGACCGGTCTCGGCAGGGACCGCAAGAGAAGTGGAGGGAAAGGTTTGATCGCTCACGGTTTGAAGCAAACCGCTTCGCTCAAGATCTGCGCGCGTCCCGGATGTGAGGCCTCCGTCAAGAAGGCAACGGCCAAGTACTGCACCATTCGTTGCTGTGCCATGGACCCGAGCCGGCAAGAGCGCCTTCGCCGACAGGCCCGTCGCGCGCCGATCATTCCCCTGGCGCATCAACTCCCTCTCATGTTCCAGGTCCATCGGGACATCGAGGCGTCGCTCGATGACCGGACCTTCGGCCGAGAAGACATCCCGGCCGGTCTGCAGCGACTCCGAGCCGTTTAAGCCGACCGGTCCCTTCCAACTCGCTCCGTATAATCGGCTGCACCCGTAAGGGGTCAGCCAAATGAGTCAAGACCTGGAAACCCTGCGCCATTCGACCGCGCATGTGATGGCGGCCGCCGTCCTGGACCTGTTTCCGGGCACCGAAATCGGCATCGGTCCGGCCACCGACGAGGGTTTTTACTACGACTTCGCGTTCAAGAACCGGCTGCTGCCCGAGGCGCTGCCACGGATCGAAGCGAGGATGCGCGAGATCATCAAGCAGGCTCCCCGGTTCGTGAAGGAGGAGATCCCACGGGCGGAGGCGGTCGCCCTCTTCGAGCGGCTGCACCAACCGCTCAAGGTCGAGCTGATCGCCGACAAGGTTACCGATGCCACGGCGCGCCTCTATCGGACCGGCGACTTCGTCGACCTCTGTCTCGGTCCACACGTCGCGAACGCCGGCCAGCTGGGCGCGTTCCGTCTGCTCTCCATCGCCGGCGCGTACTGGAAGGGCAGCGAGAAGAACCGGCAGCTCACCCGCATCTACGGCACCGCCTTCCCGACCGAGGCGGAGCTCGAGAACCACCTGAAGATGCTCGAGGAAGCCGCCAAGCGCGACCATCGCAAGCTGGGCAAAGACCTCGACTTGTTCCTGGTCGACGAAATGGTCGGTCGTGGGCTGCCCCTATTGACCCCCAGGGGCACGGCCATCCGCCACCAGATGGAGGAATTCATTCTGCGGCTCGAGCGACGCCAGGGCTACCAGCACGTCAAGACACCGGACATCGCCCGTCTCGAGATCTACAAGATCAGCGGGCATTTCGAACGCTACCGGGACTCGATGTATGCCCCGTCCGAGATGGAGGACGAGGAGTGGCAGCTCCGGCCGATGAACTGTCCCCATCACATTCGCGTGTTCCAGCGCAAGGCCTACAGCTTCCGCGACCTGCCGGTGCGCCTTGCCGAGCTGGGGACGGTGTACCGCTACGAGAAGTCGGGCGAGGTCTCCGGCCTGATCCGGGTGCGCGCCTTCACGATCAACGATGCCCATATCTTCTGCCGCCCCGATCAGCTCAATGAAGAGTTCGAGCGGGTGATCGAGCTGATCCTGCAGGTATACCGGGCGTTCGGCATCAAGGACTTTCACTTCCGGCTCTCCCTGCGCGACGACGTCAGCAATAAGTGGATGGGGGACCCGGCACTATGGCAGCGCGCCGAGGAAGCCGCCCGCGAGGCCTTACGCGCCTCAGGCCATCCATTTGTCGAAGCGCCAGGGGAGGCCGCTTTCTATGGTCCGAAGCTGGACGTCCAGATCAAGGACGCGATCGGTCGCGAATTCTCGCTCTCGACTAATCAGATCGACTTCCTGATGCCGGAGCGCTTCGGCCTGGAGTATGTGACCTCCGAGCAGTCGATGGCGCGACCGGTGATGATCCACCGAGCCCCGATCGGCTCGATGGAGCGCTTCATGGCCTACTTGATCGAGACGTATGCGGGCGCGTTCCCCGTCTGGCTGGCTCCGGTCCAGCTCGTCTTCATCCCGATTGCCGACCGGCACCTGGAGGCCGTCGGCAAGCTCGCCGATCAGTTCCGGCAGCGCGACCTGCGCGTCGAGGTGGACGGGCGGAGCGAACGGATGCAGGCAAAGATCCGCGACGCGCAGCTGCAGAAGACGCCTTACATGGCCGTCGTCGGCGACAAGGAACTGGAAGCGGGCACGCTCAACATCCGGCGGCGAGAGGGCGGCGACCAGGAGTCGGTGGGGACCGACGAGTTCCTGGCGCGGCTTGAGCGGGAGGCGCAGCTTCCGCTGGGGTGATATACTCGCGCGTGCCAAGAGAGGCTGTCCGAACTCTCACCTCCAGGCCGGAGCCGAAGAGGTCAAGCGGACGAAGATAGCCTCAGGGCTATCTTTTTTGTTTTCGAAGGAGGCTTGATCCACGGCATTTAGGGAACTTCGGATCAACGACCAGATCCGCGCCGCCGAAGTCCGCGTCATCGACGATCGGAACGAACAATTGGGTGTCCTGCCGATCGACCGCGCCAAGGCGCTGGCGATCGAACGGGAGATGGACCTCGTGGAGGTCGCCCCGCAGGCATCGCCACCGGTGGCTCGGATCATGGATTACGGCAAATTCAAATTCGAGAGCATCAAGAAAGAGAAAGATGGGCGCCGCAAGCACAACGTCATCAAGGTCAAAGAAATGAAACTCCGTCCCAAGATCGGCGAGCATGACTTCCAGACGAAGTTCCATGCCGTCAAGTCCTTCCTCGAAGAAGGGGACAAGGTCAAGCTGACGATCATGTTCCGTGGCCGCGAGATGGTGCACCAGGACATCGGCAAAAAGCTTCTAGACCGAATGGCGCTGGAATTGAAGACCATCAGCACGGTCGAGCGGATGCCGTTGCTCGAGGGGCGAAACATGATCATGATCCTGGCGCCGGCTGGCGCGGCGGCGGCCGCTCAGGCTCCGCCCCCGCCTCAAGCCCAGGCACGGACAAACTAAAGGAGCGATCGATGCCTAAACTTCGCACTCATCGCGCGTCGGCCAAGCGGTTTCGCATGACCAAGACCGGCAAGATCGTGCGCCCGCATGCGCAAAAGAGTCACCTGCTCGGTCACAAGAGCCCGCGCCGGAAGCGGCAGTACAGCAAGCTGCTCGTGTTGACCGGCAAGGACGCCCGGCGCCTTCGCCGCGCGGCCCCCTACATGAAGGACCAAACCTGAGATGCCACGCGTAAAGCGCAGCGTTCCCGCCCGCCGGCGTCACAAGAAGATCCTCAGCCTCGCCAAAGGCTTCCGGATGACGCACCGGACGCTCTTCCGGCCGGCCAACGAGGCGGTGATGCACGCGCTCGAGTACGCCTATCGCGACCGGCGAGCACGGAAGCGCGACATGCGCAAGCTCTGGATCGCCAGGATCAATGCGGCGTCGCGCAGCCAGGGGATGCCCTACAACCAGTTCATGCACGGCCTCAAGCTGGCCGGGGTCAACATCAATCGCAAGATGCTTGCCGATCTGGCCGTTCGCGATAGCCAGTCGTTCACCGAGCTTATCGCGGTCGCCAAGGGTGGGCCCAAGTCGTAACATGGCGAGCACGATGCGCTGGAGCCCGCAGTTCACGTTTATTCGGCCGGCCCGGGGCCGGCTCGGGCTGAACTAGCGCCAATCAGCTCCCGCCGTCCGATCGCCGGCCTCCTCCACCTCGATAAATAAGGCGCGCTTGGAGGTAAAACCGGAGTGCAGCAGGGTGTAGCCAGCGAACTCGAGCGGCTGAGAGCGAGCGCGCGCGAACGCATCGAGTCCGCGACCGATCAGAAGGGGTTAGAAGACCTGCGGGTGGGCCTGCTCGGGAAGAAGGGCGAGCTGACCACCATCTTGAGGCAGCTCGGAACCCTGCCGCCAGCCGAACGGGCCACGGCCGGGGCCGAAGCGAATCGACTCAAAGAAGACATTTTCCAATGGATTACCGAGCGGATGGGTGGCCTGGAGGCGAAACGCCACACCGCGCTGGGCGACACCGAGTGGGTCGACCTGACGTTCGTGCCCAACCCGGTGCGCCGCGGTCACCTGCATCCCCTGACGCTGATCCTGCGCGAGGTGAAGGCGATCTTCTCCCGGCTCGGCTACGAGGTCGCCCTGGGTCCCCAGGTGGAGGATGAGTTTCACAACTTCGAGGCGCTCAACATCCCCGAGGAACATCCCGCGCGGGACACGATGGATAGCTTCTACGTCGAGGCCGACAATCTGCTGCTTCGCACCCACACGTCACCGGTGCAGATCCGCTACATGCAGAGCCACAAGCCGCCAATCCGCATCATCGCCCCCGGCGCCGTCTACCGTCGTGACGCGACCGATCCCTCCCACGGCGCGCAGTTCTATCAATTCGAGGGTCTCGTCGTGGATCACGACATCCGGCTTTCCGACCTGAAGGGGACGATCGAGTACTTCGCGCGCTCGCTCTTCGGTCCCGACCGGCGCATTCGGATCGTTGGCGATCACTTCCCCTTTACCGAGCCGAGCATCGGCGCAGCGGTCTCCTGCGGAATCTGCGGCGGCGCCGGCTGTCGCAGCTGCAAGGGCGGCTGGCTGGAGATCCTGGGCGCTGGGATGGTGCATCCGCAGGTGCTTCGCAACGGCGGGATCGACCCCGAGCACTATTCGGGCTTCGCCTTCGGCGCCGGGTTGGACCGACTGGCGATGCTCAAGTACAACGTGACCGACCTTCGCCTGTTCCTGGAGAACGACGTGCGTTTTCTGCGGCAGTTCTGAAGCCATGCTGATTTCCCTCAACTGGCTCAAGGAATTCGTAGACATCCCGGACGATATCGAGACTCTGGCCAAGCGACTGACCCTGGCCGGCAACGAGGTCGCGGGGATCGCCCAGCAGGATGTCGACTTCGATGGCGTCGTGGTCGCCGAAGTCAAGGGCCTACGGCCGCTTCCCGGTTCGACGAAGAACCAGATCGCCGCCGTGACGACCGGTGGAGCGGTAGTGGAGGTTGTCACGGGAGCCTGGAACATCGTCGTTGGAGACCGGGTGCCGTATGCGACGCCCGGTGCGCGCCTTGGCGAGCGGCGTATCGAGACCAAGACCTTTCTCGGCTTTCCATCTGCCGGCATGCTCTGCTCCGCGATCGAGCTCGGCCTGGGTGAGGACGCGGCGGGGATCATGGTCCTCGACCCCGGGGCCGTGCCGGGCCAGGATCTCCACGAGCTCTATCCGCGCGACACCATCCTCGAGCTCGAGATCAAGTCGAACCGCCCGGATCTTCTCTGTCATCTCGGCATCGCGAGAGAGGTTGGCGCCATCTTCAATCTCCGGGTGCGAGAGCAGAAGATCTTAAAGGCCCGCACCAGCGACGCCCCAGAGCTGGTCCGCATCGACGCCCCCGATGGCTGTCGACGGTTCGTGGGCCGCCTGATCACCGGGGTCACGGTCGCGCCCTCGCCCCCCTGGATGCAGGCGCGGCTGCGGGCCGCCGGCGTCCGGCCCATCAGCAACATCGTCGACATCACGAACTACGTGATGCTCGAAACCGGCCAGCCGATGCACGCCTTCGACTACCGGCGTCTCAAGGATGGGCGGATCGTGGTCCGGCGGGCCCGTGACGGTGAGGAGCTGGCCTGCCTCGATGGAAAAACGCGCCGGCTGACGTCCCGCGACATGGTCGTGGCCGACACCGACCGGGCCCAGGGGATCGCCGGCATCATCGGTGGCGCCCCCAGCGCGGTCCAGCAAGACACGACCGACATCTTCCTGGAGGCCGCCAACTGGGAGCCGCGGTCGATTCGGCGAACCGCGCGCATGCTCGGACTGCGCACCGAAGCCTCATCACGGTTCGAAAAGGGATTGAGCCCGGCGCTGAGCCTCCCCGCGGTCGAGCGGGCGGCGGCCCTGGTCACGGACCTGGCAGGTGGAACGCCGACGAGGTCGACCGATGGGTATCCCGACCCGCTGAAGCCGATCACGATCGAGGTGGGCGCCGACCGCATCGAGCGTGTCCTCGGCGTCAGCGTCGAGCTCGGAGAGGCCGCCGACATCCTGCAGCGCCTTCGCTTCAAGGTCGAGAAGACCAACCGCGTGTTGCGCGCGCAGCCGCCGGAGTTCCGCCTCGACTGCGCCATTCCCGAGGACCTGGTCGAGGAGATTGGTCGCATCTACGGCTACGACCGGGTCCCGAGCACCCTGCCTGGGGCGCGCACACCCCTCCGCGACCTGTACGAGCGGCGCGACGCCGACGAGACCGCGCGCGAGGTACTCGCCGGTCGCGAGCTCGATGAGGCCGTGACGAGCAGCATGGTCAGCGCGGAAGGGACGCTCGAAATCGCCATGCCCATCGCAGCACCGGCCCTGGTCAAGGTCAAGAATCCGATGGCCGAGAACCGCGACGCCCTTCGTCGCAGCCTGCTGCCCGGACTCCTCGAGGCGCTGGCCTTCAACGCCCGCCAGGATCAGGCGGGCGCTCGCCTCTTCGAGCTCGGCTCCGTCTTCTGGAACAGCACGTCGAACGCGGTCGACGAGCCGCAGGTGTTGGCTCTTGCGGCCCACGTTCCGGCAGGGGGCGCCGACGCCGCGGTGGCCGAGTTGCGCGCGCTGCAGGCGACGCTCGCGACCATGCGAGATCGTTTCGCGATGCCATCGACCGACTTCAAACAAGCCGAGTTCGCCGGTCCGGATCCGGGGAGGTTTGCGGGTTTCCACCCCGGACGCACCGGGGAAGTTCTCGAGAACAGCGAGCCGATCGGGGTCGTCGGAGAGGTGCACCCGCAGGTGCTGGCCCGGCTTGGCCTTCCCGGTCGGGCGGTGGTGGCCGAGGTCCTCTTCGACCGATTTTCGGCCGGGGGGCGGCGGACGCCGCAGGCCCGGCCTTTGCCCCGTTTTCCGGGCGTACGGAGGGACCTCACGGTGGTGATTCGGGGCAAGATCGCGGCCAGCGCGGTGCTGCAAGTAATCCGGCAGCAGGGCGGTTACACGTTGCGGGACATCTCTATGGTGAGTGAATACCAGGGGCCCCAGCTGGAGGCTGGTGCCCGCAGCCTGTCATTCCGTCTGCATTACCAGGCCGATGACCGGACCCTTACGAACGAGGAGGTCGCGGCGGTCCAGCAGCGCATTATCGACGGCCTCAAATCGCGGTTCGGGGCCGAGGTGCGGTCCTGATGGACTTCCTGGACCTGATCATCGTCTCCATCCTCTTTCTGAATATCTGCCTCGGGTGGGTGTTCGGGCTGGTCCGGCGCCTCGTCGCCTTTGCCGGGCTCTTCGCCGGCGTGGGCGCAGCCACGCTGACGAGCGCGAACACGTCCACCTATATCGCCACCACGTTCGGCATCACCTCGGCCCTCTGGGCGCACGTCATCACCTACACCGTCATCGTGACCGCCGCGATCATCCTTTTCGAGGTGCTCGGCGCGGTCTATCAGCGCTACCTCGATGCCATGATCGCGCCGGCATTTGACCGGGTCACCGGCCTGCTGGCGGGCGCGGTGGTCGGGGCGTTCGAGGTGACCGTGATGCTGATCGTCGGCATTGGCCTGGTCAATGCGAAGCTGCCGGGCGGCTACGCTTACCCACCGGCGTTCCTGACGGCCCAGGACTGGTTCAACGGTTCACTGCTGGCTCCGCATTTCTACGCCTTCGAGCCCCTGACGCGGACGATCTTCTCGCTGGTGCTGCCTAGCAGCATCAGCAGCTACTTCACGCAGCTGTTGAGCCACTAGCGCCGATTCAGCCGGCGGCCTGGCCAATCTGCTAAGTAAGCCAACGTGGCCCTGACGACACCGCGCCTGCCGCGCCGGTTCTTTGCCCGGGACCCCGTGGTGCTGGCTCGGGACTTGCTCGGGCGCGTCTTGTTCTACAGGACCCCGGAGGGGTTGCTGGCCGGCCGCATCGTCGAGACCGAGGCGTACACCGGCGAAGCCGACGCGGCATCGCACGCATTCCGCGGCCGCACCGCCCGGAATGCCGTGATGTTCGGCCCGGCCGGCCACGCCTACGTGTACTTCACGTATGGGATGCATTACTGCCTCAACGTCACGGCGAACGTCCCCGGCATCGCGGGCGCCGTGCTCCTTCGGGCCCTGGAACCGCTTGCCGGTGTGGAAATCATGCAAGCCCGCGGCGACCGGGGACAGGAACCCAGGCTGTTAAGCGGCCCCGGCAAGATCGGCCGCGCCTTCGGCCTGACGCTCGCGGACAACGGCCGCGACTTCACCCGCGGGCCGCTCGGTCTCGCCGCCGGCTCGCCGGTGCCGAATCCTGAGGTGGCCCGCTCGCGGCGGATCGGCATCTCGCGGGCTATCGACCTGCCCTACCGTTTCACGGTGGTCGGGAGCCGCTCGCTGTCGAAGTGACGCCTAAGGGAGCGTGACCGTGAGCGTCTGGACCGCCGGGGCGTTGGCCGGGTTGTAGTCGTAAGCCTGCACGCTGAGCGTGTGCGTGCTGCCGGAGGAGCCCTTGATCACGAAGGTGTAGGGGGCCTGCGTCAACCGGATCGGTTTGCTGGCCCCATCGAGGAAGAAGTCGACTTCCTTGACCGCTTCATCATCGGTGGCGGTGGCGCTCACCAGCACGCTGCCGTCGGCCTGCGGCGCCTGGGCCAGCGTCAGCGTCGGCGGAGTGGTCTCCGTAAAGAGCTGGCAGTTCTGGGTGGGCGCCTGCGGAAGGTTCTTGTCCTTCATCTCCTCCGGGTATCCAGGCGGATACACGACAAAGCTCTTCACCGTCGTGAGGTTCGTTGGAATATCCGACGTGGCGAGCAGCCCGTCGGTGGTGCAGACCCGCATCGGCTGCCACCAGTCGTCGTACCGGGTGGGCGCCGTGCCGGCGATGAACCAGTCGGCGAGGGTCGTGGCGCAGCTCACGGTGGCCAGCAACCCGCTGGGAAGGCAGACGTTGACGCGCTTGAGCCCGTCCGGCACAGCGAAGTCCTTCACCGGTTTGTTCGCTTCGTAGGCGTTGAAGATGTCGCGGAAGATGAGCCCGGCGCCCTGAACGCCCCAGACCACGTTGAGGTTGGAGTTCACGTTGGCGGGGCAGCCACCCGCACAGGTGTGGCCCATCCAGGCGCCGACCACGACGTCCGGGCTGTACCCGATCAGCCAGGAGTCGCGCCAGTTTTCGGTGGTGCCGGTCTTGGAGGCGAAGGGCCGCTTGATGTTGAGCGCCGCGCCGACGGGACGCAGGATGTCACTGATCATGTAGGCGACCTGCGCCGGGAGCACGCGAACGCCCCCGTCGGGCTTCCACTCCTGCAGCACTTTGCCCTGGCTGTCGACCACTTTGAGGATGACGGTCGGATCGTGGTAGATGCCGCCTGATGCCAGCACGCCATAGGCGTTGAAGTGCTGCATCGGCACGACCTCCGTCGCGCCGATCGCTTGCGCGAGCCCGCGATCGGGCGTCAGGTTCGAGTTCGTCAGGCCCATCATGCGCGCCGTCTGGAAAACACGGTCGTAGCCCAGCTGGTTCAGCAGCTCGATAGCCGGGATGTTGCGCGACTCCACCAGCGCGCGCCGGATCGTGATGATGCCCTCGTCGCGATGGTCCCAGTCCACGAAGGGGTGGCCGTTGATCTTCCCCTGTTTATCGAGGATCAGGGTCGATGGGGCATAGCCGTTGGCCAGCGCGGTCGCGTAGACGTAGATCTTGAAGGAGGAGCCGGGCTGGCGCCCTTGCCCGTCCGTGATGACGTTGTACTGGCCGCCGATCGCCTGGTCGTAGTAGTTCGCGCTGCCGACCATGGCGAGCACCTGGCCGGTGTTAGGGTCGATCACCTCGGCAGCCCCGTTGTTGACGTTGCGCGCCTTCAGGTCAGGACGGTTGACGTTGCTGTTGACCGCCTGCTCGGCGATCCGCTGCAGGTTGTAGTCGAGTGTGGTCGTGACCCGGAGGCCGCCGCCCGCGACCACGGCGTCCCCGTATTTCTGGCTCAGCTGCCGCAGCACATAGTCGACGAACCAGGGGGCCTTCAGGTCGCGCTGGATGCTGCCGTCCTGAAAGGTGAGCATCTCTTTGACCGCCTTGTCGTACTCGAGCTGGCTGATGTAGTGGTCGCGGAGCATGTCGCGCAAGACGAGCTCCTGGCGACTCATCGCCTGGGCGGCGGTCGCCGGATTGTATGGGTCGAAATCCGATGGCGCGTTCGGGATACCGGCAAGCATGGCGGCCTGGGCGATGTCGAGGTCCTTTGCCGGCTTGGCGAAGTAGGTCTGGGCCGCGGCCTCGACGCCGTAGGCCTCGTGCCCGTAGAAAATTTGGTTGAGGTAAAGCGTCAGGATCTCGTTCTTGGAGAAGCGACGCTCGATTTCGAGTGCCAGCGTTGCTTCGCGGACCTTGCGTTCCAGGGAGTTCGCGCTCCCCACGTACATCCGCTTGACGAGCTGCTGGGTGATCGTGCTGGCGCCCTGCTGCACGCCTTGGTGGGTCAGGTCGGCGATCGCCGCCGCGACGATGCGAGGGAAGTCGATCCCTTGATGGGTGTAGAACTGCCGGTCTTCCAGCGCGATCGTGGCATCGATCAGGTGCGGGGAGATCGCCGACAGCGGGATCACCGTGCGGATGACGCCGTCGGTGTGCTTGACGTAGAGCAGCACACCGTTCCGGTCGTAGATGTTGGTCGCCTGCGCGAGTTCCTTCGGGTTGAGTGAGCTGGGGTTCGGCAGGTCGCGGGTATAGGTCTGGTACTTGTCGACCGCTTCGGCACCGCCACCCAGGCTGAGCATGCCCAGCAGCGTGACCGCGACGATGAGGGCCTTGGGGCCATGGCCGCGCCGCCGCCGCTTGATCCGGCTGATCGTAAGCACGCGGATAGCGGCGAGCCGAGCAAACCGGTGCTTCTCAGGCGACACCGCGGGTACAACGGTTGAGATCGTTAAAAAAGCACAGGCAATTCCGTCATCCGCGTATATACTCGGCGTCTAGAGCGCGTGACGAAACGATGAAGAAGCGACAAAACCCTGATCACAGGGCTTGGGACGCAGTGAGCGCAGGCGCCGTCGACATCGTGGAGCGCGCGCACTTGAAGAGCCGCATCGAGCGCGGCGACCGCTTGCGGGTGAAGCTCGGTCTCGACCCGACCCGGCCCGACATCCACCTCGGCCACACCGTCGTCCTGCGGGCACTTCGCCGATACCAGGAGCACGGCCACCAAGCTGTCCTGATCATCGGCGACTGGACGGCTCGGATTGGTGACCCATCCGGCCAGAACGTAACTCGGCCACAGTTGACGAAAGAGGAGGTCATGTCGGCGGCGAAGACCTACCTCGACCAGGCCTGGAAGATTCTCGACCAGGACGAGACGGAGATCCGCTACCAGTCGGAATGGTTTGACAAGATGCGGCTCGAAGACGTCGTGCAACTGACGAGCCGATACACGGTCGCTCGAATGCTGGCGCGGGATGATTTCGCCAAGCGCACCAAGGAGGGCCGGCCGGTCGGGATGCACGAGCTGCTCTATCCGCTGCTGCAGGCCTACGACTCGGTGGCGGTCAAATCAGACCTCGAGCTGGGCGGCACCGATCAGACGTTTAATCTGCTGGTCGGCCGGGACATCCAGGAGGCCTATGGCCAGCCTCCCCAGGACATCCAGACGATGCCACTGCTCGAAGGGCTCGACGGCGTGCAGAAGATGAGCAAGAGCCTCGACAACTACATCGGTATCGACGAGCCCCCGGAGGTCATGTACCGCAAGGCGATGGCCGTGCCTGACAAGCTCATCCTTCGCTATCTGCAGCTGACCACCGATGCTACCCCGGCCGAGATTGCGGATGAAGCGCGCGCCCTTCGCGATGGTGAGAATCCGCGAGACGTCAAGCAGCGCCTGGCCGACCGTCTCGTCCGCCAGTTCCACCCGGATGCCTCGCCTGATGCGTATCGTCACGAGGGCGGCGCGTTTCGAAGCACCGAGCCGGAGGAGGTGTCCGTGGTGCCGGGTGAACGGACGATCGCGCAGCTCTTTGTCGATGCCGGGCTCGCCAGCAGCAAGAGCGAAGCCCGCCGGCTCGCGGGCCAGCGCGGCATCACCATCAACGATCAGCCGGTGGGCTCGGCGGAAGAGAAAGTCGCACCTCAGGACGGCTGGGTTTTGCGACGCGGCTCTCACCGAGTGGTGCGCCTGAAGCTGCGTTAAACTCTCGACGGGGAGAAGATGTCAGGACATTCCAAGTGGTCGTCGATCAAGCACAAGAAGGCCCTAACCGACGCCAAGAAGGGCCAGCAGTTCACCAAAATGGCCCGAGAGATCACGATTGCCGCCCGCGAGGGTGGGGGGAACCCGGACGGCAACTATCGTCTCCGCCTGGCTATGGAGAAGGCGCGCGACGTCAACATGCCGCAGGACAACGTCGTGCGCGCCATCAAGCGTGGAACGGGCGAGCTGGGCGGCGCTACGCTCGAGGAGCTCCGCTTCGAGGGCTATGGCCCGCATGGGGTGGCGATCATGGTGGACACGCTGACCGACAACCGTAACCGCACGAGCGGTGAAATCCGGAATCTCTTCAGCCGGGCGGGCGGCAACCTGGGCGCCACCGGCAGCGTGGCTTGGATGTTCACGCGAGAGGGCCAGATCGTCGTCGATGCGAATGGCCGCGACCCGGACGAGATCGGTCTGGAGGCGATCGACATGGGCGCCAGCGACGCGCGTGTCGAAGGCAAGACGGTCGACGTCGTCACTGACCCAGCAAAGCTCGAGCCGGTCCAGCAGGGCCTCAAGAAGAAGGGCTACAAGATCGACTCGGCCGAAGTAACCATGAATGCCTCGCAACTGGTTTCGTTGAATGAAGCAACGGCGCCCTCCATCCTCAAGCTGCTGGACGCGCTCGAAGAACACGACGATGTGCAGTCGGTGTACTCAAACATGGATGTTCCGGCGGACGTCCTGGAACGCATCAGCGAACGTGTCTAGGTAATGACCGCCAGCGACGGGCTCCTGGTGCTCGGCGTCGACCCGGGTCTGGCGGACACCGGCTACGGTGCCGTCCGACGGCAGAACGGCCGGCTTTTCCTCGTCACCTGCGGGACCGTCAAGACGCCCTCCAACATCTCGGAACCGAAACGGCTTGGCATTCTCGCCGAACAGCTTCGTGCGCTGATGGCGGAACTGCGCCCCCAGGCGGCCGCGTTCGAGGAACTGTTCTTCAGCAAGAACGTCCGCACCGCCATGGCCGTCGGCCAAGCGCGCGGCGTCGCGCTGCTCTCCGCCGTCGAGGCCGGCGCCGAAGTCCACGAGTACACGCCCAACCAGGTCAAGCTCTCCGTCACCGGCTACGGCGGCGCCACCAAGGGCCAGATGCTGAAGATGGTCCAGTCGCTGCTCGCTACCCGTGAGCTGCCGCGCTCCGATGACGCGATCGATGCCCTGGCAGTCGCCATCTGCCACCACCACAGCGGCCGGCTCCGGATGGTCATCAGCCGGGCCCCGGCAGGGGTCCGCGTTTGATAGCAACCCTCGAGGGCGTCCTGGCCCAGCGAGGTTCCGACTCGGTGATCGTCGACGTCCACGGCGTCGGCTACCTGGTGACCGTGGGCACCCGCACCCTACTAGAGCTGCCACGCGCCGGCGAGCGCGTTCGTCTCTATACCTATACGTATGTTCGCGAAGACGCGCTCGGCCTCTTCGGCTTTCTCACCCAGGAGGAGCTGACGTTCTTCAAACTGCTCCTGTCGGTCAAGGGGATCGGCCCGAAGGCGGGGCTAGGGATCCTCAGCCGGGCCGAGTTGCGCGTGCTGAAGCGGGCGGTGCTGCAGGAGGACGCGGCCCTGCTGGCCACCGTGCCAGGCATCGGCCCGAAGACGGCCGCCCGGGTCGTTCTCGAGCTCAAGGGGAAACTCAAGGATGAGTTGTACGGCGAGGCGACTCGGGTGCCGGCCGAGTCCGGCGGCGATGCCGTCGCCAAGGCCCTCGAGGTGCTGACCGGCCTGGGTTATACGCCCGCTGAGGCAAAGGAGGCCGTCCGGCAGGTGACTGTCGGCAATGGCGGCAGCCACTCGGTCGAGCAGCTCGTGACCATTGCCCTCAAAGGACTCGATCGCGGATGACCGATCGCATCATCACCGGCGAGGAACGGACCGAGGACCAGGAGTTCGACCGCAGCCTTCGCCCCCGCCATTTGAGCGAGTTCATCGGGCAGGAGGCCGTCAAGGCGAACCTGCAAATCCTGATCGAGGCAGCCAAAGGCCGGGACGAGCCGATCGAGCACATCATGATCGCCGGACCACCGGGCCTGGGCAAAACCACGCTGGCGAACATCATGGCGAACGAGATGGGGGTCAATATCCGGACCACGTCGGGTCCAGCGATCGAGCACCAGGGTGCGCTCGCCTCCATGCTGACCAACCTGGAGGACCGCGACATCTTCTTCATCGATGAGATCCATCGGCTCGCAAGACCGGTCGAGGAGTCACTGTACCCGGCGATGGAGGACTTCAAGTTCGACTTCGTCAGCGGCAAGGGCGCCGGCGCCCAGTCGATTCGCCTCCAGCTGCCGCGCTTCACCGTGATCGGAGCGACCACTCGGCAGGGAATGCTCTCGGCCCCGTTGCGGGACCGCTTCGGCGCCACCTACGCGCTCTACTTTTACGGAGCCGACGAGCTGTTCGCCATCGTCATCCGGTCCGCCGCCCTGCTCAAGGTCACGATCGACGACCCTGGCGCCCGCGTCATCGCCAGCCGGGCCCGTGGGACGCCGCGAGTCGCGAACCGGTTGCTGCGGCGTGTTCGCGACTTTGCCCAGGTGCGGGCCCAGGGGCGGATCGACGAACGGATCGCCCTAGACGCCCTGGCGATGCTCGAAGTTGACGAGCTGGGTCTCGACACCATCGACCGGCGGATCCTTCGGACCATCGTCGAGAAGTACGAGGGCGGTCCGGTCGGGCTCGACACCATCGCAGTGTCGGTATCGGAGGATCCGGAGACGGTCGAGGACGTCTATGAGCCGTTCCTGATGCAGCTCGGCTTCCTGGCGCGGACGCCGCGCGGCCGAGTGGCGACCAAGCTGGCCTACGACCATCTCGGCCTGGTCAAGGCGAGCAGCAGCGAGCAGCCTCGACTCTTCTAGTCTCAGTCCCGGTGTGAGGACTGCTGACTTCGACTACGAGCTGCCGCCGGAGCTGATCGCGCAGCACCCGCTAGCCCAGCGAGATGCGGCGCGCATGCTGGTTCTCGATCCGAGCGGCCTGGCACATCGCGGCGTTCGGGATCTACCGGAGTACCTCGATGCCGGCGACGTGCTGGTGCTCAATGACAGTCGGGTGCTGCCGGCGCGGCTGATCGGGCGACGGCGCGACGGGGGAGAGGCGGAGGTCCTGCTGCTGCGCCCGCTGTCCGAGGGAACGCACCGCTGGGAAGCGCTGATCCGTCCCGCCCGCCGGCTCAAGGCCCGCTCGCGGGTGCACTTCGAGAACTCGGCGCTGGCCGTCTCCGTCGAGGGCCGGGACGGGGAGACCGCAACGGTGCAGCTCAATGGCGTCGCCGATCCGCTTGCCGAGGTCCGACGGATCGGCCAGATGCCAACGCCGCCGTACATCAAGGAGCGGCTCCAGGACCGCGAGCGCTACCAGACGGTGTTCGCGCGCCCGGAGGGGTCGGCGGCCGCGCCCACGGCCGGCCTGCACTTCACGCCCGAGCTTCTGTCAGGGCTCCGCAATCGGGGCGTCGCCATCACATTCGTGACGCTGCACATCGGCCTCGACACCTTCCGGCCGGTGCGTGTGGAAGAACCGGCTGAGCACCGCATCCATCGCGAGTGGTACCGGATCGACGACGACTCCGCCCGCGCCATCAACGAGGCGCGCCGCCTGGGCAAGCGGGTGGTCGCGGTCGGCACCACCTCCGTCCGGGTGCTCGAGAGTGCCGCCATCGACGACGGCGTCGCGGCGGGGGAGGGATGGACTGGACTCTTCATCCTGCCCGGCTACCGGTTTCGGGTCGTCGACGCGATGCTCACCAACTTTCATCTGCCGAAGAGCACGCTGCTGATGCTGGTCAGCGCCTTCGCGGGACGCGAGCGGATCCTGGCGGCGTACGCGCAGGCGATCGAGCGGCGCTACCGCTTTTACAGCTTCGGTGACTGCATGCTGATCAACCCGTGAGCTTCGAGCTGCTGGCGGAAGAGGGGGGTGCGCGGCGCGGGCGCTTGCACACCGCCCACGGCGTGATCGACACCCCGGCGTTCATGCCGGTCGGCACTCAGGCCACAGTGAAAGCGCTCACACCGGACGAGGTGCGCGACCTCGGGGCCCAGGTGCTGCTGGGTAACACGTACCACCTCGCGCTCCGCCCGGGCGCGGATCGGATCGCCCGGCTTGGCGGCCTGCATCGATTCATGGGCTGGGAGGGCGCCATCCTGACGGACAGCGGCGGGTTCCAGGTGTTCAGCCTCGATCACCTGGTGAAGGTTAGCGACGACGGCGCCACCTTCCGCTCGCACCTCGACGGCAGCGAGCAGCGCTTCACGCCGGAGTCGGTCATGGCGATCCAGCGCCAACTCGGATCGGACATCGCAATGGCGTTCGACCAGCCTGTCTCCTGGCCGGCAACGGAGGCGACGGCCCGTGCGGCCATGGAACGAACGCACCGCTGGGCCGAACGCTCTCTTACGGCCGATGCGGCTCCTGGTCAGCTGCGCTTCGGAATCGTCCAGGGCGGCTTCGACGACGCGCTTCGGCGGGAGAGCGCTGCCGTCCTCGGGCAGATGCCGTTTGACGGCTTCGGTGTCGGCGGGCTGAGCCTTGGAGAACCGAAGACCATCACCTACCGGTTGCTCTCGTTGCAGACGGCGATCCTGCCCCGCGATCGCCCGCGCTACCTGATGGGCGTGGGCACGCCCGCCGATCTGGTGGAGGCGATCGTTCGCGGCGTCGACATGTTCGACTGCGTGCTGCCCACCCGGATTGCCCGCAACGGATCGATCCTGACACGTGGCGGCCGGATCAACCTGCGCAACCGCCGCTTCATCGAGGACGGTGGCCCGCCGGATCAGGGCTGCGACTGCTATACGTGCCAGCGCTTTTCACGCGCCTACCTCCGCCACCTCTTCATGGCCGGCGAAATCCTCGGCCACCGGCTGGCCTCAATTCACAACCTGAGACTGCTGGTGCGACTCGTGGCGCAAATCCGCGAGAAGATTGGCACTGGAGAACTCGAGCCTGCGATGACGCCTCTGCGTGACCAGTGGGCGCTCGCGCCGCTACCGTGAGACCTTAAAAGTCTCTCATCGGCCCTCACCTATACTTTCCCTCGCATGCGCGTCGATCGTCGGCTCCTCGCACTGATTGCCGTCATTGCCGTGATTGCCCTCTTCGTCGACGGGTTCGCCTACGTCTACCGGCTGGCGACCAACCAGCCGTTGACCGGCCCAATCCGCGGCACGCCGACGCTTTCCATCCCATTCCTGGGCTTCGAGCAGCAGATCTACGTCCACAAGGGACTCGACCTCCAGGGCGGCACCCATCTCGAGCTCGAGATCACCAATGTGCGCTCAGGGATCACGCCCTCGGCAGCCCGCGACATCGCGGTCGCGATCATCGAGCGCCGCGTCAACAGCAGCGGCTACGCGGAATCGGTCGTCCGGCCGGAGGGCCAGAACCGGATCATCGTCGAGCTGCCGGGCGTGAACCTGGAGCAGGCCAAACAGATCCTGGGTAAGACCTCCTACCTCACGATCTGGAAATGGGAGCCGGGGACGCCCGACGCGACGACCCTCCAGCAACTGAATCCGACGGATGCCCAGAAGTACACCGGGTACAAGCCGGTGTACACCGGCATCGATGGCAGCATGATCACCAACGCGAGCCGTTCCACGGATCCCCAGACCAACCTCCCCGACGTCACGATCTCGTTCAACGGACCAGGCAGCGACATGTTCTGCGCCTTCACGCGCGACCGTGTCACCCATCCACAGGGTGACCCGCAGAACAAGCTCGCCATTTTCATCGATAAGGACCTGGTGGAAGACGCGAACGTCATCAGCGAGATCTGCGGCGGCAGCGCGATCATCACCGGCGGCTTCACCGCCGCCAGCGCGCAGGCGCTGGCCATCCAGCTCAACTCGGGCGCCCTGCCGGGCACCGTTTCGCTCGCCTCGGCAACCGAGGTCGGCGCCACCTTGGGCGCCTCGACCGTCAAGCTGAGCCTGCTGGCCGGCGCCTTCGGGCTGGCCATCGTCATCCTCTTCATGCTCCTCTACTACCGGCTCCCGGGCGTAGTGGCCAGCATCGCGCTGCTGCTCTACGCGGCGATCGCGCTGGCGATCTTCAAGCTGTTCGGCGTCACGCTGACGCTGGCCGGCCTGACCGGCTTCATCCTCTC
>WNEZ01001563.1_pt1 | contig 19238 bp, 16 predicted proteins | sample 5400521 | NCBI WGS metagenome assembly WNEZ01 (sample SAMN13153339, study PRJNA577476) | soil metagenome | isolation source: 120 cm saprolite under Douglas fir tree site 2 hole 1 replicate 1 | place: USA:California | collected 2015-04-18 | reverse complement strand
TAGGGGCGTTCGGGGAAACGAACGTTGGAAGGTAAATGCGTTCTCTTCCCGATGAAATGTGGATGAGGCCTATTTGGCCCGTACACGAAAAATACAACGTTAAGGAGTATACCACCAAGCCTTTCTCAACAGGTGGATGACTTCCACCACGATCAAGCGGAATATTCTTATGTCTGAACGTGACGGTTTTTTACAAGTATTCAAGGGGTTACAAATATATACTACAACGAGATAGAGAGAGAAACGAGGAGGGAACTGCTCATGAGCAAAGTCGTTGTATTCATGAATCTGACGCTCGACGGGGTCATGCAGGCGCCGGGACGGCCGGACGAGGACCGCCGCGGCGGCTTCGAGCATGGCGGCTGGGCGACGCCCTACGCCACGATGGAAGCCGTCGGGGAGAGCATGGCCAATACCGGTGCCCTGCTGCTGGGCCGGCGGACCTACGAGGACTTCTACGCCGTCTGGCCCAACCGAACCGACAACCCCTTCACGGCGGTGCTAGACAACACCCAGAAGTACGTGGCGTCAACGACGCTGGTGGAGCCGCTCTCGTGGAGCAACTCCACGCTCCTCAAAGGCGACACTACAGAGGCTGTGGCCAGGCTCAAGGAGGAGCCGGGCAAGGATCTCGTGGTCCTGGGCAGCGGAGAGCTGGTCCAGTCGCTGATGCGGCGCAATCTCGTCGACGAGTACGTGCTCCTGATCCACCCGCTGGTTCTGGGATCGGGGCGCCGTCTCTTCACCGACGGCGGTGCATTCGCCGCTCTCCGGCTCGTCGCGACCTCGACGACGACCACCGGCGTCGTGATCGCGACCTACCAGTCGGCCGAACCGACGGCGAGGAAGACCACCGACGCAGCCACGCATTGAGTGAAAATCCTCACATCCTGAGAGCGGAAGCGGTAGAAATATCCTGTCACAACAAGAAGCAACCTCGCTCATTGGCTAATCAACGACCACAACCAGCTTGCCCTTTGCTCGGTTCTCTTCCATATAGCGGTGTGCCTCGACAATGTCGTTGAAATGGAAGACTTTGCCAATGCTCACGCGATACCGCCCCTCTGCTACACCATCGACGATCTGCTGCAAGGCCTGTGCACTGTTGGCGGCCGTGACCGTTTCGGTCGAGTAGTGCGTGAGCTTGACGGTTGAGGGAATAGCAGTAGATGTTGCTGCTTATTAAGGTCTCCCAGAGCGAAAAGCGGGGAGGACCGCAGCCGCAAAGAGCTGGAGCGAGGCGAGATCCGGCAAATCCGGAAACACCAGGAAGAAGATGCGAATCCCGAGCGTCACGTATGCTTGCAGGCGAGCCACACACTGCTCCGGAGTCCCGACCAGTGCATATGCCAGCCGCTGCTTAGCAGCCTCTGCGGACAGGTCCTGCACCTGCGCAAAGCGCTCAACCCTTGTCCGGATCATCTCTGCAGATGTGCCCAGTATCACGGTCGCGTTGTGGGTGAGCCCGATGGCAGACAGGGTTCGGCCCTCCTCAAAAGCGGCGCGCTCTAGCGTTTCCTTGTAGTGCTGCCATCGCACCGGGCTCAGATCGAAACCAATGTTGCATAAATCGGCCACACGAGCCACCGTACGTAAGACGTAGCGCTCACCGTGCCCACCGACGAGGATTGGTGGCCCTCCTGGCTGCGTTGGTGGAGGGAACCCATTGCCTTCCACTGTGCCGTAGGAGTGGCTCTTGAATGGTCCCTCCTGGCCAGACCAGAGAAAGCGGAGCAGCTGAATCCCATCTTCCAACTGCACCAGCCGCTCTTGGAGGGACTGCCATGGGATGCCAGCTGCCTCGTGATCGTGCCGGCTTCCACCTGCACCCAACCCCAACACGAGCCGTCCTCCCGACACCATATCCAGCGTCGCCGCCATCTTCGCCAGCACAACCGGATGCCGGTACGTGTGCGAGAGGACCATCGGGATTGCAAGGAGACGACGGGTCGCCATTGTCAACATCGTGAGAGTAGTCCAACATTCGAGGCAAGGAACAGCCAGCAGATCATACAGGCTGGCGCCGTCGTAGCCCAGGCTATCAGCCGTCTGCCAGATGGCTAGCAGGTGCTGATACGTCATGTGCGCCTGGTGGACGCGGACAATAAAATGGATGGGTTGTTCGGTTCCCTCATTACTGAGTGGAGCGACCATCGACATGTGCCTTATGATGATTGCTGGTACACGTCGGGATAGGGCTTGGTGACGACCCGGGCACCGTTGTTGATGAAGAAGCTGCGAATAATGTTCTCGTAGTCGTGGGCCAGTATGGGATTGGTCGTCAGCGTCTTCGAGAAGCGCTTGAGACGGCGCATGTAGTCGATCTTCTCGGCACGGTCACCTCGCGCTTCGGCAATGATCTCATCAGGGTTTTTGCCCTCGGTCTCACAGAACTGCTGCACGAGCTGGAGTCGGCCCTCCCATTCTGCCTCGCTCAGGTGATACATCTTGTTGACGACATCCATCCACAGTTGGATCGATCGATACGCTTGTAAATCTGCAGACCCTTGTCCTTGCCTGTCCTCATTAGCACTCACGAACTTCTCCTTCTCTTCACTCAGCATGGTGAGCAGGCTGCATAGTGATCCTGCTCACTTTTGCTCCTAGACGCGCTACGATCATTAGACGTAACTACTCAGGTATCTTTCTTGGTCGCCTGCGGCGGCAGGCGAGGAAAAGGGAAGGAAGCGAGGACACCTCGCGCTCCGGCCAGGGGACTGCGTCCCCCGGCACCCCCTGTTGCGGAGTTACCATTAAACTGGATAGCCATACATCCGGGCCAGATATTTAAGCTCATCGAATCGGTTGGGCTTCGGCTCACCCGTGGGCTGTGGCAATCCTTCGGTTTCGAGATCCGCAACGACCTGCTCGTCTCGAGGAAACGGCTCGCCCCATTTCTGATAGGAAAAGGTCTGTCCGAACGGGAGACGTGGGCGCATGCCACCGGCATCCGGATCTTCAGCTGGATAGCCGATGAGCAGTTGCCAGACTGGCACGAAGCTGTCAGGCACGCCGAGCAGTCGCTTGACTTCCTCTTGCTTGCTTGGGGCGGCAATCATGTGCAAACATGCTCCCAGCCCCTCATTAACCGCCGCTAACGTCGCCACTGCGCATACCCCTACCGTCTCTGCGTAGGCGACGCTGGCACTCACCTCATAGGGTAATCCATGCAGCAGCTCATTGATCGCAGGCATCCCTGCGGGCATACTTTCATTTTGGAAGATGGCGCTATCGATCGCCTGACTACTCCACCCGAAGGCGGCGGGCAGGGCCCCAACATTGATCAGTTCCTTCGTCCTGGAAGCGAACGTCTCCGGTCGAGCGCCTTCCGGGTCAGCATAAAAATAGATCCAGACGGGTGCCTGAGTGTGTGCCCCTTGCCAGTTGTCACACGCCAATAGCTGATCGCGTACCTTTGGATCCAGCTTGTCGCGTTCGACGACCACGACGCGCCAGGGCTGCAAGTTGCCAGGACATGTCGTCAGGCGCACTACCTCTAGGATGCGCTGAATCTTCTCCTGGGGAACCTGTTCCCATGTCTTAAACCAGCGAACGCTCCGCCGTTTGCCGACAGCTTCTAAGAACTCCATAGGTCTTTTCTCCTTTCAGTTGAAGGGGAGAAAACGGATGATGAACCGTTTCTCCATGAACATCGACGATAGCCTTCCAGGGCGACCGCAAGGGTCGCCCCTACCATACACGGCCGAGATGCCAAATCGAGTATGGTAGGGGCGGGGATACCTGCCCCCCAGGCAGGATGCCCTGTCTGGGGGGCAGGTAATGCCCCCGCCCTGTTTTCCTTAAATGCGACGCTCTCTGCCTTGCCAGTACTGCTCGCGCAACTCGCGCTTGAGGATCTTGCCGTAAGCATTCTTGGGCAGTTCCCGGACAAACTCGACCGTCCGCGGCTTCTTATAGCTGGCCAGGTGCTGCCGGCAGAGGGCATTCACTTCCTCCTCAGTTACTGTCATGCCAGAACGCAGTGCTACGATCGCCTTGACACTTTCGCCCCACAGGGGATCGGGAACACCGATCACGGCGACTTCGTAGATCGCCGGGTGCTTGAGCAGGGCCTCCTCGATTTCCCGCGGGTAGATATTATTGCCGCCGCTAATGATCATATCTTTCTTACGGTCGAGCAGGTAGAGGTAGCCCTGTGCATCCATCATACCGATATCGCCCGTATGCAACCATCCCCCCCGCAGAGACTCAGCCGTTTCGTCAGGTCTATTCCAGTACCCCGCCATGACAACGCTTCCTCGTGCGACAATTTCGCCAATCTCCCCAATTGCCACCTCGTGATCGTCGTCATCGACGATGCGCACCTCCACATCGGTGCGAGGAATCCCTGCCGAAGCGAGGCGCCGTTCCGCAACCGGGTCGCCATGCGTCACGTGCTCTTCTCGCCGCAGGTAGGAGATCGTCATCGGCGCTTCGCCCTGGCCGTAGATCTGGACCAACACGGGCCCAAAGGCTTCCACTGCCTGCTTCATGTCCTCAACATACATTGGTCCTCCACCGTAAGGGATACAGCGCAGACTGCTCAAGTCGTAGGACTGGTACGGCCCGTTGAGCAACATCTTGATCTGCGTCGGGGCAAGAAACGCGATGGTAGTCACACGCAGGCGCTGGATCAGGGTAAAGACCGTCTGGGGATCGAAACTGGGCGTGTGCAGGATAACACTCGCTGCGCCTTTGGCAATTGCCGGTAGTCCAAATAAACCACTCCCATGGGTGAGTGGTGCGGCATGAAGAACGACGTCCTCAGGGGCAAGTGGGTTCACGTCCGCGAAGTAGTTCATCATCATTGCCAGCAGGTTGCGATGGGTCAGCATTGCTCCCTTAGGCTTACCAGTGGTACCGGAGGTATAGAACAGCCAGGCCAGATCGTCTGGATCGACCTCGGCATCAGTGGTCACCGGGTCGGCGGCCGAGAGTAATGTCTCATAATCGAGTGCACCTGCAATGCTCTCAACTCCAACCAGTTGCAGTTCCGGTATCTGCTTGCGTGCTTGCAGTGCGCAGGCTGCATATTCACCTGTTGCCACCAGCACTCTGGCTTCGCAGTCCTGGCAGATAAACGCCACCTCCTCCGGGTGCAGTCGCACGTTGATCGGGACGGCAACAGCACCAGCGCGGAAGCAAGCGAAGAGCGTCTCGAACAAAGCAGGCCCGTTCCGCTGCACAAGTGCCACGCGGTCTCCTGGACGTACACCAAGGGTTTGTAAAGCCCGGGCCAACCGACCGACCCGCTCGGTCAACTCAGCATAGCTGAGTTGCTGCTCGCCATATTGAATTGCCAGCTGATTACCGTGAAGCCGACTGGTTTTCGTCAAGAGAGAACCAATATTCATAACAACGCATCGCCTCTTCAGAAATAGAGGGAACCGGAGATAGGCTTTCCGCGCCTGTCTCAACGACACTTCTGCATACCTACCGTTGGGTATTAATGCTGTGCGATCACCCCTTTTCTCGCTCAAAAACCCGCACGATAAATCGGCGGGCTACTATAAGTCCCCGATTTATCGTGGGACTTCCAGAAAAACTGTGAATCCTTGCTTGATCAGCATCTGCCTTGCCTGTTGGGCATCTTCCTCGTTGGCTCTCCCCTGCCCCCAAAGGACCAGTGTGCCGGAGAAATGGCGAGGGTCCCACCCCAGGGCTTGCCCAAGGCATCTGATGAGCTCATGGCCGATGCTCTCTGCTTCTATGGACCGCATATCGGAAGGGAGACGGAGGGCGAGGGGGGCATCCTTGTAGTTCAGAAAGCCCACCCGCTCCAGCACGATATCCCGTAGGCCAGAGCTGCCCAGGCAACGGACCATCTCAATGTAAGAGTAACTTTGCTTTAATTCCGCCGCTAGCCGGAAGCGGATCTCGAATTGGTATCGCTCCATAATTATAACATACTGTTCACATCACCTTGGTGGAAGCGAGGAATCGTATGGGCTCCAGGCAACAGCTCAAGCCTTTGCTCTTGATGAGAGTGAGGCCTTCTTGCGCCCGGATCTCGTCAGCCTCCACTGAGGCGGTCACCATCAAATTGCCGGTGAAGCACAAGGCGTTGCTCCCCAGGGACTGGGAGAGACGATGCAGGATGATATCCACCAGCGCCTGGGCTCTGTCGCCTCTGAGGCCTGTCTCCAGGGGCAGAGTCAAACCGACACACTCTCCGGCGAACGCGGCCTCCTCCAGGACGATATACTCAAAGCCGCTGGTGGCCAGGGTCTCAACTATGTCCACCAGCGGCCAGCGATGTTTTCCGCAACACGAACGGGTGCCGATCTGCACCGTGTACCTGGCCATGGTTCCTCCTTTGCCGTCAGGGATGATTGAACGATCCTTCTGCATTCACCTGGGAACACGAAACCATTCCATCCCTGACTTGCATCGAACGTGAACTGCCTTGCCTTGTTCGCTTGACCCTCGGCCTCAATTATCGTGAGGCGTACGGATCAGGCTCGCCTGGGTGCCAGTCTCGAAAGTGGTTCAGAGTCTGGGTTGTCAGCAAGAACGGCTCCTTGCCATCTCCCGCTCCGGCGTGCATGGTGCGGTAGTAGTCGACGTCCAGGTGATGAATCTGGGCCGTGAACTGGCACTGGATGGGATTGGTAAAGGCCGGGCAGACGCCCCACTTGTTAACGATGTACTCGACGGTTTTCACAGCTGCCTCGTACGCCCATTCGGAGATCTTGATATTCGGATCCGCCAGGATGGCCTGCATCACCTCGGGCTTGTAGGGAGCCTGGTTGCGTATGGCCCAGTTGTCTTCCTTGGAGAAGTGTGCACCGCGCTTGTAGCGGACGTCATGAACGTAGCGACAGACAGACTCCGCCGTGGGGAACTGAGGCGAGGGCACGACTGCCGCTTCCTTGATCCCCGGTAAGCCGCTTGATGACAAAATCTTGTTGGGGTTCTTGGCAGGGTCGCGTTCGATGAACTGGAAGCCGAGCCCTTTGGCAACCTCGGGGTAGCCACCCAGGACGGCGTCGTCTACCAGGCCGCAGAACACCCAGGCACCCAGGCCCAGAGCCTCGCTAATGAGACGGATGTTCTGGACGAGGCAGCCTACCTGATGGCCCGGTGTGGCCAGCAGCAACAGCTCGTCGTAGAGGGGTACAGGCACGCCCAGCTCCAACATTCCGGGCTTCACGAATTCGTCACAGCCACAGGGCTTGCCAGTATCGGGGTCCATCAGGTAGACATGCCACCACTCATAGGCGGCAAACAGGAGATTGACCCATTCGAACCCCATGTCGGCCACAGGGAGGAACCAGGTGGAACCAGGGCGGTTCACGTTGTACTGCCAGGGACCCACCACGTTGGCGTGGGGGGCACCATAGGCGTCAAAGGTGCTGTCCCAGCCGATGTCGATGCGCTGGTCAGAGATCTTGACGCGGTCCTCTCGATACCACTTAAGGATCTTCCAGTAATCGTCGGGAGAGGCGATCTCGATCGGGGCCATGCGCTCGGCGATGGGGCGGTAGAAGTAGGTGCCGCTATCATTGACAATGAACAGGTCTACGGATACGTCGTTGCAGGGGGCAGGAATGGTGCGGCCGGCCCAGCACAGCCAGGTACTCATGTCGCCCTTGACCGGCAGGTCGGCGGCGATCACGCCGTTGGGGCCACAGGCGGCCCAGGCGATGATCGCTTCCTCCAGTTCTGAGAGAGGGTGCGGCTGCATTTTCGAGACATATGCTGTGGGACCCTTCTCCTGGACAACGGTCTTTCCTTTACCCCAGGTCATCGTCTCTGGTTGTCCAGACTCGTAGCGATAGCCCATACCAAAACGGCGACTGCGAACTGTGCTCAGGAGTTGCAGGATTGAGGGGGTCTGGGTGAAAGCCTTGTGGACGGCGGCCTTTTCTTCGTCACTGAGGGTTAGGGGCTTAACGCCCTGCTGATAGGCAGACTCAAATTGTAAGATAGCCATTGCTTTTCCTCCGTTACGGCCTCACTTGCATGATGTGAGTCAGCGCAGGCAAGTATACTTGTTGAAGCAGAATACCTGCATGAATGGATCGCTGTCTTGAACGGATGCAGTCTCTTGGCCCGTCAAAACAAAGCGCTTTCACTCACACCAAACGTGGATTTGTTCTTCATTGTACAAATAGTGAACAACGCTACGAACAATGTCGTCAATCTTACGATTGGCTTGTAAAGTTTTTTTGACGAAGGGGCTCAGCAACTGCGTTCGAATAAGGAACCCAGATACCCGAGTCTTCATCGAACGTTCGATAAAATCAGTATACTTGTTCCTCTCGCCTTTGTCAAGGCTCCGATTCTCGTATTCTCACAAACCCTTGTTTTTGGTGGCTTCTCATGCTAATGTAAGAGCACGGAACCAGAAAGCTCATGCGCCCGGCTACGAGATGGAAAATAATCAAGCCAGCTTGAAGCTAGAGCAACTGAACTAGTCAACAAGCTCATATACGAAAATTGCATCGAGATAAGAGCTCTTTTCGCAATAATCTTGGAGAGCCTTCAATTGCGTTATCGAGAAAAGGGACGAAGATGGCCACGTTTGAACGAGTTCATTTTCTTAGAGCAAGCCTGTCTCCTGGAGAAGTTCATCTGTATTCCTTTCAAGGTTTCTTCTGCCAATGGGATCGAGGACGGTTTTCGGGGAAAGAGACTCCCATACTCATCGAAGGTGCTGCCCTCCTGGGTCATGTGACTACTACCCGTCTCATGATAGAACCGAGGAGAGCGGATGGCTTGTCTGACCCAAATTTCCTTGAAAAGGTAGTTCCTGATGCAGCTCTTTTAGGTGGCTTATCCGATATGCAAAAGATAAGAAAAGAGACGATGAATCATCTCGCAGGTCAGATAGGGTATCTTTCCTTCGACTTTACAGATATGGACTATTTGGGGGTTTTCAGGGGCTCAGCTTGCTGGCCTGCCATGAAATACAACATACATGGAAGATATCCTGCTTTTCTGCCATATACCGTGTATCGTATCAACCAGTATACAGGGCCGATCGTTGGACCTCCAGCACCCGATGAATTTGCAGAAGTAATAAGAGACCAGGGAGTCAGAATCGTGACGTATACTGCTGAGGCATCTCTTCCTTAGCTTCAGAATACCTATATCGGATAGAATGCGCACCTAAACCAATGCGAAAGCTCTACTTAACCAACTGGGGCCATGTCGGGCAGATAGAGTTCCTTTGGTTCAACGAGGTTCAGATCGGCGACTCGCACAGGTTTTCCATTCCGTATGGCACGTACAAGACCAAGTGCCCAGTCAGCATGCATGTAACAGACCTGTGTGAGTGTGAGATCACCATCAGACCTGAACCAATAGGAAACACCACTGCACATCTCGATTATTGCAATGGCAGCCAATTTGGCATTTTGCAGCTGAAATATCCCCATAGTACTCCCTTGCGTGATGACCTCGCGCCATACGGCATCATAGCGGTCGCGTAAGTCAAGCACCAGTTGCCGCGCCTCGCCGCTCAAAGAGCGGAATTCTGTATTCGCCACCTGCATTTGTTGTGCGTGCTCACCACTAAACCAAACATGTAACAGCACAAGCAAGGCAAGCTTCTGTTCAGGGAGTACGCTAGCTTCTTTGATCCGCAGTGCAGAGGTGAGCATAGACGAGGCAGTATCCCGCAGGATATCGAGCAGAAGCTCTTCTTTCGTTCCTACGTAATAGTATAATGCGGAGACAGTCAAACTCGCCTCTGAAGCAATCTCTCGGATACCCGTTGCCTGGAATCCTTGTTGAGCAAATAGGCGGAGCGCCACATCCCGAATCCGCTCCCCTGTTCCATTCAAGGCTCGTCGCTGATTAGATGGTATATGCATGATTGCTAAAAAGTTCTCCTTGGATTGAACGCTTTCTCATTCTACTGTTCTAGGCTTGCAGGGGGAAGGCATTCGGCCAATCATCATCACGACTATTATACCAGATTAATTCGGCCTTTGGCGAGTACTCTGCCTTCGCCTTAGACATTTGGAGATAACCCCTGTCACCCTGAGCGCGAGCTTTGGGTCTGGCTCGAGGGACGCAGAGATCCTTCGCTGCGCTCAGGATGACAGGCAGGACACCTGTATGGGTTACCAACCTCGTGACCCCTCCTGTTTACGTACATCGTAGACCAGCAAGCGAACCGTGATGCCGCTTCCAGAGGGAGCGCCCATTTCTCCCGATGGCTACGATGTAGGTACACACCCAGGGTTACGATGTGAGTAACTCATACAACACCTCTCAAGCCCGCTCACGGGAAGTCTTCTCTCCAAATGTCTACCTTCGCCTTTCTAGAGGGGAAAGGATGCAAGAGCATGCTGCAAAGGATTGACAAAGGAGGAAATGCTTCGGTATAATTTCTATCGAGCGTTCGATAATTAACAAGAGGAAGTAGGATATGCGAAAGGTGAGAGTCGTTGGTGCCGCCATGACCAGGTTCGGAAAGTACCTGGATTGCGATCTCCGCGACCTGGCCGAGGAAGCGGTCCGAAACGCCGTACAGGATGCAGACCTCGACCTGAAGGAAGTAGGGGCCGCCTATGTCGGCAACTCAGTAGCTGGCTTGATCACCGGTCAGGAGACCATACGTGGTCAGGTCGTTTTGCGCAAGACTGGGGTATTGGGGATACCCATCGTCAACGTCGAAAATGCGTGCGCAAGCGCATCCACCGCATTTCATCTGGGCTGGATGTCTGTGGCCTCTGGCATGTATGACTGTGTCCTGGCGCTGGGTGTAGAAAAGCTCTCCGACCCGGACAAAGCCAAATCGTTCCGGGCGTTTAACTCTGCGGTGGATATTACAGAGCTTGCCGAGATAGAAAAACAGCTTGGGAGGGGCGGCGAAGAAGCTAAGGATAGAAGCCTGTTCATGGATCTCTACCTCTCAATGCTCAATCCCAATGAACCTGACAGCCAGGAGGTGGTCGGTGGGGTAACGCGTGAACAGATGGCGCTGGTCTCCGTGAAGAATCACTACCATGGAAGTCTGAATCCCTTTGCCCAGTATAGGGAAGAAGTAACACTTGAAGAGGTCCTGCAAAGCAGGCACGTAGTAGGCCCACTGACGGTACTCATGTGTTCCCCTCTGGGAGATGGTGCTGCTGCTGCGCTCATTGTAAGTGATGAGTTCGCTCGCCACAAAGGTCTCAAAGGGCCGAGCGTGGACGCTTCGGTGCTCGTCTCGGGCCGAGGTGACAATCGCTCCATGGCTCCATCCATCAGGCGAGCTGCGGCACAAGCGTACGAAATGGCAGGGATAGGCCCGGAGGACGTAGATCTGGCTGAGGTACACGATGCAGTTGCTCCTGCGGAAATCACCATCTACGAAGATTTGCAGTTTTGTGCTCCTGGCGACGGGCCAAAACTGCTTGAAGACCGGGTAACGTGGCTGGGAGGAAAACTCCCTATCAATACGTCTGGAGGGCTATTGGCTCGCGGGCATCCTATTGGGGCGACAGGATTGGGCCAGATCGTGGAAGTGGTGTGGCAATTGCAAGGTAAAGCCGGGAAGAGGCAGGTGGAGCACTGCAAGGTTGGTTTGACGCAGAACGGTGGTGGGCATATCGGCCTTGACCTGGCAGCCATGGCGGTTCACATCTTCTCGGTATGACTTGCTCATCAGCAATCGATAAGGTAGACATGAGATGACCAGGTTACGTGCAGCACTCGTGACCCCTTTGACAGGTCCTCTGGCTCAATTTGGGCAAGCAAGCGCAGCGGGACTTGCCTTGTGGGCCAAGCATGTTGCACGTTTACCACCGCCATGGACCGGCGTAGAACTTGCTGTGCAGGACATGGCCACCGAACCCGGAGCGGCTATGCGTGCTGCTGTTGCAGCCCATCCAGACGTGCTATTTGGGCCATACGGAAGCAGCACCATGCTTGCAGCAGCAAGTGTCACAGACCGCGTTATCTGGAACCATGGTGGCGCAACCTCTCAACTCTCTCGCCCCGCATTTCCACAGGTAATCAATGTGCTTTCGCCAGCTTCAACCTATTTTACAGGAGTACTCCAGGCTGTGCGTGCTATCGATCCGGGGGCAGCAACGGTATCTATCTTCCATGCTTCCAGCGGCTTTGGGCGAGATGTAGCCGCCGGTGCTGCAAGCACCGCTGCCAACCTCAATTTTGAGGTTCAGACCATATCTTACGAACCGTACCATGCTGCCGAAGCTACATCTACCGTACCGGGCAGCGACATCTTGCTGGTGGTAGGCAATTTCGCTGACGAGCTTACCCTGGCCCCGACTTTGTTGGCTCGCAGCTGGCGTGCTGCTGCATTCGTCGGAGCCGGCGTCGAAGAGGTGCTTGCCCCGTTAGGTTATCTGCGTGAAGGGTTACTCGGGCCTGCACAATGGATAGCCACAGCCCCATTCGAGCCCGATGAAGGACCTGATTCTGATTGGTTCGTAGCGAAGTATCGAGACGTTACCGGGGTTGAGCCTTCGTACCCCGCAGCCCAGGCATTTGCAGCCGGGCTACTCTGCGGGCGGTGCTTACGAGACAGTGGCAGGAGTGATGACACGTCGCAACTCGCAGCGGCTCACCAACTGGTCTGCACTACTCTCTATGGCGGGTTTCGCCTCGATCCACAAAGTGGTCTACAGGTGGGCCACCAGGTTCTCATCGTACAGTGGCAGAATGGCATTCGCCGTGTGGTTTGGCCTCCAGAGAAAGCTGAGCGTCCCTTGCTTTATCCTCTTACCAAGCAAAAAGTTTGATTCTTTATGCGACCCTGGCCTAACCATCAGGGGGGATCTCCATCCTTGCGGGTGATTTAGGTGAGCGGGCCGATAAATCGGCGGTGGCCGCGATAAATCGGGCCCTACGTTTCACCCGGAAGGACGTAGATCCCAGGGGGATATAACCAGCGAGCGATGCTAACCTATGGTATAATAGGCTGATACAATACAACTGTTCTCTTGGGTACCGTGAGACCGCAAGGCTTGTCCCCAGGGCAGGTACCTGATGCACACTGACAAAAGAAGAGTGTTTGGGCGTTCCGCGATAAATCGGTCTCGCGGGTAAAAGCACTACCGTACCAAATGTTCGGTGTGCCAGTCGTTGACACGGACAGAGCCCACCAGCCTTCCGAAGAGACTGCAACGAACGAACGGGGCAGGAAGTGCCCCACGTAAGCCACGGCGGGTATGTTCCACTCGTGGGACTGCGTAGAAGCCTCCGCATTCATGCGGGGGTGCTTCACAGACATATATCGCAATCCCAAACGGACAACGAGGAGAATAATACAGTATGCAACTCATTGGGAAACTCATGGGTGACCCCAACCAAAGAGACTTGAAGGCCATCCAGCCAATCATAGATAAGATAAATGCACTTGAACCCGCTATGCAGAAATTGAGCGATGAGGAGTTGCGAGCGAAAACGGTGCAGTTCCGTTCGCAACTTGCCCTCCACCTCAAAGGCGGTATGGTACTTGAAGACCAACTGGTAAAGCTCTTCCGCGAAGCGCTGCAGACGGTAGAACCGCTAGCAAACAAGTGCAGCGATGCGCAATTGTATGCCGCGGTCACCGAGTATCGCCAGGCGATTGAAAGACGACGCGATCCAGAATATGACCTGAGAGATAACCTGCAAGACACCCTCTCAGAATGCTTCGAAAAAAGCTACGAGCAACTCGCTCCAACACTGAACGCGCTGCGGGTCACAGCCGCTATGGACCTGGCCGAGGAACGCCAGAAATGGCCCGACGAGGCGAAAGACCCTCAATCGGCAACGCTCTCACTGCTCAAAGATATCGAACCTGACCTCAAGGAAGTTGACGACGAATTCTTAAATGAAGCATTTGAACGAGCATGGCCGCGTTTTGAGGAAGCTCGTCGCAATGCAGCAGATAAAGATGAAGGTGCAGATGAGCGGCTCGAGCAGTTGCTCGGCAATATTCTGAATCATTTGCAACTAGAAATTGGTGCCATCAAAGCTGAAGCGATGGACAAGCTCGTGCCGGAGATGGCGAACTCCCACGATAAATCGGGGAGCTACAAAACCGGCAAGACGCTCGAGGATCTGCTGCCTGAGGCATTCGCCGTCGTGCGCGAAGCTGGCCGGCGTACAATTAAGATGCGCCACTACGATGTACAACTCATCGGAGGTGTGGTGTTGCACCAGGGCAAGATCGCCGAGATGCGTACCGGTGAAGGTAAAACGCTGGTCGCCACGCTACCCGTCTACCTGAATGCGCTCACCGGCAAAGGCGTGCATGTCGTCACCGTCAACGATTACCTGGCCCGGCGTGACGCTGAATGGATGGGGCACATCTACAAGTTCCTGGGGTTGGTTGTCGGTGTGATCGTCAACGCCGTGGAGCCACAGTCGCCTGAACGCCGCGCCGCTTACCAGGCCGACATCACCTACGGCACAAACAATGAGTTCGGCTTTGATTACCTGCGTGACAATATGGCCACTGCGCTGGAGCAGACGGTACAGCGAGAACTGAACTATGCCATCGTCGACGAGGTCGATAACATCTTGATTGACGAGGCACGTACTCCGCTGATCATCTCTGGCCAGGGGCAGGAGTCCACTGACCAGTATGTCAAGTTCGCGCGCTGGGTCCCACGTTTGAAGGCTGAGACCGACTATACCGTCGAGGAAAAGACGCGCACCGTCATCCTGACTGAGGCTGGCATCGAGAAACTCGAGCAATTATCAGGAATTAAGGACATTTATAGCGAAAACAACCTCGACCTGACGCGCTATATGGAAAACGCCATTAAAGCTCAGATCATCTTCAAGCGCGACAAAGACTACATTGTGAAAGACGGCGAAGTGATTATCGTCGATGAGTTTACGGGTCGCCAGATGCCGGGACGTCGCTACAGTGAAGGTCTCCACCAGGCCATCGAGGCAAAAGAGGGCGTAAAGGTGCAGCGCGAGAACCATACGCTGGCAACGATCACCTTCCAGAATTACTTCCGCTTGTACAAGAAACTCGCGGGTATGACCGGTACAGCATTGACCGAGGCGCAAGAACTAGACAAGATTTACAAGCTGGATGTCGTTGTTATCCCGACGCACAAGCCCATGATTCGCAAGAATCTGCCGGACCTGATCTATCGCACAACTAATGCTAAATTCAATGCTGTGGTTGAGGAAATCAAGGAACTACACGAAATAGGGGAGCCGGTGCTGGTTGGCACCACTTCGGTCGAGACATCAGAATATCTTTCTGATCTGCTCGAGAAGCAGGGAATACCACATCATGTGCTCAACGCGAAACACCATGAGCGTGAGGCGCAAATCGTTGCACAGGCTGGACGCAGTGGCGTGGTCACTATCGCGACGAACATGGCCGGTCGCGGTACCGACATCTTGTTGGGTGGCAATCCTGCCGGCTACTCTGATGCTATCTTACGCAAGCACGCTGAGCATGTGGACTATATCCGTGATATGCCGGACCGTAATGAGGATGAGCATGCTGAGAAAGAGGAGGCCATCCAGCAATATATCGACAACATGACCGAAGAGGAGAAAAACGAACTCTTCGAGCAAAAGATTCGTGAGTGCGAAGCGGATCACGAGCGCGTTGTGGAGTTGGGTGGCTTGCATATCATCGGTACGGAGCGCCATGAGTCGCGGCGCATCGATAATCAGTTGCGAGGTCGCTCTGGCCGTCAGGGCGACCCGGGTTCATCACGCTTCTACTTGTCGTTGGAAGACGAACTGATGCGCCGCTTCGCCGCCGACCGTGTATCAAAAGTGATGGAGATGGTCGGTATGGAGGAAGACATGCCACTGGAGAGTAACATGGTTTCCCGTTTCATCGAGCAGGCGCAGACAAAGGTTGAAGGGTACAACTTCGACATTCGTAAAAATGTGGTCGACTATGACGATGTGATCGCCCAGCAGCGGCAGGTAATCTACGCCGATCGTCGTGCCGTGCTTGAACGTGCCGACATGCACCAGCGCATCCTGGGTATGATCCGCGCAGAGGTGAGCAAAGTAGTAGACACCTGTATCCCCAGTAATATGGTCACCGAAGAAGAGGAGTTGGAAAAGCTCTTTACCGTCCTGGAAACCTGGGTTCATGTGCCCGAGGAAATCGTGCCAGAGAATATCCATGCTGTGCGCCGTGAAGAGTTGAAGAGGAAGCTGATCGACCTGGTGATAGATCACTACGAGGAGCAGGGCAGGAACCTCGATAAACTGAGAGCAGAAAACCCTGACCGTAACGTTGAAACGCTAGGCGATTTCGAACGCTTATTCACTTTGCAAGTCGTAGACCGCTTGTGGATGGATCATATTGATGCGCTGGATGTGATGCGTTCAGGCATCGGCCTGCGCTCTTACGGGCAACGTGACCCACTGGTCGAGTTCAAGAACGAGGCCTTCAGGATGTTTGAGGATCTGAAGCAGCTCATCCAGCATTACATTGTGGATAACTTGCTCAGGCTTGTGCGTAATGAATTAAAACTGGTTGAACAACGGCCAGCGCCGAGGCGAAAAGCTCCACGCAACCTGCGCACCAATGTCGATGATATTGCCCGGGCCAGCGGTCAGGCAAAGATTGATACGCGCTCCGCAAGCTCCGCTCACGAGTCCCACGATAAATCGGGGACCTACGGCGATGGACATGCCAGGGGCACCGTCAAACATGCTGCGAGCACGGGTGCAGGTGCTCGTCATAATGGTCGCGGTGGGCGTGCTGCCGTCGCCATGCCTTCTCCTCGCCCTGCTACTCCTGCAAGAATCGGTCGCAACGATCCCTGCCCCTGTGGCAGCGGCAAAAAATACAAAAAGTGCCACGGGGCGTAGGGTCCCTTGCGATGTCTGAGGGGATAAGGAGGGCATAGAGGTTGCCGAGTCGAGGTGATAGGGAGGAGGTTCCAGGCGAGGAGCGCTCAAGACGCCAGGAACGTGCCAACCGTATCCTGGATGCCACACTGGAACTTGTTCAACGGTGGGGCTACAAAAAAACGACGATTGACGATATCGCGAAGCAGGCAGGCGTGGCAAAGGGAACGATCTATCTGCACTGGAAGACACGCGAGGCCCTCTTTGAAGCGCTTTTACTACGTGAGTGGTTGTCTATAATAGTGGATTTCAGACAGCGCCTGGCGAACGATTCCGCGGGTGCCACGCTCAGTTCTTTGACCAGGCATCTCGTTTCCATTGCGATCAGCAATCCACTGGTCAAGGCCATATTGCTGCGCGATACTGAGATGCTGGGTGACCTGGTGCGCTCCGGCGCTGGGCAACATATCATGCAGTTACGGTTGGAGATGGCTAAGACCTATCTGGGGCTGCTACGCGACAAGGGTATGCTGCGTACCGACAGCACCATGGAGACGCAGATGAAGATGATGGCAGCCATCTACATAGGTTTCTTCGACGTTGACCAGTTCGTGCCACCCGACTATCAATTCTTGCCTGAAGAGAGGGTGGAGTCACTCGTGGAGGCACTGCATCGCACATTCGAGCCAGAGGAGCCACCTGCTCCCACGGCAGTCGAGGAGGTCACACGGACCTTCAACCAACTGCTTGACCAACTGACAGACGCCATTGAACGCACATACAAGGAAATAGAATAATGAGCAATGTATAACCTTCTACTTATATATACTATCACCAAGTATGGAGATAACAACATGGACCTTCCCACATCGAACATGTTATGCTTTTTACAATGAATATGTATCCTGGACATTGATGTCTACCCAAACCTACTTCGCTATGGCAGCTTGAAGTAGAGAAAGAGATAAGGATGAGCGGTCAACATAACGTGAGTGGCAGCAGTAACGGCAACGGCAAACACGCCATGAATGGCGGGTATAGTTCAGAACTTACGACAAGCTGGCAAAAGGATCCGCGTTGGCAGGGGATTAGACGCCCATACACAGCGGATGACGTTGTGCGCCTGGCCGGTACCGTGCAAATCGAGCACACTCTGGCGCGCATGGGGGCGGAACGGTTATGGCGCCTATTGCACACCGAACCCTATGTCGCGGCCCTTGGTGCATTGACAGGAAACCAGGCGGTCCAGCAAGTAAAAGCGGGTTTGAAAGCGATCTACCTGAGTGGCTGGCAGGTTGCTGCTGACGCCAACCTTGCCGGCCAAATGTACCCCGACCAGAGCCTATACCCGGCCAACAGCGTCCCGCATGTCGTGGGCAGAATCAACCAGGCACTGCAACGAGCCGACCAGATTCACCATGCGGAAGGCAACGATGACACCTACTGGTTTGCTCCTATCGTAGCCGACGCCGAGGCTGGTTTTGGCGGCCCACTCAACGTCTTCGAGTTGATGAAGGCGATGATCGAAGCCGGAGCTGCTGGCGTTCACTTCGAAGACCAGCTGGCTTCCGAGAAAAAATGCGGCCACATGGGCGGCAAGGTCCTCATACCAACGCAGTCTGCCATCAAGAACCTGGTCGCTGCCCGCTTTGCCGCAGACGTAATGGGGGTGCCCACGCTCATCGTTGCACGTACCGATGCCAATGGCGCACAGTTGATTACCAGCGATATCGACCCGGCCGATCAGCGCTTCCTGACCGGCCAGCGCACACCGGAAGGCTTTTTCAGGTCACGCGGTGGACTGGATACCGCCATCGCCAGGGGTCTCTCCTATGCTCCGTATGCCGACCTGATCTGGTGCGAGACCTCGGAGCCCAGTCTGCAAGAAGCGCAGCGTTTCGCCGATGCCATCCATGAACAGTTCCCTGGTAAGCTGTTGGCTTACAACTGCTCTCCTTCATTCAACTGGCGCAAGAAGCTCGATAGCGAGACGATTGCCACGTTCCAGCAATCCCTTGCGAAGATGGGGTATAAGTTCCAGTTCATCACCCTGGCCGGCTTCCACGCGCTCAATTATAGCATGTTTAAGTTAGCGCAAGGCTATCGCGACCATGGCATGGCCGCCTATTCCAAGCTGCAACAGGCCGAGTTCGCGCTGGAAACGTATGGGTATACTGCTACCAAGCATCAACGCGAGGTGGGCACCGGCTACTTCGACGAAGTGGCCCAGGTGATTGCGGGTGGAATGTCCTCAACCGTCGCGCTGGCAGGCTCGACCGAGGCGGAACAGTTCCACTAAGGGCGGGATAATGTAAATAGCACCATGCCACAGTGGATGCCGTGGTATGGTGCTATTTTATAGTCTTCTCACACCTTGCTCATCACCCCAGCAAGATGGTATAGTCTACTCAGTGACAGCACCGGCATTCTATAGTGTGAAGTATTTTTCCAGATTGTACTATCAATTACCCATCCGCAGTTACCCATCGGAATATGGCTGC
>WNEZ01001558.1_pt1 | contig 19249 bp, 16 predicted proteins | sample 5400521 | NCBI WGS metagenome assembly WNEZ01 (sample SAMN13153339, study PRJNA577476) | soil metagenome | isolation source: 120 cm saprolite under Douglas fir tree site 2 hole 1 replicate 1 | place: USA:California | collected 2015-04-18 | reverse complement strand
AACATCACTTCCGAATATCTCGGCGTCGGCTACATCATAGGCTCCCGGGTTTCTGGCATCCTCTTCGCGGGCGGCATCATCTCGTGGCTGGTCATGATGCCGGCCATCAAGTTCTACGGTCAGCTTGGCGGCAATACGCCAATCTATCCGTCCACGATTCCCATTTCGCAAATGACACCAGACCAGATCTGGGGTTCTTACATTCGGCCGATGGGTGCGGGCGCCGTCGCCGCCGCCGGATTGATCACACTGCTGCGCACTTTGCCAACGATTATTTCGGCGCTCCGCGCGGGGCTGAAGGACGTCCGTGCCGAGGGCGCGGAGCAGTCCACGGCCTCCAGCCGCATCGACCGCGACGTGCCCATGCGCTGGGTCATATTGGGTTCGATCGTAATCATCGTCATGATGTGGGTGCTGCTGACATTCCATCCCATGCAGGGCGCAAGCACTAACTGGTATCAGAACGCCTTTGCCGGCGTGTTCGTCGTCGTCTTCGGATTTCTGTTTGTCACTGTTGCGGGGCGCATCAGCGGTCTTCTCGGCAATTCTTCTAACCCTATCAGTGGTATGAGCATCGCGACGCTCATGGCTACTTGTGCGATTTTTTTCGTCGCCGGATGGACTGCGCCGAACTATCAAGTCCTGGCTCTAATGATTGGGGGAGTGGTGTGCATCGCCGCCGCCATTGCTGGCGCCACTTCTCAGGACCTCAAGACCGGCTACCTAGTAGGCTCCACGCCTTTCTGGCAGCAGATGGGGCTTTTGATCGGGGTGACGGTTTCGACTCTTGCCATCGGTACGACGCTCAATCTGATGAACAAGGGGCTGGAGAAATATCTGCCGACGGAGATTCCCGTCAATCTCCAGACTTTGCCTTCCGGCGTAAAGGTAGAACGCGACACGTTCATCTATAAAGGAAAAACCTACGTACTGATTAATTCTCTGGGATCCCATGAAGTTCCGGATGGCGAATACTTGTACGACCCAAACACGAAGCAAATCGAGTTCCAGTGGGCGCAGGGAATCGGCAGCGACAAGGCGCCCGCGCCGCAAGCGCGTCTTATGGCCACGGTCATCAGCGGCATTCTGAATCAACGCTTGCCCTGGCATTTGGTGTTGATGGGCGTGGCATTGGTGGTCGCGGTGGAGATTCTTGGCGTGCGCTCGCTGGCGTTCGCCACGGGCTCGTATCTTCCCCTTGGCACGACGGCTGCCATGTTCGCCGGAGGCCTCGTCCGTATGCTTGTCGAAGCCACCACGAAGAAAAAAGACGAAAGCGAAGCCAGCCCCGGCGCCCTTTATTCCAGCGGCTTGATTGCCGCCGGCGGCGTCTTCGGACTTCTTGGCATCATTATCAATCTTTTCCAGGATCCGGAAATCCCCACTCACACGCCACACTGGCTTACCGCCACGTTACGGCTGCCCTGGCGCGCCGATCTTTTCGCTTTCGGCCCCAAACTGATGGGACCGCTTGCCACTAGCAACCTTTTCGGCATTTTCATGTTCGCGCTTCTCGCAGCCTCCCTCTTTTATTTCGCGCGCAAGAAGCTCGACTAGCCCAAGCAACCGTCCTTTGACGCACGCATTTGACCGCCGTAAACTGTTGTAATGGGAAGCACCTTCGGCGCGCGACGCTACAACTTCGACTGGCGTGGCTTCATCACTCCAGGCGTCAAGCTGCTCGTCGTCATCTGCACCGGCGCTTTCCTCGTCCAAACTCTCACACTACTTTTGCTTGGGGTGCCTCCTTACAACTGGATCTTGAAATGGTTCGCCCTGGTCCCCGAGGCCGTCACGCATCACCTTCCGCCTCGCATCTGGCAGCCTTTCACTTACATCTTCCTCCACGGTGGTCTTTTCCACCTGCTGATCAATATGCTCATGCTCTGGATGTTTGGCCGTGAACTGGAATTGGTTTGGGGGAAGCGCCGCTTCTTGAACTATTTCTGCATCTGCGGGGTCGGCGCCGGAGTCATCGAGCTCATTGTTAAAACGATTCCGGTTTTCTTTGGATCACTGGCTTCCGTAACTCCCACCATCGGGGCCTCGGGAGCTATCTTTGGCATTCTCATGGCCAACGCTATCCTCTTCCCTGACCGCCGCATCTGGCTGATTCCTCTTCCGGTCACCATTCCGATGCGTCCCTACGTGGCGGTTATGGGGGCCATCGAATTTTTCTCCACCCTCGGCTCCGGCGGAGACAACGTCAGCCACGTCTGCCATCTCGGCGGCATGCTTGTTGGCTATCTCTATCTCCGGCGCGGTTCGTTTCTATATAACGTCCGCAACTCAGTCACTGACTGGCAGTACCGGCGCAATCGCAAACGCTTCGAGGTTTACATCAACAAGCACAAGAAAGAGCCGCCCTCGCGCCCCGATAATTGGGTGAATTAGATTGAGTAGATTGGAAGTCTGAGGCAGGAATCTTTTCGAATATTCGGTTTTCCCTCTACGCCGGACCGCCTATGATGTGAAACTTCATGAAATTCGTTGTCCCGCGAATCCCCATCGGGGTGCCCGCCACAATCCCTATCACGTCGTCTCTGCGCACCAGCCGTTCTTCGAGCAATCGTTTCTCCGCAACCTTGGCCAGCCCGTCCACTTTCTGCACATCTTGAATATGCCTTGGCACCACGCCCCAGATCAGCGCCATGCGCCGCCGCGTCCCCGCTTCCGGCGAGAACGCCACAATCGGCACCAACGGGCGGTAGCGCGACACCAGCCGCGCCGTGAATCCGCTGTGCGTAAATACAGCGATCACTTTCATGTGCAATTCGCGCGAGGCGTGGCACACCAGCTCCGCGACGGTTTCCGCGACTTTTAATTGTTCCTGAGACGCCGGCCGCGGAAATTCCCGGATGCTCGCTTCCGCCTCTTCGATGATCCGCGCCATCATGCCAACGGCCTCGACGGGATATTTTCCCGACGCCGTCTCCGCCGAAAGCATCACCGCGTCCGAGCCATCGAAAATTGCGTTGGCCACGTCCGAAGCTTCCGCGCGCGTCGGCCGCGGATTTTCCGTCATCGACTCCAGCATCTGCGTCGCCGTAATCACCGGCCGCCGGAACTCCCGCGCCCGCGCAATAATCGCTTTCTGAACCACGGGCACGCGCTCCGGATTCATCTCCACGCCGAGGTCGCCTCGCGCCACCATCACGCCGTCGGCGGCTCGCAAAATGGCGTCGAGATTTTCGATCGCCTCCGGCTTCTCCAGCTTCGCAATCACGGGAGTGTCTTTTCCCGCGCGTCGAATCAACTGTTTCGCCAGCAGCACGTCCTCGGGGCGCCGCACGAAACTCACCGCGACGTAATCCGCCCCGTGTTTGAGCGCGAAAACCAGGTCCGCGCGGTCTTTCGGTGTCAGGGCAGGCACGCGCAGCTTCACTCCGGGCAGGTTAATTCCTTTGTGCTCGCCAAGCGCTCCGCCGTTCACCACTTCACAAATGACATCACGGCCGCTGACTTTTTCCACGCGCAACTCGATCAAACCGTCCGAAAGGAGGATGCGGTCGCCGCGGTGCACTTCGCGGGGCAGCGGCGTAAACACGGTATTCACGCGTGTCGAATCGCCCAGTACTTTTGCGGTGGTGATGACGAATCGCTGACCCGCACGCAGCAGCACCGGCCCGCCACCTGCTAGCGGCCCGGTCCGGATTTTCGGGCCCTGCAGGTCGGCAAGAACCGCAATCGGCTTTTCGTGCTCGATGGCTGCTGTACGCAGTATCGAGATGTTCTTTGCATGCTCCTCGTGCGTGCCATGCGAAAAATTCAGCCGCGCCACGTCCATCCCCGCCTTCAGCAAGCGGTCAATCATCTTCGGTGAACGGCTGGCCGGCCCGATGGTACACACAATTTTGGAATGACGAAAGCTCATGCGTCCTTTGACGGCAATGATTGTAGACCGCTTTTATTCTTTACAGGAAGCGAGGGAGATGCCGGCTGCTTTTTTTCCTCTGCTCGCGATTCGAATCTCTTCTTGGCTAGTGCGTCACCGCGAATTCCGTGACGATCTTCGCCAGCACGTCCACGCCCTTGTCGAACGCCGCCAACGGGATCCGCTCGTCGTCTCCATGCATCCGTTTTAAGTCTTCCTGTGTAAGTGGAAACGGTACCAGCCCGTACGCTTGCACATTGTGCAGCCGCAGTTGCGCCGAATCCGTCAGCCATGTCGATTGAAACGGCAGCGCCGGCGCGCCAGCAAATTCCTGCGTAACCACCTTCGTGATCACACCATAAAAGTCCGATTCCAGCGACGATGGCGGCGCCGCCAGTCCCGCATTCGGCTGCACTTCCAGTTTCACCAGCGGATCATTTACAAGCTTGTTCAATTCATTCAGAACGGCGTTGATCGAGTCTCCCGGCAGGAGCCGCACGTTCAAGTTTGCCCGCGCCTCGGCTGGAATTACGTTATTCGCGAACCCTGCGGTCAGCACCGTCGGCGCGATCGTGTCCCGCAGCATCGAGTTCCACAGCGGGCTGGCATCGGAAATCACGCGCTGCGCATGCTCGCCACGGTCCGGCGTTTCCATCGAGCGGATCCACTTTCCAATCTCGTCATCTTCCAGCGGCGCCAGTCCTTCGAAATATCTGCGCACAATCGAAGTGAAGTGCACGGGGGCCGAATAATTCCCGATTTTCTCCACCGCCGCCGCCAGGTGTACCACCGGATTGTCCTTCGTCGGCTGCGAAGCGTGACCCGACGTTCCCCGCGCTATCACCGCAATATTAAAGGCCACTTTCTCGCTCGCTTGTACGCCGGTGTACTCCACTTTCCCGTTCTTCACAAAAACGTTCCCGCCTTCGTTGATCGCGAAACCCGCCGCGAACTTATCCCAGTGTTTCGCAATCAGCATTCGAATGCTGGCATCCCCGCTGGTTTCCTCGTCGGCCGTCGCCAGAAAAATCACGTCGCGGTTCAGATGCGCCATCGAACGCTTCAGCTCAATGAACACCGCCAGGTTCGCCGCCAGCATGCCTTTGTCATCAATCGCACCGCGTCCGTACAAATATCCGTCTTTGATCACCGCCCCGAACGGGTCCACGCTCCACCGCGATTTATCCACCGGCACCGTGTCCAAGTGCGCTACCAGCAAAAGCGCCTTCGAAGGTTCCGCGACCACCGAGCTCCGCAGCCGGGCCACTACCGCGCTTCGCCCTGGAGTCATATCCAGAATTTCCGCCTTGATCCCCTCTTTCTGCAGGATCCCCGCAACGTACATCGCTGCGATCTGCTCGTTCCCGGGCGGATTCGACGTGTTGATCTTGATCAGATCCGCCAGCCAGCCTTGCGCTTCCTTTGCAATCGCCGGCGTGGCCCTAACCGCCGGAGGATTCCCCGGGATTCCCAGTCCTCCCGCCGGTGCCACCTGCGCCGCAGCCGGAAAGCTCGTCGCCATTGCCAATACCGCCGCTCCCACGAACACCTGGCCCATCCGATTCCAATTCACCAATCCGTCCTCCTCGGTACCCTTGGCCGCCACCCCCGCCGGCCAGTAAACGTTTTGTCCTAAATGTGCTTCATACTAACATGCAGGTGTGGGGGCTTGGCTTTGGCTTTGCCATGGCGTTGCGTAAATTCAACCGCTTCGCTGTCGCCACGCTGGCCCGCAGGCGGGAGCTATCGCCAGTTTGAAGTTTTTCGATCGTCATCGAGGGGTGCGTGATGAAGGCCATTCTTTCCATAGTTCTGCTCGCCGTTCTGGCGACCGCTCTAGTTTTGCCGCTGACTGAGAGTTCCGTTCTTGCCCAGGCTCCCACCGGTCCCCAGGGAGGCGCTCCGCCACCGCCCCAACAGCAGCAGAATCCGACTCAGCCTCAAGCACCCACTACGGCGCAGCCGCCTCAGGCCGGCGTCACCATTGCCGTTGACGTTCCCATCGTCACGCTCGAGGTTGTCGCCACCACGCAGCACGGCGACATCATCCCCGGTCTCAAGAAAGAAAACTTCCGCATCCTCGACGACGGCGTGCCGCAAACCATCACCAACTTTTCTCCCACCGAGGCTCCTATCACCATGGTCCTCCTTCTGGAGTTCAGCAGCCGCGGCTATGGTGGTTTTTTTGCCTATGTCGGGAAGTTTTGGTCTTCGGCACTTTTCCCTGCGCTGCAGCAAAAAGACTGGATCGCTCTCGAGACCTTTGACATGAAGACCCGCATCGAAGTCGACTTCACGCAAAACAAGGACGAAGTCATGCAGGGGCTTTCTCATCTCTATTTCCCGGGGTTCAGCGAATCGAATTTGTTTGACGCCCTGCTGGAAACTTCGGATCGCCTCAAGGATGTCAAAGGAAAGAAGTCTATCGTAGTGCTGGCCAGCGGCGTGGACACGTTCTCCAAACACACGCTCGATCAAACCATGAAGCAGCTCCGCCAGAGCGACGTCACGATTTTTTGCATCGGCCTGGGCCGTGCCTTTCAGAATTACGCCGACATGAACGGTGGAATGGGCAGCATCAGACGGATGGATTACTTGCAGGCGGAAAATCAGTTAAAGACCTTTTCACAGGAGACCGGAGGCTATGCCTGGTTTCCTCAGTTCGCCGGCGAGATGCCGGACGTTTTTCGCGACGTCGCCGCATTCCTCCGTCACCAGTACAGCCTCTCCTATTCGCCAACAGCCGGTGCGAAAGACGGCAAGTTTCATAAGGTGAAAGTCGAATTGGTCGCGCCCGACGGCGGCCCGCTCACCGTCATGGACCAAAAAGGCAAGAAACAGAAATTCCAGGTCTACGCTCGCGAAGGCTACCAAGCCCCCAAGGGCGGCGTCGGCGACTGAACTTTATCCCGCGTGGTGCAGGCGTTGTCTGCCCCGTGGAGAATTCTCATTGGTTCGCACAGCCTGCCGGAAGGACCATTCCGGGATGCCTTGCAATCCTTCCCATCTCCAAACCATGAGTTCTCTGTGTTCTCTGTGTAATTCTTTTTTCCTTTTTTCAGTAGCCCCGCGCAAAATCAACGTGGTTGAACAGTTCCCGCCCGTCAAACCATCTCTCGAGCAATTCAATGAGAATCGCCGCCTGCCGATCCCACAGCCTGTCGCTTACACCGCTTGTGTGTGGCGTTATGAACAAGTTCGACGCCTTCCAGAGCGGACTCTCCGCCGGCAGAGGCTCCGTTTGCGCTACGTCCAGCCCTGCGCCGCACAGCGTCCCGTTTTCGAGCGCCTGAACCAGCGCGGCCTCATCCAGCAGCGATCCTCGCCCGACATTGATCAGTCGCGCCCCGCGTTTCATCCTTGCGATTTCAGCCGCACCAATTAGATGCTTTGTCTCCGCCGTCTCCGGCGCGCAAATCAACACGTAATCCGCACCGGTCAGCGCCTCCCGAAGTTGCGTCGCCGCAAAGATTTTCTCGACGTGCCCGTGTTCGCCCGCGCCCGACCGCGTCACTCCCCACACGCGCATATCAAACGCCTTCGCCCGCTTCGCCACTTCTCTCCCAATCGATCCATACCCGACAATCAGCAGAACTTTCCCGTTCAGCTCCGTCAAGTGCTGCGGCTTGTCCCAAATTTCCTGCTGCGACCATTTCGCGCGGTCCTGAGCTCGCACCGAGTCCGGAAAATTCCGCGCCAGCGCCAGCAGCAGACCCATGGTGTGCTCCGCCATCGGCACGGAAAAAATCCCGCTGGGATTCGTCACCATGATTCTGGAATCCCGCAGCTCCGGATACATCAATTGCGCCACCCCCGCCGCCGTCGAGTGAATCCACTTCAGTTTCTTCGCGACTTTTAGCTGCTCCGCGCGCAGCGAATAACCCACAAAAATATCCGTGTCCGCTAGTTCCTCAGACAAATGGTCGTAATTCGGCAAGTGCAGCACCTGCATCTCCGGCCACCGTATTCGAATTGCCTCCGCCATCGCCGGCTTCGGCCGCCACTCCGTAAACGGATGCCATACGCAAATCAAAAGTTTTGTCTCTGCGGGAGTTGTGCGGCTCATGGTGAGATTAGGAAATGATGCGCAAATCCGTTCCCGTCATATCCGCTGGCCGCGGCTGCCCCAGTGCGCTGAGCATTGTCGGCGCAATGTCCCGCAGCGATCCGCCCGGCTTCAGGCGGAGCTTGTCATCATCACTCACCAGAATCAGCGGCACGGGATTCGTCGTGTGGTAGGTGTGCGGCCCTCCCGTCGCCGGATCGATCATGGTCTCCGCGTTCCCGTGGTCCGCCGTGATAATCCACAAGCCTCCGCGCGGCTTCAGCGCCTGATAAATCCGCGCAAGTCCCGCGTCCACCGCTTCCACGGCTTTGATCGCTGCTTCCAGTTTTCCCGAATGCCCCACCATGTCCGCGTTTGCATAATTCATGATGATGGCGTCGAACTCGCCCTTCTCGATCGCCTTCACGACTGTTTCCGTAATTCCCGCCGCGGACATTTCCGGCTTCAAATCGTACGTCGCCACCTTCGGCGACGGCACCAGAATCCGCTCTTCTCCAGCGAAGGGCTTCTCCACGCCGCCATTGAAAAAATATGTCACGTGCGCGTACTTCTCCGTCTCCGCTGTCCGCAAATTCTTGTACTGCAGCTCTGCGAACACTTGCGCCAGGATGTGTTCCAGCTTTTCCGGTGCGATCACGTACTTCAGCCACGGCCAGTTCTTGTCATACTGCGTCATGCCCACAAAAAACAGATTCTTCGTCCTCTTTGCATCCGCAAACTTGTCGAAATCCGGCGCCGCCAGTGCGAACGTCATTTGCCGCGCGCGGTCCGCCCGGAAGTTGTAGAAAATCACCGCGTCTTCATCGTGGATCAGCCCCACCGGCGTCGCGGAAGCTGCGCTTCCTTTCGTCACTACAATCGGCTTGACAAATTCATCCGTCACGCCCGCTTCATAACTCCGCTCGAGCGCCGCAACCGGATCCTCCGTCCGCGTTTCCGCTTCCCCGTGGACCAATGCGCGATAAGCGAGCTCCACGCGCTCCCAGCGGTTGTCGCGGTCCATCGCGTAGTAGCGTCCTACCAGCGTCGCGATCTCCCCTATTCCCGACTCGCGCATCTTCTGCTGCAACTGCCGCACGTAGTCGCGCCCGCTGTTCGGCGGCGTATCCCGTCCGTCCATGAAACAGTGCACAAACACTTTTTCCACTTTTTGCTGCTTGGCCATCTCCAGCAGCGCAAACAAATGCTGAATGTGCGAGTGCACCCCGCCGTCGCTCAGCAGTCCCACAAAATGCAGTTGCCGAGCCCGCCCGCGCTCCATCGCCTGTTGAAACAGCGGCACGCTCTGCAGTTGCTTGTTGGCGATCAACAAGTCAATACGCGTGATGTCCATGTGCACAATTCTCCCCGCGCCCATGTTCATATGCCCCACTTCGCTGTTCCCCATCTGTCCTTCGGGCAGCCCGACAAACGGCCCCGACGTATGAATCAACGTGTTAGGAAATTTCTGGATCAGATCGTCGTACGCGGGCTTGCGGGCCAGCGCAATCGCATTCCCCTTTGTCTCCGCGCGATATCCCCATCCATCCAGCACGGTCAGCACAATCGGTTTCGGTCGTTTTGTCATGGTTCTTCATTCATGAATTTAGGTTGGCTCTCTTGGAGAGCCGTTCAAGATACGTGTTACTTGGTAGCAAATTCGTGCAACGCCGCCAGCAATCGCTCCACTTCGTCCGCGGTATTGTAGTGCACGAGTCCGACGCGCAGGACGCCGCCGTGTTGCTCCACACCCAGACGCTCGGACAAATTCAACGCGTAGAAATTCCCATCCCAAGTGAAAATTCCGCGCTCGCCAAGGTACGTCGCAATTTCCGTGGGATTGTGGTCGCCCAGGCGGAACGAGAGCGTCGAGCAGCGCTCATCAAATCGTTTCGAGTCGGTGATGCCGAAAATCCGCATCCCTGGAATGGTTTGCAAGCCGGCGATCAACCGGGTCAGTAGTCCGGTTTCGTTTTGGTGCGTCGCACGGTACGCTGCTTGCAGCGCCTCGCGGCGGCTCTTCACGCTTGGGTCGCAATGACGTCCCAACTCTGCAATGTAATCCACGGCTGCGCCTGTCCCGGCGATCAACTCCTGCACCTGCGTTCCTGTTTCCCAGCATTCCGGTGAAGTGTTTGTCGCCGGCCGCACCTTGTACGGCTTGAACTTCTCGAGGTGTTCGCGCTTCCCGTACAGCGTCCCCATGTGCGGCCCAAAAAACTTGTATGGCGAGCAAGCCAGAAAATCGCAGTCCAGCGCCTTCACATCGATCGACCCGTGCGGCGCATAATGCACGGCATCAATGAACATGAGAGCGCCCGCCGCATGCGCTAGCTTCGTTATCTCGGCGACGGGATTGAGCGTTCCCACCATGTTCGAGGCATATCCAACCGCGACGAGCTTCGTCTTCGCTGAAATCTTTTTCTTCAAATCGTCCAAATCCAGGGTGCAGTCCTCTTCGCGAATATCCACCTGCCGGATGACCGCGCCTTTTTCTTCCAGCGCACGCCACGGTGCAACGTTGGCATCGTGGTCCAGTGTCGTAACCACGATCTCGTCGCCCGCTTTCAGTTCCCTTCCGATCGCTCGCGCCAGCGCAAACGTGATGGTGGTCATGTTCTGTCCGAACGCCACCTCATTTGAATCGCAGTTGAAAAAATCCGCCATCGCTTCCCGCGCCGCCAGGATCATTCCGTCGTTTCGCCGGCTCGTCTGGAATGCTCCATAGGTATTCGCATTGGCGGTCAAAAAATAATTCTGCACGGCGTCCATTACCTGCCTCGGTACCTGCGTCCCCGCCGGCCCATCCAAGAACGCTGCCGCGTGCCCGTTGACCTGCAGTTTCAGCGAAGGAAACTGTTCCCTCACCCACGCGATGTCGAATGCTTTACTCTCCGTCCCCTGTATTGCTGGTGTGCTCATCGTCCCTTTCCCGATCGCAAACGAAGGCGAGCTCAGGTCCGCTAGTTTCTCATACGTGAAGCAGTGGTTGTAAGGTATGGCATCCAATTTGGGACGACATTCTCCCACGCGCATCGCGAGTCCCGAATTTACCTTGATTCTCCCGTGATACGATACCTGTAGTTGCTCCTCACTCATGCCGCTTTGGCGCCGGCTATAAATCAAATGGGCGGCCGCGAGGCGGCCAGCCCCGCGCCATGCTTCTCCATGAGGTGCTTCGTGTCCGAAACCACTTCGCCAACCGAGCGTACTCGTGTCGTGCGCGAGTCGCATCGCGGCGCTTACGATCGCGAAACGATTGACAAGATTCTTGACGAAGGCTTCGTCTGCCACGTTGGATTTTCTCTCGACGGCCAGCCTTACGTCATCCCCACGCTTTATGCGCGCAGCGGCGACTCCATTTATTTCCACGGCTCCGCGGCGAGCCGCATGTTGCGCAACGTAAGCGCGGGAATTTCCGTCTGCATCACGGTGACCCTTACTGATGGTTTCGTTCTCGCCCGTTCCGTCTTCAACCATTCTATGAACTACCGCTCGGTCGTCGCGCTCGGCACCGCCACCCTCGTCGACGCGCCGGAAGAGAAACTCGAAGCGCTGCGTGCTTTCACGGAAAAAATGATTTCCGGCCGCTGGAACGATGCGCGCCAACCTAACGAAAAAGAACTAAAAGCCACGAGCATCCTGCGTCTGGCCCTAACGGAGGTTTCAGCGAAAATAAGAAGTGGGCCGGTCGAAGACGACGCTTCGGATTACGCGCTTCCGGTTTGGGCTGGCGTCATTCCTCTCACTCTTACACCGGGCGCGCCGATCCGGGACGAGAAGTGCGATCCCGCGATTGCCATGCCCTCCTACGCAGCGCATTACCGGCGGTGAGCCTCAGGTACCTCCCTATTCGCGATGATCGGATTTCCCACGATCATGGCTGCACGGCGCGTAAAAAATCTGCGAGAAGGCCATACGCGGTTGCTTCGATGCCGGGATTGTGTTCGACAATGGAGAAACTGAATACGTCCAGATCAAAGCGAATCGCCGAGCTCGTGCCTTCCAGATTCGCAAGTGGGTCGGAAGCGAGCAGGAGTTCAGGTTGTACCGTGCAAACCACGCTGTCGCCGCGGCGTTCCGCGCGGCAAACAAGTTTGTAACGCATCCCCGCGGCGCGAACGGAACGGATTTTTTCTTCGCTGAGTTCGCGGATCCCGGTGCGCTGCACTTGCTCCAGTTTCAACGGTGCCCCATCAGGACAATGGCCAGTGCCGTGACTTTCACAGCAGCGTCCCATCCGTCGAGGTCCGCCGCCGGATTCGTTTCCGCCACGCCCAGGGACTGCGCGCGTTTCACCGCTTCATCGAGCGAGCGGCCCTTTTCAATTTCCGTTAAGACCACATTGGTAGTGGAATTGAGCACGCCGGAAAATCCCTGCAGAACCGTCGCGGGCAAGCCGAGTGGAAACATCGAAAAAATCGGCACGCCATCCATGACCGTCGCTTCATAAAGAAACTTCTTCTTTTTTTCGTGAGCGAGCGCCATGAGTTCACGAAAGGCATGCACGATTGGTCCTTTGTTCGCACTGATCGCGTGCGCTCGGAGTTCGAGCGCAGCCTTCAAATGCTCGATCGCGGGCTGACCGGTTTGCGCATCGAGCGAACTGGCCTCAAACAAAACATCTGCGCGCGTTTTTTCCAGCCACTCGCGTATGTCGCGGCAAACATGGATCGGCGCAGCGGGCCAGTGGCCGTTCAGAATGGCGAGTGGATTCAGGCCATCGGGGTCGGCTATCCAGCCGGACCGGCGCGTGGCGACACCGGTGAGACGCCAGCGCACGTCATAGCGGCGGCGCAGCTCGGTTTCCTTGGCGACAAGCAAGCGCAGCAACGCCCGCCCAACGTTGCCGAAGCCAACGATTGCAAGATTATAAGAAGGAATGGTCCTTCTCTTTCCGAATCAGTGTGCCGTTGCTGTCGCCAGTTTCGCCGCTGCGGAAGAGATCAGCGTGGACTCCTCCTGCAAGATCTTCGCGACAACGACGATGGCTTCGTCGGCCTGCTTCCATTGTTTTAGCTCAATGGCCTCGCGAACGGCGGGCACGGTTTTGACCGCATAGCCGGTATAAAAGCCCGGAGCGTAGAGCTGGTGTTTGAACCAGGGACGATTGGGAAGTCCCTCGGCGTTGGTTAGTTTGCGCTCGCTCTCGATGAGCATTTTGTCGACTTCGGCGAGCGAAGCGGAAACCAGCGCTGAGCCGCCATTGGCGTTTGCTTGCTCCAGCGCCTTGCGATAGTCCGCCGCGCTGTGATTGAGCGCGTCCACTGCATTTTCCATGGGCGCGAAATTCAAATGCGGCGGAACAGATTCCACGGAAGGCGCAACAAGGGGATGTTTCGGATCGTTGGTGGCTTTGAAAACGCCTTCTTCGATTTCACGGTTGCGTTCGCGAATGTCGTCCTGCATTTTCTGTGAAAGAGCTTTCAGTTCCTTCAAGTAAGTCTGGACGGTGTCCGCAAAATCTCCGAACTCGAAGGGAAGCAGATCCGCGTCCGCCAGGCGCATCATGGCCGTGCCGCCGGTTTGCGCGAGCGCTCGCCCGTAGACAAAATCCGTATCGCTGAAATGCGTGAACCAGTAGAAATCATCGTAGATGGAATGGTAGATGCCGCCGCCATCTTCGCCGCCGAATCCGATGTTGAGAGAGGCCACGCCGTCATGCTGGAGAAAACCGGTGAAGTCCGACCCGGAACCGAGAGCGGGAATTCGCAGATCGGCGCGCTTGCGGATTTCCTCGCGCTGCTCTGTCGTCTTGGCTTCGGCAATTTCATGAAGCTGCTGGCGCTTCCATGCAGTGAGTTTTGTTTCCGGATCGGAAATATCGCGCGCCACGTCATTGCTGAATTTTTCGAGCGTATGCGAGCCTTCGATTCCGAGGTAGCCGCGGCCATTTCCGTCGGAATTGATATACGCGACCCCGTGTGCGCGCAATTCGTCATAGTGCTGCTCGGCCCATTCGGTCGAGCCCAGGAGTCCCGGTTCTTCGCCGTCCCACGCACAATAAATAATGGTGCGCTTCGGCTTCCAGCCGGATTTGACCAGTTCACCGAGCGCCCGTGCTTCTTCCATGAGGGCAACTTGTCCTGAGATGGGATCCTCCGCGCCGTTCACCCAGCCGTCATGATGGTTGCCACGAATCACCCACTCATCGGGAAATGTTGCGCCCTGAATTTTTCCAATGACGTCGTACACAGGCTTGATGTCCCAATTTGATTTCACTTTCAGATGAACCTTCGCGACACCGGGGCCGATGTGATAGGTGATGGCGAGGCCGCCGCGCCAACCTTCCGGAGCAACCTGGCCGGTCAGCGCCGCAAGCAAAGGCTGTGCGTCACCATACGAAATTGGCAAAACTGGAATTTTCGTGATTGTCGCGGCGTCTTCGATCTTCAGGCGCTTGGCGTCTTTCGTAGCCCCCACGCCTGGCGTGAGTGGATCACCCGGATAAAACGGCATATCGGCGACGCTGCCGCGCTGCACTCCATCAGGCGGGCGATAGGCGCCGGCGGGAAAAGTCTCTCCGCGGACAAATCCATCCTCATGGGGATCGGAGTAAATCAGGCAGCCGACAGCACCGTGTTCGGCGGCAACTTTGGGCTTGATGCCGCGCCAGGAGTGGTAGTAGCGCGCGATGACAATCTTGCCCTTCACGGAAACGCCCATGCGATCGAGTTGCTCGTAGTCTTCGGGCACGCCGTAGTTGACGTAGACGAGCGGTGCGGTCACGTCGCCGTCAATCGAGTAAGCGTTGTAGGTGGGAAGCTGTTCGGCTTGCTGACTCGAGGTGGGGTCTAGCGGGACCGCAGGCTCCTGAAGCTTGGCGACGAATTTGGGGCCGCCTTCAACGAGTTCAACAACGCGTTCCTTGGGCGTTGGGAAGAGAACGTCAAACTGTTCGATGTGCGTGTCGAGGCCGAACTCCTTGAACTTGGAGGCGATCCATTCAGCGTTGTCCTTGTCGGCTTGCGAACCGACGTGGTGCGGTCGTGCGGAAAGTTTTTGCATGTAAGAGCGGAGATTTTCGGGACTGGGAATGGCGCGGAGTTTCTCTTCCCACTGACGTTCGGCGCGGGAAGATTCGGCGGAGTAGCCGAAGAGCGGCGGCTCATCGGCGATAACGTGGTTGCCAACGGGTACCAGCGAAATTCCCACCAAGAGAATGGATGCAATAGCGGCGGCGCGATTCATTGTTCCCCCTGAACGAGGAAGGTATTTTGCCTGAAGACAGGAGAATTGCAAACGAGGGAATCGCTGCTGACCGTAACCGGTCAGGCGAAAGCTCCTACCTCGGAATGTGACGCAAATTTCAACCGAGCCTCTTGGACATGAGAATGTAATGGCAGGGAACTTTGGCGGGCAAATCTGAAGCGAACGGAGCAGTGCCGGTTTCGCGGTAGCCGAGATGGCGGTAAAAGGCGGGAAGGGGCGCGCGCGCACTGATGACGCGGAGGTCGATGGCCTGGCATCCGGCTTCGCGGAAGAAATTCTCAGCGGCATTCATGAGTTTGCGGCCCAAGCCAGTTCCCTGTCGCGGAGGATCGACGCCAAGCAAGCCCAAGTAGCCACGGTTGCCGCGAAGTTCAACGTAGACACAACCAGCCAAACCGGCGGAATCTTCCGCGAGGAGAAATTTGCCCTTTGCTATGTATGAGCGGATGCCTTCGGGGTCGATGCGGTCGCCTTCGATAAAGGGCTGCTCGACGAGGAATGCGGAGTTGATCAAGCGCACGAGAGGATCAATATCGCCGAGATCCGCAGGGCGGAATCGCAACGGATCCGATTGAGTGGATGATTTGGCAGCTTCGCTCATAGGCGCAACAGCATTCTAACCCGAGCCGCGATGATCTCCAGGATTGGAATCGCCGATCCGACATACTCGCGAGACGATATAGGGAGCAGTCACAAATAATTAACCTCGGCAAAGGGAAAAAGATTTACTTCTTAGACTTTGCATTGCTAAAAGGAAGAGAGTGAAGCAAGGCGACAGCTCTTGCCCGCAAGAGGATCAGCCCTCTGCTATACCGCGCGGGATTCAGCCACGTACATCATTCTTGACATTGCACCTCTTTGAGAGAGTCCAATTGCAGTTTCAAGATACCTAAGTTGGCGCTCAAAGTTGATACTGCCTTCGAGCTGCTCGAGTTCCGGTCGATGAGCCACCCTCGCCGCTAGTCTTCCCGAGGCGTTTTTCAGCAAACTGGCAGTTCGATCGCCACACTCGATTAGCTGAAGTCCGGCTGCCTCCAGCATTCGTTCGTTGAAGCCTGGCGGAACGAATTGGGTGTATCCGTGGGCGGCTCTAAATCGAACTTCTTCATCAGAGACCGGGCCGGTGATAACTCCAGCGTCGGTAAACAACAATCTTCCGCCAGGTGTGAGGAGCCGCCGGATTTCCCGAAAGACAGCCACCCGGTCACGGAGATGAAGAATCATGTCCAGTGACATCACAGCGTCGAGAGAGCCGTCCGCAGACGGGATTGGTTTGTTCAAATCGGCCTGCTGCAAAGTGACGAGGTTGTCCAGCCCAAGCGAGGTGGCGCGAGCGCGTGCGGCAGCTATTCCCTCGGCGCTCACGTCTAGACCAAGGCACCGGCATCTCACCAAACCCACGAGAAAGGTGAGCGGCCCACCCGGTCCGCAACCCAGATCAAGCAACCGGCCCGGAGGCGCGAGCTTCAATTGAGAAACGTCTTCTTCGAGTTCTTCCGCTGTGACCCACGAGTGTTGACCGATGTCTCTTCCATAGCCTTCCAACCGCAGCTGCCGCATCAGCGGCGAATCAAACTCTCGATAAGAGTCGCCGTAGCCCGGGTGTTCGGATTCAATGGAGGAACTCATGGAACCTCATTCATCAGCTGCCGCCGCCTGCGGCAGTGCGACTCCCATCACCGGCTCGACCAGGCTATTGCGCAGCTTGAGCCGCATGATCAACCTTGCTATTGGGCAACCCCGAGAGGCGCTTAATGAAAGTGGGCAACCAGAAGACCACTGACGCATTGCTGGTATTCGCCAGCAAATAGGGAAACAAAAGCAACAGGATGCGAGGGTCGCGAAATGCTTGCCAGATGGTGTAGTGTGCGGTTTCCTTCTTGGCCTGCTTTTCCGCCTCCAACTCGCGCGTAATCCACTCTCGTTCATCCACAGGGAGCCAGCCTGCTTCTCTCGGCCAATCCGTCAGGTAGAAAAGGGTGACAATCCCCAAGACAATCGCGGGAATCCCCTCAAGAATAAGAAGCCAGCGCCAGCCAGCGAATCCGCGCCAGCCGATTCCTAACAGCCACGCGGCTAGCGGCGACCCAATCACAGCCGACGAGGGGATTGCGGCATACAAGAAGGCCACGGCCCTTCCTCGTTCTGACAGACGGATCCAGTGCGTCAAATAGACAATCATTCCCGGGAAAAAACTGGCCTCGGCCAGGCCCAGAAAAAAACGTGCAGCATAGAACTGTGCCGCGGTGTGCACAAGGCCAGAAAGGATGGTTGCCAGCCCCCAGGAAATCATGATGCGAGCCGTCCATTTTCTTGCGCTCCAGCGTTCCACGATGACGGCGCCGGGCACCTCGAACAGGACATAGCCGACGAAGAACATCGCCACACCCAGACCGTAAACGCGATCGCTGAACCCGAGATCGAGATTCATTCTGAGGGCCGCGAATGAAACGTTTGCGCGGTCAAGATATGCGACTAGATAAAGAAGAAATACGAAGGGCAGAAGCCGCCAGGCGATCCGTCGGCACGCGCGCGCCCCAACATCAGGCACATCTGGTGTGATAGACATGGCAAACTCGCTTCAAAGTTAAATAGGGGCCGCCGTCTTTGAATGGTTTGGTGCGAGTATACACTTACGCCCGGCCAGCGGCGCTGTGCATGGTTGTGCTGGGCGTAATGACGGTCTGCAGGCTTAGAATGCAAAACATGTGGAATTTCGGACGGAAAAAGGGATGGTCTGTCTTGTGCATCGCGATTTCGGCTGTGGTGCTGCTTGGGCCACGGCCATCGGCGGGGCAGGAACAAGCAACCGCGGCGCGGCGAATGCTTTTGAACAAGCTGGTTGCAGCCGCGAAGGAAAGGACGCAACACGTAGTGCGCTACGATCCGGCGTACGTAAGGATTCCGTACCCGGGCGGGGATGTGCCCGCGGACACGGGAGTATGCACAGACGAGCTGATCCGGTCATACCGTGCGGTGGGAATTGACCTGCAAAAGGAAGTGCACGAGGACATAGAACAGAATTTTTCGACGTATCCTCGAAAATGGCGGTGGCTGTCGTCGCATGCGGATACGAATATCGATCACCGGAGGGTGCCAAACCTGATGGTATTTTTCGGCCGCAAGGGAGAGACACTGGCAATTAGCGAGCGCGCAGAAGACTACGCGCCCGGGGATATCGTCGCTTGGGATCTTGGCGGCAATGTTCCGCACATCGGAATTGTGGTGGATCAAAAATCGCTGGCCAGCGGGCGCTACATGGTCGTACACAACATCGGGCGAGGGCCGAAGATGGAAGACGTCTTGTTCAGTTGGAAGATTACGGGGCACTACCGGTATTTTGGGCCGGCGCGGTAAACGATAGAGTTTGCGAATGGTTCAGATTGCTGACAAGGGGGGTTCGTGAGCAACTATGGTTTGGGCTTCGAATCCGCGTCTTTCTGGGGAGGCGGCTTCGGTGGGACGAGGCGCTTGGGGAACCAAAATTCAGGGTCGCCTTCGGCAAACTCCTTGGAGACGTGCGACATCTCCGGGCTTATGACGTAGAGGTTACTTTCCGTGTTGGCGTAAGCATCTTTCGCGATTTGCTCCATGCGGCTGGCTGCTTCTTCGCCTTCGGCTTCCCGCAGGCTTCTTCGCCAATAGAGAAGATCGTGGTTTTGCACGAGCGCGTGCATGGGCACAAAGACGAGAAATGCGGGCGAGGGCGCGCCAACATTCACCTGATAGACGACCCAGGGCGTATCGGCTTTGATTCTTTCGTAAGCTTCGCTGAGAATTTTGAAGGCATCGACGAATTCGGATTCGTAGCCCGGGCGAAGATGAACTTCGAGAACGCGGAGGTAGCGGGCTTTGGACAGGTCGATACTCTGTGGACGGTAGCCAAGGTCGTCGCGACGGACGGCAATCTACGTCGTTTCACTGGTGAGAAGCGCTTCGATTTGCTCCTGCAAATGGGAGAGCTCGGGATGAGCTGCAAAGAGCTGGCGAAATACGGCAAAATCCTTGTCCAGTTCTTCGAAGGAATCGAGCGAATCGAAGAAGAGGGTTTGGGGCGGACCGGTGAGGGATTCCAAGTCGATCCATGAAATGGGGGCCTTCCATTGTTCGTGAGCATG
>WNEZ01001555.1_pt1 | contig 19275 bp, 16 predicted proteins | sample 5400521 | NCBI WGS metagenome assembly WNEZ01 (sample SAMN13153339, study PRJNA577476) | soil metagenome | isolation source: 120 cm saprolite under Douglas fir tree site 2 hole 1 replicate 1 | place: USA:California | collected 2015-04-18 | reverse complement strand
CTTTGCGGTGATCATGCTGCGCGCAAGTACTCGTGGACAAGCTGGATCGCAGTGGCGCCCTCTCCCACTGCAGATGCGACGCGCTTGACGGAGCGGCAGCGCGCGTCGCCGACAGCGAATACTCCCGGCATGCTCGTCTCCAAGAAAAAAGGCTCGCGCTCGAGCCCCCATCCGCTGGGCGGATGGCCTGAGCGGAGCAAGTCGCGGCCGGTCAGGATGTATCCTTTCGCATCCATCTCGATGGTGCCCGCGAGCCACTCAGTATGGGGCGTGCCCCCGACGAGAACGAATAGACCGGCGGCGCGCAATTTCTCGCGCTTACCGTCGACGCGTTCCACAGTGACTGCCTCGAGGCGTCTGTCACCATGGCCGTCCACCACCCAAGTCCCGAGCCGCACGTCGATGTTGGATAGCGCGCCGATCTGGCGAATGAGGTAGTCGGACATGCTTGCAGCAAGAGACTGGCCGCGCACGACCATCGTGACACGCGAAGCGAACCGCGCCAGATGTATAGCGGCCTGTCCCGCTGAGTTGCCAGCGCCCACGATAAGAACCTCTTCGCCTGTGCAAGTTGGTGCTTCGCTCATGGCGGCGCCGTAGAAAACGCCAGCTCCCGCGAAACGCTCGAGGCTAGGTACGTCCAAGCGGCGGTAGGCCACACCAGTTGCGATGACAACTGTCCGGCTTTCTATCTCAGCACCGTCAGAAAGGGTCGCGATGATCCGCATCCCGTCTGCGCGCAGTCTGGTGGCTGCCTTGGTGAAGACGACGGACACACCGAACCGCTGTGCCTGCTCAAAAGCTCTGTGCGCAAGCTCCCCTCCACTGATACCCCGTGGAAAGCCAAGGTAATTCTCAATGCGGGAACTCGTTCCAGCCTGGCCACCAATGGTCTCTGGGTCGAGCAGGACTGTGCGCAGACCTTCGGACGCGGCGTAGACCGAGGCCGCGAGCCCAGCTGGGCCAGCCCCCACGATGGCCACGTCGTAGAGCCCAGGTTCCGGCGTGGTCCTGGCGCCTAGCGCCGCCGCTGTCTGCTCGTTGGTTGGGTCGACGAGCACAGCGCCGGAGTGAAAGCAAAGCACGGGTAAATGTAATCCGTCCACACCAGCCTGGGCAAGCATCCGCCTACCTTCTTCCGACTCGCTATCGTAGAACCCAAAGGGGACCGTGGTACGTTCCAAGATGTCGCGCAATTGGTGAGAGCGCGGACTCCACTGCTCGCCGATGATCCGAATCGCCTCAAAGCCGCGCTCCGGCCTGGTCGGGCGCAAGCCTCCGAGAAGATCGTCGACAACGGGGTAGAGCCGTGTGACCACAGGTTCACAGGGCTTGTAGAGGAAGTAGTCGATCCGTCCCGTCCGCATCGCTCCAGTAACAAAGTCGAATGCCGAAGGGTCAAGGTATCGCGCGCTCAGAACCCTCCGTGCGCTGGGAAAGAGCTCACGAGCACGCTGCAGGAGCAAGAGGAGGTCTGCGTCCCCCAAGTCCCGCGAGACGATGAGCAGGGCGACGGTGATGCCTGGGACGGAGAGTGCCGTCAGGGTCGCGTGTGCCTCACTGGCAGTAACGGCCGTGCGGACCTCGTATTCGCTTGCGTAACGAGAGGTCAACGCGTTGGCGAATGCCGCGAGGTCGGCGGCGTCGCTGTCAACAACCAGGAAAACTGAGTCGGTCACCCCGCTGCCCTCACGTTCAGTCCTTTTCACGATTGCGTTCAGACGTTGATTGTACGCTCGCCGGGCTCCCCGCGAATAAACGGGCTAACCGGAAGTTATTCCGGGCAAGAAGTCTTGACCTGGGAAGGTAATCATTCCCTGGGCCTTTGTGCGGAGGAACAAGAGACAAAAGTTGGCGGACGCGGGAGGAGTCAGAATACTCGACGGCATTGAAAATACGTGTCAGCACAGCGGTAGCAGAGCAAATGGATGCGCCAACATCAAAAGAGACCTCCCCGGTTGCCGGACCTTCGCTCCTGATCATTGTTTGCTATCGGCTGAGGAAAAGTTTTCATCTGTAATATGGGCAGCCTTTTTGGCGAAATCGTACGTAGCTTTGAGATTCCCGCCAAAAAAGCGGACCTTTCCGTTTGCATCCCGCTCAAACAGTGTGTTTCTGTCCGGGCTCGTGAACTGACAATGAACGCTGACCGACGTTGCGCCGGCGACGGTTGTTACCTGCCGAGCCCTTTCGCTGCCCGCCTTAAAGCCTCGAACGGTGCTGTGAAGAACAACGAGATCGCCGACACTCGTGGCGTTGCGGTCGCCATCGCGAAAGACATGCTGAAACTTTCCGTGCTTCTCGAGTTGGCGAATGAGGTTTTCGTAGAGTGCAACCTGGAATTCGGCAGGCAGCTTGATTTCGTCCGATTGGATCATCTCGACTTGGATCGCCGACGCCTTGATCTTGGCGGATTGGTGTTCCTGGGATAGCGCAGGTTTTTCTTCCTTGTTGGGCGAATTTCCGGAGGAAGCGGGAACCGCGCTTGGTTCTCTCGTACGGGCCCCTTGTGCTAGAAGCTCCGTTTTGATCAGCTCGGAGTTGCCGACCGGCATCGTGAAGATCGCGCCGTGGAGTCCACCGTCGACATCGCGATACTGAAACGTGAGCGTATCGATTTTCTTGCGGAACAGACTGAGGAAGCGGCCGCCGCCATAAGGCGCGGCCATACTCATCATTCCAATTGTCTTGCCGACTGCCTTTTCACTATCAGCACCGGTGACGACGTCTTGAATCGAAGTGGCGCTTACTTCGGCGTTTGCTTTGCCGCGGACAAAATGCAGATTTCCGTTCTCAACCTTCAGGGTTCCTTTGGCATTTTCTTTGACGCCCGGGAGGCCAATGAGCTGAACCGCTTTAACGAGTCCTTGGGCCTCTTGCGCGTTACAGACAGAAATCCCAAGCCCGAAAAAAAGCAGGGAAAAAGCAACAAGATCTCTCCTGCGTCTGGGTGTCATTATTTCTCCTTGATCATGTAAATCCAATTCATACCGTCTTCCGCAGCCTTCACCATCGCCGACTCCGGAATCGACAATCTCAAGCCGGTATAGCAGATCTGTAGATTTGTCAGCAAGCATCTTGCCTACCATACGCTCTGAGGGCCCGCATTGAAACCGATGGTGCCAGAACATTCCTGGAAATCTTTGCAAGATCGATCCAAGCAACACGGTTGGGAGCCATAAACCAAAGCTGACTGTCGGTTCCCTGAACCTCCTTTGAGATTTCCAAGGCCTTGGAACGTTTCGGGAAGGCCATCGAGAGAATCGAAAGCTCGCATTGCACCCGATAAAAAGGGTCGGTCCCGCATTGTCCAAGCGGTGTGTGCCGAGTTAGCAGGTTGCGGAATGTCTAAGGCTTCAGCAAATGCCGAAATTTCCTACAACAGTTTTTAGGAGCGTTTTCTTCGAGTAGGTATAGGTGCGCTAACTATTTTTCGAGGCGCTTGCGGTCTTAAAGCGATACTTGTCGATCTTAAAGAGGCAATTTTCGATTCTAAGGTTGATCGATGAATCCCCAGCTTTGCAGCCGCCCCGGACGGTCCGGACACTCGCCCTCCGCTTTCGCGCAGGGCAGCCTCAATCATCTCTTTCTCCTGGGCAGCAAGCTTTTGAGATAGCTCCAACTGGCTTTTCGGCTCGCCTGCAAGCGGCTGCCGCGAAAGCCAACTCTCATCCACCGAGAAATTCTCTGTTTCGCATACAATGACAGATCGCTCGACGACGTTCTGTAATTCGCGAATATTACCCGGCCAGGGATACGATCGAAGAAGGTCCAAAGTTTTCTTGTTTATCCCACGGAAGCTCTTTCCTGCTTTTCTTGCGAAATGAGCGATGAAGTATTCCACCAGCAGGGGAATGTCTTCTCTTCTTTCCCGCAGAGGAGGAATCTCGATAGGGAAGACGTTAAGACGGTAAAACAGATCGCCGCGAAATGTACCCGCTGCGATAGCCGCCTCCAGATCGCGGTTGGTGGCGGCGATGACCCGCACATTGGCTCGGATAGGCTGATTGCCACCCACACGCTCAAACTGATGTTCCTGCAAAACACGCAACAGCGTAATTTGAGTTTCCGCGGGCAGCTCACCGACTTCATCAAGGAAGAGGGTGCCTTCTTCCGCAAGCTCGAACCGACCCAATCGCCGCTGTAGAGCCCCTGTGAAAGCTCCTCGCTCATGACCGAACAACTCGGATGCAATCAACGAAGGGGGAATTGCCGCACAATTCATACTGACGAAAGCGCGCGAGGATCGCCTAGATCTTTTGTGGATCGCGGGCGATTAACTCTTTGCCTGTGCCTGTTTCACCTGTGAGTAGAACGTGGAATCCGTGGGCGCTACCTTGGATACGCGAGAAAGCACTGCTCGCAGCGCGGGAGAAGCACCCACAATCTCCTCAAACATGAGAGCTTGATCATTTGCTCCCGGAGCACCAAGTTCTCGTCTTGCAAGCGATCTTTCAGGCGCTGAATTTCTTCGAGGGCCTTTTCCAATTCGGCTCTGGCGTGTGCGATTTCGCTATATGCAGACGCGTTCTCTACCGCGATGGAGATCTGGCTCGCTACCTGCGTAAGAAGGAGATCATCTTTTCATTCGTTGCCCAATCCTTGTCATCAATCCGAGAATCGTTTTGGACCTCATTGGTCAGACGCGGGTTTTTTTCTTGAGCAATTAGACCGATTTTGAATTGTCCAAGCGGAATTCGACTGTAACGACCATCCAGACGAGTCCCGCGCTTGCTTGCAACTCTAATTCATGGCCCTCGCTGTTGAGCGTCCAGATGCGGGCAAAGGCCGCATCGAGGTGCCGAACCATTGCTTCGGCGCAGGTATGTAACATTCCCCTCAAAGTATCCTGGCGCGCCAGAGCCATCCCGATTTCCGCACGGACTGCTGACAGGCGTGTTCGTTCGGACATCGCCGCGCGCAGGGCCTCCTTGGCATGTTGTGACGCGTCGAAGTTCAACGCGTCGTCCACGCCCAGCGCCACTTGGTTGGCAACGAGCGAAAGAAAGCTGACTTCCTCCCTGCTATAGGCATCTGCCTCTATGCTGCCCACAGCGAGGCCCCCGAGGCGCCGGTGTACTGTCGTCAAAGGAAGCGCGCATACCGAACGAACCCCGCGGTTCTTGAGCATCTCGGCTACCGCTGGGAATCGAGTCTCCGCGTCTAGGGACGGAATTATCAACGGCTGTTGATTCTGGTACACCCACCACGTGAAGGTTTCTTCCGGCGCGAGTTTTGGAACCTGAAGGGGAACACCTGGCTCGCCGTATGACGTGAGGCGTACCTCGCGCGCATTCTCGTCATAGATGCTTGGAGAATTGGTTAAGGTTCCCAAAGGTGTCATCCATGTTTAGCCGAACCTCCCCCCAGTCCCCGGAATCTTCGCGGCGCGCCTTGCCCGCTCCATTGGACGGCATTTTCCCTGGATCCGACTACCTAGGTCCAACTCCACTCATTGGAGTTCCAGACACGGACCCTGTCTATCCGCTGACGAAAGCGGTCTGGGCTATCGCACCCCCTCTGAAAGACGCCAGGATCAAGGTCTACGGCTGGATAAACCCGGGCATCAGTGTCAGCACCTCTAACAAATCAAACATTCCGGAGTCCTACGCCATCGTTCCCAATCGGCTCGAACTTGATCAGGGTGTCCTGCGTATTGACCGGCTGCCCGACACCGTGCAAACCGAGCATCTCGATTGGGGTTTTCGCCTCACACCGATGTATGGCATCGACTACCGCTGGACTACCTCGCAAGGGTGGTTCAGCGGCCATCGACACCATCTTGCGATTCTAGATCTTGGGAGCTATCGAACTGGCCCGCGGCTGTGGCGGACCTTAGATCCGGTGGAAAGTGTCGTTGGCGTCCCGATGTGCGGGTTGTTCGCGAGCTTCCTGTTTGCCATCGTGACCCGGCTCGTGGAGCGTGAGGCGCGGCTCTTAAGTCAACTCGCGAACCCGGTTACAATGCTTAGACCGGCGGCGAAAGATTCCAACCTCAGCGGGTTCAGCTATGGAGGAACACAGAGGCGAGTGCTCATAACTGGCAGACGAGAAAGGCAATGCTGCTGGCAGTGTGAATTGAGTTCCTCAAAATGCAAATATCAGACTATGACTTGGTTGTAATCGGCAGTGGCCCGGCGGGGCAGAAGGGCGCTATCGCCGCGGCGAAGGCGCGCAAGCGCGTCGCCGTGATCGACCGGACCACCATGATGGGCGGCGTGAGCGTTCATAGCGGCACAATCCCCAGCAAGACTGTACGTGAGGCCATCTTTCAGCTTACCGGCTTCGCCGTAAAGGCCCTCTACGGCAATGGGTCTCAAAGTCGTGTCGACATTTCTATTCAAGATGTTTCCTCCCGAGTGAATGCCATTGTCGCGCGAGAGACTGAGGTAATTCGAGCGCAGCTAAAGCGCAACGGGATTGCCGTCCATCAAGGCAGTGCGCATTTTCTAGATCCCCATACAGTGCAGGTTCAAGGTGAGGGTGAAGGGATTAGAGTCAAAGCCGAGAAGATCCTCGTTGCCTGTGGCACCCGCCCGGCGCACAGCCCAGAGATTCCCTTCGACAACCATCGCATTGTGGATACGGACCACCTCTCTGGCTTAGGCGGCCTCCCGAAAGAAATCATCGTTGTCGGCGCCGGTGTCGTAGGTCTCGAGTTCGCATCATTCATGGCGGCATTGGGTGCTGATGTCACGTTGATCGACCAGCGGCCAGCCCTTCTGGAGTTCGTAGATCGGCAAATCGTCGAAGCGCTCTCCTACCACTTGCGCCAGCTCGGAGTCACTTTCCGCTTAGGAGAAAAAGTGGCGCAGGTTGGGATTGATGCGAAACGCGATTTTGTTTTTGCGGAGTTGGAGAGCGGCAAGAGAGTGCACGGGGACGCTCTTATCTATGCTGTAGGTCGCCAAGCCAATGGTGATCGGCTCCATCTGGAAGCTGCGGGGTTAGCGGCTGACTCGCGCGGCAGGTTGAAAGTGAATGAATTCTTTCAAACTGAAATTCCACACCTCTATGCGGCCGGAGACGTTATCGGGTTCCCGGCACTTGCAAGCACCTCCATGGAACAGGGCCGGCTGGCGGCCTGTCATATGTTTGGAATTCCCTTTGAACACATGCCCGACCTTTTTCCTTACGGAATTTACACCATTCCAGAAATCTCCATGGTTGGCCAGACCGAGGAAACCTTAACGGCGAATAGAGTTCCCTACGAGGTGGGAATCGCGAAGTACTCTGAGCTGGCAAAGAGCATGATGCTCGGCGACGACGCCGGGATGCTGAAACTGCTTTTCCATCGGGAAACGCACAAGCTCCTTGGCGTGCATGCCTTAGGACAGCGTGCGACCGAAATCATCCATATTGGTCAGGCCGTACTCTTCTATGGCGGGTCGGTGGAATATTTCCGAGACATGGTCTTCAACTATCCGACGCTCGCCGAAGCTTATAAGGTGGCTGCTTTAGACGGACTGAATAAACTCTGAGAGATATTGGGCACGTCATTTGTGTGCGACAAGGAATGCCGAAACGAGATGAGCGGTTCGGGGAACGACGGGACTCGAACCGGCAACTTCCTGCGTGACAGGCAGGCGTTCTAGCCAGCATCAACTAAGCTTTCGCGCACAGCGATTCGCCGTAGCAACCAGACAAACCGAATCTTCTCCATTCGTGAACGAAGCGGGTGTTCCCACGCCGCATGCTCGAGGTCGTTGAAAAGATGTTGGACGAGATGGGATTCGAACCCACGCCCTCCTCATTGCGAACGATGTCTATCCTAAGCTAAGACGCGGTGCCGCAATCACTTAGCCTTCGCAGCGGGGTCGTTAGATGGCCTACTTGGACTACCCAGGCAAATGGCGGGTGCGACTCCTCAGATCCCCGGCCTGGGCCTTTGCTGTGACGGGGCAACACCATTTGGTAATTGATTGAAATTAGGTGGCACGGATTGCTACCAAAACCACCGGAAGTCATAACCGGATATTGTTATTGGACCCCAAACGGACCTCAGGCTGCGCTACCAGTTTTCGCAGACTGCTTGTTGCCCTGTGGTCGGTAACTTCCCAGAACTCCGTTTCTGGGGACTGTGAGGGCGGATTGCCTCTAGGCAGTTTCTAACCTACGTAGGAATTCCGACATCTAACGCGTCAGCGACAATTGCGTGAGGGGTTTGTCGGATGCGAACGGAAGAAGTTACAGACGGGTCTCGGCTTTCAGCCGCTACGCGGTTCGAATCGCTCGTCCGGGTATCGAATGCGATCGGAACGCATCGAGATCCGCAGGAACTATTTGGCGCGCTGGTGAGGGAGTTACACCGGGTCGTCCAGTTTGATTATATCGGTGTGTCCATTCGTGACGAGAAATCGAATACGTTTCACCGCCATTCCATCGACGCGGAGACAGAAGCAGTTATCCCTCCGGACCCCGAACTGCCCATGGAGGAATCCGATGCCTGGTGGGTCTATCAGAACCAAGAGCCTTTGATCACTTCGCTTGAAGGCCTCGACGCTCGGTGTTCCAAATTTCAAGAGATGTTGAAGAAGTATGGAATCCGCTGTGTGTGCACTCTCCCCTTAACCACAGCCCACAGCAAAGTCGGAACGCTCACCTTTGCCAGTAAAGCTCCGGATATCTATACAGCCGAAGAAGTTCACTTTCTTTCGGTGGTGGCTGAGCAGATCGCTCTGGCATTTGACAACGCGTTGCATTTTGACGCAGCGCAAGCCTCGCAGCAGCAGTTGGTGAGAAAGAACGAGCGTCTCGGACTTCTCCTTGAATTGACGAACCATGTGGTTTCCAATCTCGAGTTCCGGGACCTTCTCCGAGCCGTAGTGGCGAGCACGCGCCGGGTCATGGGCTGCGATGGTATCGGTATTTGTCTTCCCGATGCCGACAACGCACACTTGCGGATCTATGCCTTGGATCTTGCCTTCAGCGACGAATCCGTCCAAGAGGAGAGCCTTGTCCCTATCGATGAAGATGTCGCAGGAACGGTATATCGCACCGGCAAGCGCTGGTGTGGAAGCGTCCTAGAGGCGAGGCGGCTGGGAATGAAGGACACCGCGCAAGCCGAAGTTGGAACGGTCTGCATCCTTCCTCTTGTTAGTCGAGGTCGCGTGCTGGGCACATTTGGTGTGTGCAAATATCAGCACAATGCGTTCACTGGCGACGACATCGAGTTTTTGACCCAAATCGCAAATCAGGTTGCCATCGCCGTGGAGAATGCATGCGCGTTTGGGGAGATTCGAGACCTGAAAGACAAGCTCGCGCAGGAAAAGCTGTATCTCGAAGATGAAATCCGTAGCGAGATGAATTTCGCGCAAATCGTGGGAAAAAGTGCATCCCTGCGCCGTGTGCTGAAGCAAGTGGAAACGGTCGCTCCGACAGACTCGACCGTGCTCATCTATGGAGACACGGGTACAGGAAAGGAACTGATCGCGCGCGCCATCCATGATTTCAGTCCGCGGCGCTCGAAGCCGTTCGTCAAGCTCAACTGCGCGGCTATTCCAACGGGTTTGCTGGAAAGCGAGCTGTTCGGACACGAGAAGGGCGCATTTACAGGGGCGATCGCGCAACGCATCGGCCGCTTCGAAGTGGCCAATGGCGGCACGATTTTCCTGGACGAAGTGGGAGAGATTCCTCTCGAATTGCAGACCAAACTGCTCCGCGTGTTGCAAGAGAGGGAGTTCGAGCGGTTGGGAAGCTCGCGGACGCTTCGGACCGATGCGCGTTTGATTGCTGCGACGAACCGCGATCTAGAAGCGATGGTGAGCGAGCAGAAGTTCCGATCAGATCTCTTCTTTCGCTTGAATGTTTTTCCCGTCCACGTTCCACCCTTGCGGGAACGCCAGGGGGATATTCCGCTCCTGGTGCGGCACTTCACGCAGCAGTTTTCCCGGCGCATGAACAGGATGATTGAGACGATTCCATCTGCGGCAATGGATGCCCTGAGCCGATATCATTGGCCTGGGAACATACGAGAACTTCAGAATGTGATCGAGCGCGCCGTGATTATCTCGACGGGTCCTGTCCTGAGCGTCGATGTTACCGATCTCAAAGTTCCCAAGGCGGGCCCCCCGGCGGAAAAACCCGCTTCTTCGAAATCGAAAAATGGCGCACTTCAGAACGTCTTGGAGGAAACGGAACGTCAACAGATTCTTAAAGCTCTCAAGGAATGCAATTGGGTTGTGGCCGGCCCAAACGGCGCAGCGGCACATCTTGCAATGAAACGATCCACCCTCCAGTTGAGAATGCAAAAGCTCGGAATCGCGCGCGGTTCTGCATAGTCGCAGCCATTTCTATCACACGTCTTCTGAAATCTTCCCGTCCCAATCACAGTTCTTTTTGTGTGCCAGGAAACTGGCAGCCTACCATGTCGCTGGCACTGGCACGCTGGCATCTTGATCGAAAGAACGGTCTTTCGGTTCGCCATCCCAATACAAATCAATAACTTCCGCAACTTGGGGAACCCTCAGTGCTTTGGCAAGCGCGATGCATTTCTCCTGAACGCGAGGCGTTGGGGTGAGTGAAAGCGATGGGTTCGAAATTGAGGTGGCAAACCGGTCGGTGGTCGAGGAGCACCGCCACTGGGGGAAAGAAACGAGTCATGGGAATGCTACGAATCACAATCGACGAAACACTTTCTGAACAAAGGTGGACGCTTGAAGGCCGACTCGTTCAGCCGTGGATTTCGGAACTGAAGGCGAACTGGGCAAGAACAGAAACTGGTCGCCGGGAACGCAAGTGCGTGGTGGACCTCACGGGCGTGACCTTCATCGACAAGAGCGGGGAGAAGGCGCTCGCCGAGTTGTCCAAAGAAGGCGCGAAACTCATCGCGACCGGTTGTTACACCCGGCACGTCGTGCACAACATCGAGAGGAAAAAGTCGAATCGTCAGCCGTGAGATGGATCAACCGCACCGCGAATCAATTCTTGACGATGGCGACCCGTCACTCGACCGAATACGCGACGACGGAATTACGAATTGCAATTGCCTGAGAGGAGCAGCCGCATGTCCGCGCAATCTTTGCAGAATTACAACAGGAAAGGAACGGGCGGGCCGGCCAGACAACGCACGATTGCGAGAGAGGAATACGCGTTTCTTGCCGCTGCAAAACGTGGCGATTCGGCTGCGTTCGAAATCCTTTGCAAACAGTCCGCAAACACGGTCTTTCACGTAGCACGGCGAATGATGCGGAGCAACGAGGATGCAGAAGATGTAGTGCAGGAGTCGTTTCAACAGGCCTTTATTCATCTCAAGAGCTTCAAAGGCGATTCCCGGTTTTCGACGTGGCTGTCGCGCATTGCCATCAATGCTGCCCTGATGAAGCTGCGCAAGAAGCACCACCTGTGGGATGTGTCGCTGGATGAATCGGCCGAAACCGAACAGCCGTCTTCCCGGCTTGACGTCGAAGACCAAGGCCTGAATCCCGAACAACTTTATGCACAAAAGGAACGGCAACGGATTCTCTCCGAGGCCATGAATGAGTTAACTCCAGGAATGCGAAAAGCAATCGAGCTGCGTGAGCTCGACGAGCGATCGACGGAAGAGACCGCTCGAATCATGGGAATTTCCGTTAGCGCGGTAAAGGCTCGAGTGTTTCATGGGCGAAGAAAATTGCGCGAGAGATTGAAGCACTTTGTCGAACCAGCTTGGACGTCTGCAAGGAAAACGTCACGAATGATCGGTAATACGACGCATATTTCGCAAAATCAGGTCGCCTGCAATGCGTGTGGTTAAAGCGGGGACGCAGGGATGCCCTTATGGTGACGTTTCTGTTTGTCGCTGTATTGGCGATTTTGGTTTTTCTGGGTTTCACCGGCCCGGACGGTATTACTGGCCCGAGGCGCCGTCAGTGAATCGAGTCCGCGGCGGCTGCATTCCGTCGGGACATCAGTTTGTCGAGTAAAGCCTGTTTGATCGAATTGGTTTTGTCGTTGTTAAGGAAATCCAGCACAGGGAGAAAGAGAAAGATGATTCGGAAAATCGTAGTCGCAACGGTTCTTGCAGTCCTGATGTGCGCCTCGGGAGCGATGGCCCAGGAAGGACGCTGGCAGGAAATTAGCGTTCAAGGAACAGGTTTCTTTACAAAGGATTCGAGCGGAAACGGGATCAACCAACACGCAACAGATGCGGGCGGTTTCCTCTTAAGCTATCGCTATCACTTCAATCGCTGGCTAGCCGCTGACGCCAGCTACGGCTACGCCCGGAACACGCAACAGAATTTTACTTCCTCTGGCCCCTCTAGTGTGCAAGCTAATGTGCACCGAGCTATGGGTGCCCTCGTGGTGACTGCGCCGCACCGCATTTTCAGGCTCAATCCGTTCGTCCTCGCGGGTGCTGGCGCCCTCGTCTTCGATCCCACAGGCAACGGGGGAGGATTTGTTTCTGGTGCGCAGAGTCAGGCCAGGGCGGCGTTCGTGTACGGAGGCGGCGCCGACTACGAACTCACCAAGCACTTCACGCTTCGCGCCGAATACCGGGGCTTTGTCTATGAGCGGCCCGATTTCCAATTGGACGCACTCCACTCCGGCGCGACAACCCACACCGCCCAGCCCTCCGCCGGTATCGTCTTTCGGTTTTGAGCGAGCGATGCCGTCATTATGGCCACGGGTTTCGACTTACCGCGGTCAGGACCTGTGGTGCGGAGGTGTAAGGGTGCGCATGCTGAGATCAAGAGCAGTTCAACTACGGAAGGAAGGACTCGGGTATGACATTGAAAGGCAAAAGGAATGAGACTTTGGAGCTTCATGCAGGCCCCATTCAGCCTCACGCAGAAGATACTTCTGCAAACCACGCACCAAATCACGAAGAAATCAGGCGCCGCACTTACGAAATTTATCTAGAGCGCGGCGGTCTCTCAGGCCGTGAGCTTGATGATTGGGTCCAGGCCGAACGCGAAATCGGAAAAGCCGCGCTTTCCCGCAAAACCACAAAGGATGCACGGCAGGAGGCATGAGACTGAACGACTTGAAAATCATCCGGTCAATAACCTCGCCGTTCGACAGACCTTCCTTAACGAGCCGTCTCCGATCCTTGCGACGCGGAAAGTCCAACTTGCCAACGGTGGTCCTGACGCTAGCCCTCGGCATTTTTGCCTCAAGTTGCAACCGGGGGCGGGCAGCAACAGCGACGCCGACGCCGGAGGTCGAAGTGGCCACGGTAGAACAACGCGATGTCCCCGTGTACAGCGAATGGGTGGCGACGTTGGACGGCTACGTGAACGCCGAGATCCGACCCCAGGTCTCAGGCTACATAATCAAACAAGACTACACAGAAGGTTCGCTCGTCCGCAAAGGCCAAGTGCTGTTCGAAATAGATCCGAGGCCCTTCACGGCGGCCCTCGACCGCGCAAAGGGCGACCTTGCGCAGGCGCAAGCACAACTTGGCAAAAGCACCCTTGATGTGGAGCGCGACACACCACTCGCAGAGGCCCGGGCCATCGCCAAGGGCCAATTAGATAACGAGATTCAGGCCAAGCTCGGTGCGCAGGCGGCCGTCGAATCGGCTAAGGCGGCGATGGAGCAGGCGGAACTCAACCTGGAGTGGACTAAAGTCACCTCGCTGGTGGACGGGATCGCGGGGATTGCTCAAGTCCAGATCGGCAACCTCGTTGGATCCAATTCTATCTTGACTTCAGTTTCGCAAGTGGATCCCATCAAAACTTTTTTCCCGATTAGCGAACACGAGTATGTCCTCGCACAGAGGAAGAGCAATGCCATTTCCAGCGGCACACTATCCGTTTTTTCGGAAGCCCGGTCGAACTGATATTGACTGACGGCAGTGTCTACCCGCAAAAAGGGAAAATCTTGCTGGCGGACCGGCAAGTGGATCAAAGCACGGGCACGATTCGCATCGTTGCAGCCTTTCCCAATCCCGGCAACATTCTGCGTCCCGGCCAGTATGGACGTGTGCGCGTCGAAACCAACATGAAAAAAGGCGCTCTGCTTCTGCCTCAGACCGCCGTTGCACAGTCGCAGGGAAGCTATCAGGTGGCGGTTGTCGGTAGTGATCACAAAGTTAGCATGCGCACCGTGAAGCCCGGCGAGACGGTCGGGACGATGTGGGTTATTGACGAGGGCCTCAAGCCGGGCGAGCAAGTTGTAGTCGAAGGACTACAACAACTCAGGGAAGGAACTCTCGTTACTCCCAAGCCCGTACATCTTTCCGGGGAAGGAAACTGAGCTATGTCGAAGTTCTTCATCAACCGTCCGATCGTGGCGATGGTGATCGCAATCCTTATGGTGATTGTGGGCGCAGTGACCATCACAAGCCTGCCTGTGGCCCAGTTTCCCAACATCGTTCCACCGGAGATTCAGCTGCAGGCCAGCTATGTCGGGGCGGACGCGCAGACTCTGGAGCAATCCGTCGCCACGCCCATCGAACAGCAAATCAACGGCGTGGACAACATGAACTACATGTATTCCCTGAACGCTACCGGCAACTCACAAACCACCATGGTCGTAGACTTCGACTTGAAGACGGACCCGAACACCGATCTCATCCTTACACAGTCGCGGGAGCAACTGGCTGCCGGTCAGCTTCCGCCGGACGTTAACACCTACGGGGTCACGATTCGAAAGTCCGTAACCGCCCCGTTAATGCTGGTCGGCCTATTTTCCCCGAAAGGCACTTTCGATACCAAGTTCCTCGGCAACTACGCCTATATCAACCTCAACGACCCCATCGCCCGCTTGTACGGTGTGGGCCAGACGCAGGTTTTCGGAGCGGGGCAGTATGCAATGAGGCTCTGGGTACAGCCTGACAAACTGGCGAAGCTGGGCATTACGGTCACGGACATCGTCAATGCAGTGCAACAGCAGAACACGGTCAACCCTGCCGGTCAGGTGGGTGGTGAGCCAGCTCTCGCGAACCAGCAATTCACTTATTCCGTGCTTGCGCAAGGCCGCCTGAGTTCGCCGGAACAATTCGAAAACGTTATCGTGCGCGAGGCGCCAGATGGCGGGACCGTTCGCATGAAAGACGTCGCCCGCGTCGAGCTGGGCGCCCAGGACTACAGCATTGTCAGCCGCTTGAATGGCAAGCCCGCCATCGTTATCCCGGTCTACCAGTTGCCCGGTTCCAATGCCGTCCAAACGGCCGCAGGCGTCCGAAAGCTGATGGCCGAGATGAAGCAGCGCTTCCCGCAAGACATGGATTACGCCATATCGCTTGACCAGACGAGCGCCGTGACAGAAGGCATGAAGGAGATCATTGTCACGCTCTTAATCGCTATCGTCCTGGTCATCCTGGTGGTCTACCTCTTCTTGCAAGACTGGCGCGCTACGCTGATTCCTATGCTAGCCGTGCCCGTCTCGCTGGTGGGCACGTTTGTTCTCTTTCCGCTGTTCGGCTTCTCCATCAATACGCTTTCGATGTTCGGACTGGTGCTCGCTATCGGCTTGGTGGTAGACGATGCCATTGTCGTCGTCGAAGGCGTGCAGCGCCATATTGAGGAGGGTCTGCCTCCCAAGGACGCGGCTCGAAGAGCTATGGAAGAGCTTTCCGGGCCGGTCATCGGTATCGCCCTGGTTCTCTCGGCGGTCTTCGTGCCCACCGTCTTTATCCCAGGCATCACCGGACGGCTCTACCAGCAATTTGCCTTGACCATCGCAATCTCCGTGGTCCTCTCGGCTTTTAACGCCCTAACGCTGAGCCCGGCGCTCGCCGCGCTACTGCTCCGCCCAAAGAAGGAAAGCCGCGGGCCGCTCGCAAAATTCTTCGCGTGGTTCAATCGTATTTTCGGGAGCGGCACGGAAATGTATCTGCGGCTGTCCGGTGTGATGATCCGGAAAAGCGTCTTGGCGCTGGTGGTGCTTGTAGCGTGCGGCCTTGCCGGAGTTTTCTTTGGCAGCCGCGTGCCATCCAGCTTCCTGCCCGATGAAGACCAAGGCTATGTCTACGTCAACATGGACCTTCCGAATGCGGCCTCGCTGGAACGCACGAGCGCAGCGGCGAGACAGGTTGAGGAGATCCTCGCCAACACGCCAGGCGTCCAATACACCACGAGCGTTGTTGGCTTCAGCTTGCTCAGCTTTGTGCGGACTACTTACAACGGCTTCTTTTTCGTCACGCTGAACCCCTGGAGTCGCCGCGAAACACGAGCGGAACAGTTTCAGGAAATCAAGCAGCGCCTGAACCAGCAGCTCAGCAAGCTTCCGCAAGGAACCGCTTTTAGCTTCTCACCGCCAGCAATCCCTGGAGTCGGCACTTCCGGCGGATTTCAGTTCGTGCTGGAAGACCGTGCGGGACGTGACGTCCCGTTTCTGGCAGGCAACCTGGAGAAGTTCCTGGCGGCCGCTCGCAAGCGTCCCGAAATTGGCTCGGTATCCACCTCCTTTCTACCGAGCGTGCCGCAAAAGTTTTTGGAGGTCGACCGGGAGAAAGTACTGAAGCAAGGTGTGGCCGTCAGCGACGTTTACAGAACTATTCAAGCTTTCATGGGCGGGCTGTTCATCAACTACTTCAACGATTTCGGCCGTACGTGGCAGGTGTACGTGGAGGCCGAAGCGCCTTACCGGTCGAATATGGAGAACCTCGGGCAGTTCTATGTGCGCAACAACGGAGGCGGATCGGTTCCGCTTTCCGCGCTGATGAAGTTTGAGTCGCGTGACGGCCCCGAATTCACGATGCGCTATAACGAGTATCGCTCTGCGCAGATCAATGGCAGCGCCGCGCCCGGATATAGCTCAGACCAAGCCACCGCCGCCCTGGAAGAGGTCTTCAGGCAAACCATGCCAAGTGAAATGGGCTTTGATTACATGGGAATGTCCTATCAAGAGCAGAAGGCACGCCAAGGTCTCCCGGCTTCGGTGATCTTCGGCTTCTCGTTATTATTCGTGTTCCTGATCCTGGCGGCCCTCTATGAAAGCTGGTCATTACCTTTCAGTGTGTTGCTGAGCACGCCGGTCGCGGTATTCGGTGCCTTTGGAGTGTTGTGGCTGCGCCGGGCGGTGCTTAGCGCCTTGTATCCGGCTTACATGGTGCAAATCGAGAACGATGTCTACTCCCAGATCGGCCTGGTCATGCTGATCGGCTTGGCCGCCAAGAACGCGATTCTTATCGTTGAGTTCGCCAAGGAGGAATACGAAAAGGGAAAGCCTCTCGTTGATGCTGCACTCGAAGGGGCCAGACTTCGTCTGCGCCCTATTCTGATGACCTCCTTTGCGTTCATTCTCGGCTGCGTGCCGCTCTGGACTGCGTCCGGCGCGGGATCGGTGGCGCGTCAGATCATGGGCACTACCGTAATCGGTGGCATGGCTGCCGCCACCGGCATTGCCATATTCATCATTCCGGCGCTGTTCGTTTTGGTTGAGCGTTTGGCGAAACGCCGCGGTGGCGCGCACAGTCCTGCTGTTCCGCAGCCCAGCCCATCGGAGGCAGACTGAGGTGAGAAGACTTGTCGGTGTTTCCCTGGTTATGCTCCTTATCTCGGGCTGCGCTGTGGGACCGAACTATAAGAGACCGAGCGTAAACGTCCCCGGCACGTACCGTGGAGCTACACCGCAAGAGGCCCAGCAGCCTGCGGCCGAATCGCTCGGAGACCAAAAATGGTGGGAGGTGTTCCAAGACAAGCAGCTGCAAGACCTGATCCACACTGCCCTCCGGCAGAACTACGATGTTCGCATTGCGGCAACGCGAATCCTGGAAGCCCAGGCACAGGTGGGCATCACCCGCGCCGACCAGTTGCCGACGATCAACGCCGGAGCTGAGGCTGTCAATCAGCGCTCGGCGCGTACAAAGTTTTTTCCTGCGTTTGAAACGAGCGCAAACCAAGTAGATCTCTCGCTGGCCTGGGAGCTTGATTTCTGGGGAAAGTATCGCCGCGCCACCGAGTCCGCGCGGGCAAATCTCTTGGCGACAGAATGGGCCCGTGAAGCAGTCATCAGCACGCTCGTGAGTGACGTCGCCGCAGCCTACTTCCAGCTACGTGAACTCGACCTGCAGCTCGAAATCTCCCGGCGCACGCTGGCTTCGCGACAGGACTCGTTGCAACTCACGCGATTGTTAGCAAACGGTGGAGCCACATCCATGCTCGACGTGCGGCAGGCAGAGCAGTTGGTGTTCACAGCAGCCGAAACCATTCCCGATTTAGAGCGCCGAATTGAGCAGCAGGAAAACTTCATCAGCACTCTTCTAGGAAACAATCCCGGTCCCATCGCGCGCGGAGCGAGGTTAACGGAGCAACCGCATGCGCCGGAAATTCCGGCAGGTCTACCCTCCAGCCTGTTGGAGCGGCGGCCGGACATCCGCCAGGCCGAAGCACAGTTGATCGCGGCCAACGCTCAAATTGGAGTGGCTAAAGCAGCGTATTTCCCGCAAATCACCTTGACCGCGTCCGGCGGATATCAGAGCTCGGCACTTACGAGCCTGTTTACTGGTCCGGCTGGGTTGTGGAGTTTCGGAGGATCACTTGTGCAGCCCCTCTTCGCCGGGGGAAGAATTCGCTCCAATGTAAAGTTTACCGAGGCGCGGCAACAGGAAGCGGGATTGGTCTATCAGCAGACCATCCAGCAGGCTTTTCGTGGGGTTTCGGACGCGCTAGTGGAGTACCGCAAAGACAGGGAGTTCCGGGAGCAGCAGGAGCAACTCGCGTTTTCCGCTGAAGACGCGGCCCGGCTTTCGGAGACGCGCTATCGAGGCGGCGCCACCAGCTACTTGGAGGTGCTGACCAACGAAACCAATTATTTTGATGCTGAGTTAGGACGCGCTCAGGCGCAGTTGAATGAGCTCCTAGGTCTGGTTCGCATTTACAGAAACCTCGGTGGAGGCTGGCAAGAACAATGAGTAGCGGGAACTCAATGCCTACGGCCTGGGCTCATTCGGATTGCCGTACAGGTCCCCGACGAACTCGTGGACAAAACACTTTCGGCCGCGATGAGGTGAGCCGATGATCTTTGTGCGCGAAGCCAGCGCAGCGGTCGTTCTGGTAACGCTTACACTTTCGTTGCAGTGCGCCGGGATGGCCGCACTGATTGCCTGGGGAAGAACCAGTTTGGCGCCCGACGTTCACAGGCTAGGGCCGATCCGTTCCGCTTTGCTCATGGTGCGATTCATAACTGCGTTCATTGGTTTGCACGTATTAGAGATTCTGCTTTGGGCGGGGTTCTATCGCTGGCTTTGTTTTCCATTGTGGGAATCCGCCTTTTACTTCTCGGCTGCCAGTTATGCGACCGTCGGCTATGGTGATGTCGTTCTCCCGCAGATGTGGCGGACCTTGGGTCCAGTGGAAAGCATCATCGGCGTGCTGATGTGCGGGTTGTCGGCGAGCTTCCTGTTCG
>WNEZ01005205.1_pt1 | contig 19281 bp, 11 predicted proteins | sample 5400521 | NCBI WGS metagenome assembly WNEZ01 (sample SAMN13153339, study PRJNA577476) | soil metagenome | isolation source: 120 cm saprolite under Douglas fir tree site 2 hole 1 replicate 1 | place: USA:California | collected 2015-04-18 | reverse complement strand
CGGTTTCTACTGTGCTCAGGCTCACGGCAGCCGTAAGCAGGAACGGCAGGTTGACCGACATGTTCCCGTCGATCCCCGGCAGCTTCACTTTCATCCTCGAAGTTGCCGCCGCCAACACCAGCACCGCCAGACCGTAGTACAGATGCAGACCGTGACTCAGGAATCCCGCGTACCCCGCACTTGCCGCCGCCGCCAGAACCATCGCGCCGATGATTGTCTGAGTTTGCCGTGTGTTGTTCATGAGCCTCCTTCCTTATCGATTCACACGGCTGATTACTCTTCGTCGTCAGTAGCGGAGAACGCACCGTTGCCAGCGAGCAACGACGAGCCCCAGACTACGCTTGTGGCAGTATCTGCCGACGAACCCCAAACCACACTGAACCCGCTCGTGAGGCTGCTACCCCAGACGACCGAGGTCCCCCACACCACGGAGTTCCCCGAAACGCTAGATCCCCAGACCACCGAGGAGCCCCACACCACCGACGAACCCCAGACCACAGACGAACCGTCGACCGAGCTGTTCCCGTTAGACAGCTCAACTGTGCCCGTCAGTGGGTTGTAAACCGCAGTCGGCGACAACGCCGATCCCACGGTCGCGGATGCCAAATCGTTGTTGCCCAGCGCCGCGGCAACATCCATGTAGCCCGCTCCTATGGTGAACAGGTCGTAGTAAGAAGTATAGGTTTGTCCCGTCGTCGTGTCGGTTGCAGTCGAGGACGTTGGGAAGGTCTTGTAGGCCGTCTTCATCAAACGCGCCTTGACCTGATCGGCCGTCAATGAAGGATGTTGCTGCAGCAACAACGCTACGGCTCCCGCCACCGCCGGCGTCGCCATGCTGGTTCCGCTCAGCACAAAATAGTCACTCGAATAAGGGTTAGTTCCCGACCTCTTGTTTCCCGGGTACGCTGCTTCCAGCGTGCTGTAACGGTCATTTAGTGAGACCACTTGGTTGCCAGGAGCAACGATGTCCGGCTTCACCACGTGATCGTACGTGGTGGGCCCCTTCGAACTGTAGCTGGCAATCTGATCGTCCGTCCGCGAGTACGTATTCATGGCCTTCATACCACCCACGGTCAGCACTAGGGGATCGTTTCCCGGTGCGGCTACCGTGCCATAGCCATTGCTCCCATTGACGCTCACCCGGCCGAAGTTGCCGGCCGCAACGACCACCACAATGCCGTTCGTCCACGCCGACTCCACCGCCTGGCACAGAGGGTCTTGCGCATATCCCACCGAGATTCCGCGGCCTAGCGACAGATTGATCACGCGGATGTTGTAGGTGTTCTTCAGCGCAATCGCACGCTGGATGGCCGCGATCACCATGCTGTCGTTGCCACCGCCGTTCTGGTCGAGCACCTTGAGGTCAATCAGATTCACCTTCGGGGCCACTCCGGCGAAACGGCCGCCGCTTGACAGCCCTCCATTTCCACCAAGAATCCCAGCCACGTGTGTCCCGTGTCCGTAGACGTCGTATACCAGCCAGCCTCGGGAGTTGTAGCTGGTCGTTCCAGTGAAGTCCTGGTGATAGACGACCCGCGAATTGATTCCTTGTGCATCGTCAAAATCGGAACTGTAGTCGTTGATGCCGCTGTCAATGACCGCTACACCGATGCCGGAGCCGTCGTAGCCCGAACTCCACGCCGTGCTGACACCGACCGCCGCGGCCGTGTAGTCATCCATTGCCCTCAGCGGGTGGTCGACGTTCACGGAAACCACCTCAGGATCGGCTTCGAGAGCGGATAAAGCGTTCACGGGAATCGTGAAGGCGGCGCTATTGATGAAGTGGAGCTTGGACTGCAGACGCCCGCCCAGATTCTGCATCCGCGAGTAATGTGCCGTCACCGGCTGCTGCCTGTACCGCACGATCACCTTCACGGTCTCGTTGGCGGCAGTGGTGCCCGGACGCGAAACCATGCGCGTGAGCTCTGGCGACAGTCGCCTGCGAGAAAACCCCTCGCTGTCCGCCCCACTTTTCCAGCGCTGCTGAGCGAACGCGACTTCGGCGACCAGAACCAGCAACAGGACGCTTAGTCGTTTTCCCCACGCGGCGCTGTGGCGCTCATTGCGCCCAGCCGGCCTGCGGGATTTTTGTTTACTTACCATGAAATTCACCCTTTCTTTCTTCTCCAGGGGAAATCGTGCCGTTTGAATCCACTGACTCAGTTGCACGGGTACTTCCAATCGGACTCCTGTAACTCATTGAGGCTATTGGGGATCACTGACACACCCGGGGGGGGATTTTGAGCCACTCTGTCCCATGCCAGCGGGCGCGGGACACTTTGTCCTACTTGTCGCCGCCGATAGCGATCGCCGTGGCGTTAGAGTTGGTTTTGGCTCCCCAAACCACGCTGCTGCCCCAGACGACGCTGAAGCCGCTAGTGGTACTGCTGCCCCATACCACCGAGCTGCCCCACAGGACCGACTGGCCGGAAGTGTTTGTACCCCAGACAACTGAAGTTCCCCAGACCACCGAAGTACCCCAAACGACTGAGGTACCCCAAACCACTGAGCTGCCGTTGACGAGATAAACGGTACCGCTGGTGGAATCGTAGACAGCGGTGGGAGATAAGGCGCTCCCCGCTGTCGTAGGGGCAATGTCCGTATTCCCCAACGCTGCCGCTGTGTCGAGATAGCCCGCACCGACGGTAAAGATGTCGTATTGGTCGTTATAGGTGATTCCCGTCGATGGATCTGTGTATGAGCTATAGGTTGGAAATACCTTGTACGCAGTTTTCATCAGCCGCGCCTTCACTTGATCGGGCGTCAGAGCTGGATTCTGCTGCAACAGCAGTGCCGCCGCTCCGCTCACCATTGGAGCAGCCATGCTGGTACCACTCAGCTGGTAGTAAGTGGACGAAACGTTGCTGGTGTTTGAAGCCACGTACTCCGAGACTGGAACCAGGTTCGCGGGAAATTGGCTGTAGAGTGTGTCGTTGGTTGATGCCAAATCTGAGATGATCAGGTTGCCGGGAGCGACCAGGTCAGGCTTGACCACGTGGTCCAGAATGGTGGGACCCTTCGAGCTATACGTCGCGATAAGATCATCGGCGCGCGACGGTGTGCCCATGGTCCTCATCGCCCCGACAGTGATCACATATGGGTCGTTGCCGGGGGCGGTGATCGTTCCGTAGCCGTTGTTATTGTTGGAATTGTCCCGGCCATAGTTACCAGCGGCGACCACTACTACGATGCCAGCATTCCACGCCTGTTCCACAGCCTGGCACAGAGGATCGAGAGCGTAGCTTTCGAAAATGCCGCGTCCCAAAGAAAGATTGATGACCCGGATGTTGTACAGGCTCTTCAGCGTGATGGCCTGCTGAATGGCTGCTATAACGGTGCTATCAGTGGCCGAACCATTCTGGTCGAGAGCCCGCAGGTTGATGATGTTGGCATTCGGCGCGATACCGCGGAAGGTTACGTCACAATTTCCGCAACTTGAACTGCCTCCGTTGCCCGCGATGATGCCGGCAACATGCGTGCCGTGGCCATACAGGTCATTTGTGGTATTAGCAGAGGGGTCGAAGTTCTGGTTATAGACGATCCGGGTGGTCTTGCTGCTGCCACTGGCCTGCGTCAGGTCAAAAACGTTATTCACTCCGCTGTCGATAACGGCAACCCCCACCCCCGTGCCATCGTATCCCAGGCTGTGGGCAATATCGGCTCCCACGGCGGGCACTGCATTGTTCATCGCGCCCTGCAGCGGGCGGTCAAGCGAGATGTACTTGATGTTGGAATCTTTGTTGATCAGGCTCGATACCTGTCCCCGGGGTAGCGTCCAGCGATATCCCTTGACCAGTCCAAGGCCCTTGCCATTGCTGGCTCCGGCACCCGTGGCAGCGTTCAGCTCGGCGATCGTCGGCGAATTGTAATACTGCACTATCACGCTGACGGTCGCGCTCGAAGGCAGCGCTTGCAGATCCCGCGACAACTTCGAAGACTGCGCCACGCTCCATGACGCCGTGAGCACCACGAGAAGGGCCCCGAAGCGTTTTCCCCACGCGGCGCTGTGGCGCTCATTGCGGCCCGCCGGCTTGTGGGATCTTTGTGTTCGCATGAACCTCAGCCTTTCGTGTCGTTCAGGGGAAATCGTGCTGTCAAGTCCACTACTCTGCTGCACGGACCCTTCCAATCGCCGGCCTGTAACCCATTGATAATATTGAGGATGATAGCCGTCGATGTTGGGGATTTTGAGCCACCCTGTCCCATGCCAGCGGGCGCGGGACACTTTGTCCTCGGTTGCAGCGAAATTCAGTGACTTCAGTGACCGCGGAAAGAGTTACCTCAGCGACAATTCAGAGTTGATGCAAACAGGAGAGAAGAAGCTCAGGAATGCGGCGGCCGCCGCACCGAATTTCAGTTAGGCAGAACCGGTTGCCTTGGCCGCTGTAGCCGCCGTCCTGGTGTTTGGCATTCGCGGCAGCGCCGCCATCAGGCGCCGGGTGTACTCGTGCTGAGGGCGCGACAAGACCTCTTCCGTTGGCCCGCACTCCACGATCTCCCCTTTGTGGAGGATGGCGATGCGATCGCAAATGTCGGCCACCGATGCCAGATCGTGCGAGATGTAGAGGATGGCCATTCCCGTCTGCCGGTTCAGGTCGCGAAACAGCGCGAGAATCTCGGCCTGGGTGATGACGTCCAGCGCGCTGGTCGCTTCGTCCGCGATCAAGAGCGCGGGACGGTGCAGGATCGCCATCGCAATCAGCACCCGCTGCGCCTGGCCAACGCTCATCTGTGATGGATACTTGCGCAAGAACTCATCCGTGGAAGGCAGACTAACGTTCTCCAGTCCCGCGCGAATCGCCTGCTCACACTCTGCGCCGTTTCCAACAGCATGGGCCCGCCAGGCTTCCCTCAATTGAGTTCTGATTCTCAGCGCCGGGTTCAGCGAAGACAGCGGACTCTGCAGGACCAATGCCAGTTTCCGCCCGCGCAAACCGCGTAACTCACGTTCGCCAAGCTTCAGCAGATCGCAATCCTGAAACTGAATTGTGCCCTCTGCATGAGCCCGTTTGCGATCGAGCAACCCCAGAATAGTCATCGCCAAAGTGCTCTTTCCCGAGCCACTCTGGCCCACCAACCCCAGGACTTCACCCTGAAAAATGTCCAGTTCCACGCCCCGCAGAGTGGGAGGCCCCGCGCCGTAGCGCACAGAAAAACGCCCCGACAGCAGCACTCCGCGTTGTGATCCCTGAGACATTTCCTTCTGTACCTTAGTGTCCTTGGTGGTTAATGCCTTTGATCTTTGCTACGGCCACTACTTCACCCCAACCGTCATCCGTTCCGCATTCCAGAACGTCTGCGGATGCAAAATCACAGGGCTCGACCCTTGCACGCGGCCCGAAACCGCCGACAACGCATTCCTATTCACCAGAAAAATAAACGGCGCCTGCTCAACGACGATTTCCTGAACGCGATCAAAACTTTCCTTGCGCTTCTTAGCGTCCACGCCCGAGGCTTGCGCGCGCATCAACCGGTCAATCTCCGCCTCCCAAGCCGTCTCCGGAGTCTTCTGCTGCGGATTCCACTGGTGATTCTCCGAAGAACTCAGCCACACATTCATCTCTTCGTTAGGATCGAGACCCACATTGGTGAGTCCCAGCAGAATGGCCTCGTAGTCGAAGGTCTGGGTCATGCGCTCGATCAGAGAAGGGAAGTCGAGCGTCACCACATTCACGTGAATGCCAATTTTCTGCAGGTCCTCCTGGATGAGCACTGCCATGCGTTCCCGATATTTGTTCCCCGAATTCGTGATGATCGAGAACACAACGTCATTTCCATCCCGATCTTTCAACGCCCCATTCTCCAGGCGGAAGCCTTCAGCCTGAAGCCCCTTCAACGATGCCTCCGGACTGTAAACCGCAGGCTTCAGCTTGCCGTTGAACCAGAATTTGTTGGCGGGAGAAAACGGACCCGCCGCCGGTTGCGCATGTCCGCGAAACACCACCCGGCTGAGATCTTCACGATTGATCGCCTGCGAAATAGCCCGTCGAAAGGCAGCCGACCGGAACCAGTTCTTTTTGAAGGCGGGAATCGGAGCCTTCGCGACCTCGTTGAACCACATCTGCTCGCTGTCAAGCGACGGCCCCGCATCGCGAACCAACTGCGGGGACGTGGACGCGAGCTTGTCGAAGTATTCACTATCGAGGGAATTGATCAGGTCCACTTCGCCGCGCTTGAAGCGCAGCATCTCCACATCGCGGTTCGGCTGAATGTCGAGACTGATCGAATCGAGATACGGAAGCTTTCGCCCTTGCGCGTCCGTCTTCCAGTAGTTGGGATTGCGCTTCAGCAGCACGTTCGTTCCTGGCTTGTAATCCGTCACCACAAACGGTCCCAGCACCGCCATCTCCTTTTTCGCCGAGCGCGAGGAGAGAATGGCGACCTGATCGAACAACCGGTCAAGGCCCGCGACTGGAGCGGGAAAGGTGATGGAAATCTGATTTGCTGAAATGACTTTCGTCTCCACATTGCCGGGCGCAGAACGGAAAGCATCTCCCGTCGGCGAATGGAGCGCCGGATCCATTAGCTGGTGCACGGTGTAAGCCACATCCTCCGCGGAAAAAGGCGTGCCGTCGGAAAAGGAAACACCTGCGCGCAACTTGAAACTGATCTGCCTGCCGTCCTTCGAAACTTTCCATGACTGCGCCAGTTCCGGCTCCAGCGCCTGCGTTTGGCGATTCAGACGCACCAGCACCCCCCCGGTCAGATACCGGATGGAAACCGACGCGTCATCCTCCACCTTCAGCGGATCGAACGTCTTAGGCTCAGCCCGCAAGCAGAATCGCAACTCACCCCCACCCTGCGCCCAAGCGCCGACCGATAAAATCCCGATGCAGAGAGCCGCCAGTACCCACTGTCCAAACCAATTCAGCCCACAGCTTGCCCTGAGCCTGCCGAAGGGGCGCAAGCCGTGGGTAGCCGAAAGAGAATGCCCAAGCCCCGAAGGGGCGAAAGAAGAATCCATATATGACCGGCGGCGCATCATGCAGCCACCTCCTCTTGCCTCGAAAGCAAAAACTGAAACGACGTGACCACCACCAACAGCAATATCAACGGCACAAACTTCCACGGCTCCTCGCCCACCGAAACCAACCCCTCAAGCTCCCGCAACAAACTGCCCCACGAAGGCATCGGCTCCGCCACGCCCAACCCCAAAATCCCCAGGTTCGCCTCACTCAGAATGAAGACCGGAATCGAAACCCAGAACTGCGCATAAAGCACCGGCTTCAAGTTCGGCAGGACATGAATCCAGAACAGCCGCGCCCCGCGAATGCCCGACGCCCGAGCCTGACATACAAAATCCGATCCCCGCAATGTCGCGGCAGTAGTGCAAAGCACACGCGCCGCACTGGTCCAGCCCAACGCCCCAAGGATCAGAAACGTCACCAGCACCGAAACCAGTGGAGAAACATTCAGCGGCAGCAACGCCCGCACCGTGATCAGCAGAAACAACCACGGCAGCGAGAGAAACAAATCCGTCACCGCCATCGCGAACCGAGCCCACACTCCGCCCAGATATCCCGCAAACCCGCCAACCAGCGCCGCCAGCAGCGTAGAAAGAAAAGCCGCAGCCGGCGCCAACAGCAGCGAAATCCTGGTCCCGTAAAGCACGCGCGCAAACCGATCCCGCCCGACATCATCGGTTCCGAGCCAATGTTGTGCCGAAGGCGGCGCGCCCGCTGCTTCCCGGTATTGCTTGGCGTAACCCGCAGGCGCCAGCCAGCCCGCAGCCAGCGATGCGCCTATGACTAGCAACAGCACAACACACGCCAGCGTGCGTCCAGTCTTCATGCGCGCTCTCCGCGCAGAACTTGGCCAAGGACGTCCGCCCCCGAATTCGCCAGCAGCGTTACCAGCGTGACCAGCACCGTGATATTCATCAGCAACGGCAAATCCCGCGCCAGCGGCCAGCAACTGTGGTCCGACGACTGGTACCGCATGCCAGAACAAAATGCGCAGCTCGCTCAGTCCTTTGGCCCGCGCCGTGATGATGTGAGGCAGGGAATAAGCCTTCGCCAGCAGATTGCGAGCATAACGATAGCTGCGGGGAAATACTATCAATCCGATGGCCAGAGCCCCCGGCACATTCCACAACACCGACAACAGAGCCAGCACCGCTGCCGGAATACAAAGAAACGTTCCGCTCACTACCGTCGTCAATGCGTCGTACGAGGCATTGCGCCACCAGGCGGCGCTCAAAGCCAGCGCCAGCGCCACCGACCAGCTCATCAGGAGTCCGACCGAGACCAGTCGCAATGTCAAGGGAGCGCGTTCTCTCAGAAGCGTAGTGACCGGTTGGCCGAGTGAAATCGAGGTGCCGAGATCGCCATGCGCCGCGCGCATCAAAGATCGGTAATAGAAGCGGACAACGTTGTGTTCGCGCAACCGCGCTTCCCGCAACGCCTGCACGCTTGCGGAATTAAGACGCGGATCGAGCTGATTTTCATCCACATCGAATCCCGGCGCGAATCGCACCAGAGTCGCCGAAAGCAGGCCGCCCAACAAGACGGTGACCAGCATCGCCAACCCGTGCCGCGCAATTTTCCACCCCAGCATGGTTCCCCTACGTCGCCTTCGCCCCGTGAGCCTTGTTTTCCTGCCGGGCTTCCGCTTGCGCGTGATGGCTCTGCTTCATCGAGTACATGCGCCGGTCGGCCTCCGCGAGGAGTTTCTCCACGTCGAATCCATCGTCCGGACAAAACGCAGTTCCCACGCTCAGAGTAATGATGTCCCGTCCACAGGTATGACGGCCTGCCTCGATCGCAGCCTGGTTCAGCCGGTCTGCCTTCTCAACGGCCGCATCCGGCGTCAGCCCCGGCGCAGTGATCACAAACTCGTCCCCACCCATGCGGGCCACGTAGTCGTATCCGCGGCACGCTTCTTTCAACCGCGCCGTGAACTCGCGCAGAAGCTTGTCGCCCTCCAGGTGCCCGAAAGAATCGTTGATCTGCTTGAAGCCGTCGATGTCGCATACCATCACTGCCAGTGACGTCTTCATGCGCCGGCAGCGCGTAACCTCCTGCGCCAGATGCACGAACAAGGAGCGCGCATTGGGCAGCCCCGTGAGGTAGTCCGTGGTCGCCGAGCTCTCGGCCTGCTGATACTTCAGAGCATTCTCAACCGAGAGCGCGACCTTCGATGCGACCGCGAGAAGAATCCGCAAATGATCCGGAGTGAAAGCGTCCCGGTTGACCTGGTACATTGCGAGCACGCCCACCACTCCATTCAGCCCTTCCAAGGGAACAGCGATGGCCGATTGCAGCGTAGTGTGCTTCTCCGGATCGATAATGTAGCCGGCTTCTACCTGCGGATTGCCGTTCACGATGGGCTTGCAGTTCTCCGCCACCCATCCACACAATCCTTCTCCCACGCGAATCTTGAGCGAAGACAGCATGCGGAAGTTCTCTCCGCTCACCAGCTCCGGCAACAGCCATCCGTTGCGGTTCACGAACACGGCAATCGAATCGTACGGAATCATCTTGCGCAAACGCATTGACAGCAACGACAACGTTTCACTCAAGCTGAGCGAGACGCCCAGATCCTGGCTGAGCTCAAACATGGCTTGCGCCTCTTGCCTCGCGGCCGCAATCGAGGTCAGGAAATCTACGCTGTCGGACGAGGCGGCCGTCGGCTCCGCCCATTTCTCAAATCCCGCCGCGGGGGCCAGGCCGCGTTCCACGTGCACAGTCTTGGAAAGCGTGTGCGGCACCACAATCTCCTCCTGCATCTGCGCGACGCGTTCCAGTTCCACGTATCGCCGCTGCAGAATCTCCACCACCTGCGGATCAAACCACGAGCCCGACCGCTCCTTCACCCGCTCCATGGCCGTCGCCAGCGGCACTGCGGGACGGTATTGACGATCGGACGCCATCGCGTCCAAACAATCCACCGCCGCCAGAATTCGCGCGCCGATGGGAATCTCCTCGCCACTTAAGCCTTCGGGATAGCCTGATCCATCCCACCGCTCATGGTGCGCACGCACGATGGGCGCCACCGGATACGGAAACGCAACTCGCTCCAGAATTTCTGCGCCCACCAGCGGATGCACCTTCATCCGGTCGAACTCTTCCGGCGTCAGCTTGCCCGGCTTGTTGATGATCTGTTCCGGAACCGCCAATTTTCCGATGTCGTGCAGCAGGGCCGCCGCTCGCAGTGCCTCAATCTCGTTGTCCGACAGTCCTAATTCTTTTGCTACCTCGATGGCGTAGGTGCGCACGCGGCGCAGGTGCGTGTGCGTGGTGTGGTCTTTGGCCTCAATGGCAAGAGCCAGGGCCTCGATCGTCCGCATGTTCAGCGACGCGATTTCTTCCACGTGCCGCTTTTCAATCTCCACGCGTTCCTTCTCAGCTTCCAACCGTCCCAGGTAGAGCCGGTACGACCGGTACACCCAATAGATCAGCGGCAACACCAGCAGTGATGTTTGCCATCCCGCCTGCCGATTCACAATGCCCACCAGTCCCACCGCCGCCGCTCCCACCAGATAGTAGGGGAACGACCAGAAGTAGCACTCCGACCAAACCTTCCGGCTCGACTTTCCCTCGGTCAACGCGATCACTACCGAGATTGGCAGAGTGTTGGCAAAGAAGAAGACCAGCGCCGCGACCATCAGCAAAATCGGCTTGTTCCCGCCGCCAAAGCGCGCCGCCAGCCAGTGATAGGTGAGGTAGGTGAGTGCGCTGGCATTGGCCATCATGCCCACCACGTTGAAGATGACCTTCACCGGATCCAAACGCTTGCGCGCGTGCCACAGACTCTGCACCAGGCTGGCCGTACACCCGATCAGCAGTGTCTCTGGGAGACTCAACTCCATCACACCCAGCAGGATGAACAAAAAATTCACCGACATCGTGCCGTCGATGCCCGGCAACTGCACCTTCAATCCCGACGCCAGAATCGCTACCGCCAGATAGCACGCAAAGCGCGTCAGATCGGTCGAATGCAAGTGCGACAGGGCGGAGACCAGCACTGCGGCGCCCAATAAGGAGGTCACGCCCACGAATGCCTTCGTCGGAATCGAAAGAGTCTCGGTTGCCGTCGTCATCCACACCTGTGGGAAGCGCTCTTCCGCTGCGGAAGCGCGGTCCCCGCTTTCCTTTTCAAGCGGACGAAACTCAGCCTCGGGCTGTTTCTACCCGGTGAGGCCGCAAAAACCCACACGTTTCCCGGCCAAGCCTCCCCGGAATCGTATGGCAAGAAGAGCTCTTCTGAACCTTACCGAAGTAACCGGCCATCATCCATCTTGGTTTTGTTTCAAGGCCGAAGTGCCGATGGGTGCAGCTCGCTCTCAAGTGCTGAAAGATTGGTTACCTTCGTTACGCCCCTGACGCGGCGGTTCTCTTTTGTTCGCGGACGCCTGTGTCAAGATCATCCCCAAACGCATTTTCCATTTTCAATGACAGTGCCCAAAAGCAATTCGAGCCGGACCGGCACCGCCTGGCTTCCGGCGGATGTCGATGCGACTCCCGCGGCCCCGGCGCTCTTCTTTTCAGACCTGCAGGGCAATCTCACTGGGTGTGACCAAAAGTTTTCACAGCTCTTGGGATGGATGCCCGACGAACTCCGCGGCAAGACGCTCTCCGTCTTCTTTTCTACGAACGGAACCGGAGAAGCAAATCACGATCCGCTGGAAAAAACGATCATCGCCGTCGCTTCCACGAACGGACCATACCAGTCTGATGTGCGCGCGCATGCCAAGTCAGGAAAGACTCTCGACGCTCATCTTCGCGTAAGCCTCCTTCGTGGCCACACCGCGGTTCCCATGGGAATGGTTGGAGTTTTGACGAAGACCAGCAATGCAGCAGAGTCCGGCAGGGTCAGTCTCGTGACCCCGCAAGCTGACGGCTCAACCATTCACGTTCGCGAAATCGAGGGCACAAAGTTCATTCTGGCCAGCCCCGTGATGCACAAATTCATGGGGCTGGTCGATCGCGTTGCGAGTCACACTGAAACCGTCCTGATCACCGGAGAAACCGGAACCGGCAAGGAACTCATCGCCCGCACCATTCACGAATCCTCCAGCCGGCGCGGTCGTCCCTGGGTCGACATCAACTGCGCCGCGCTGCCCGAGAACCTGGTGGAAAGCGAATTGTTCGGCTACGAAAAGGGAGCCTTCAGCGGCGCCGATTCCTCCAAACCCGGCCTGTTTGAAATGGCCGAAAAGGGCACGCTCTTCCTCGATGAAATCGGCGAGCTCCAACTGCACACCCAGGTAAAACTTCTGCGCGTGCTCGATGGCCAACCTTTTTACCGGCTCGGCGGTCACCGCAAAATCAAGGTCGATGTTCGCATCGTGGCCGCCACCAACCAGGACCTCGAAGCCGCTGTCAAAGATGGCAGCTTCCGCAAAGATCTTTTCCATCGTCTCGGCCAGTTCCAGTTGCGCGTGCCCCCGCTCCGCGAACGCCCCGAGGACATCGTGGCTCTGGCTGAACATTTCCTCGTCCTCAAGGCCGCCGCGAAACACTTCACACCGGAAGCGATCTCGGTCCTGCTTTCGCACGCCTGGCCCGGCAACATTCGTGAGCTGCGAAACCTCGTTGCCAAGGTTGCCATGGAATCTCCCGCCGCCGAAGTCGATGCCTCAAAGATCAACGCCTCCATCTCCGGCGCACCTGCCTCGATTCGTCAGACTGCCTCGCTGCCCGTCGGGAATCTCGACAGCATGGAAGAGCAGATGATCCTCAAGGCGCTCGAGCGCACCGGAGGTCATCGCACCCTGGCCGCCGAACAGCTAGGCATTTCCCGCCGCACTCTGAGCCGCAAGCTCAAGGAATACAGCATCAGCTTCGCGCCGGGAGACACCGCGGCCTCCCTCGGCTACATCAGTTTGGAGCAACAGAAGTTTTTCCGCGCCCGCGTCGAACTCCCGGTCACCATCAAGAATACTCAGGGCGAAGAGATCTGCGTTCAGGGCGTGAACCTGAGCACGGGCGGCATGGGTCTGGACGGCCTCAAGGAACCGCTGCGCTTCGCAGGCCTGCTCGACATAAAGTTCACTCTGCCCGAAAGCGACATCGCTTTTCAGGCCAAGGCGCGCCTCATGTGGGTAGGCGACGAGGGCCGCGTCGGTATCCGCTTCGTCGTGATCGAGCCCGCACTCTTCGAACAACTCCAGCACTGGACCAACAATAAAATGAAGGACGAAGGCTGGGAATTTCACGCTTGAGGTCGAGCCTCTCCCCTCACTGCAACAATCCAAAAACTGCCACACCGGTCGTGGTGCCCACGTAGACTTTCCCGTTTACGATTGTCGGCGTGCCGAAGTGACTGGCGCTTCCAAAGTGGTCCCGCCCGTTTGCTGCCTGATTCGAGTTGTAGATTTCCGTCGCGATACTGGAAGCTTTGTATGCGTGAAGCTTCGAGGTGTTGGTGTGCTCGACCGCCCAAACAATACCGCTGCTACTCCCATTCGACGACACGCTCGGGGTGGTGCCGGGATACGTAAAGATCGTCGCAGAGGTCGCAGTTGCCGACGTAGAGAGCCTGGCATTCGTGAATTTGAATTGCTTCATAGTTGCGCCCGTCGGCCCGTAGTAGACCCAATTGTTGTAGTAGGCGGGCATTGACCAGCATCCGCCGCCCAGCGCTCCATCCACTTCCTGATAAATATTGTTGCTGACGGAGTTGAACTTGCCCATGTTGGTGCGGTCAACGATATAGATTTTCTTGTCTTTCCCCGCCCCAATCGCCAGAAAGTGAAGTGTTCCTCCCGCATCTTTCTGCGCCGGAATTATCATAGCTCCGCCCGAACCCAGGTCCTGGTCGGCGTTCGATTGCGCCACCGTGTCGAACTGGTTGAAGTAGTCTGCCACGGCTAGCACGTTGTTCTTCGTGGAGAGCTTCACAAAGGCATTCCCATAATCACCCATCGATGGGAAACCCTTGGAATCAAAAGTTGTATCGAAAGTGCCGTTCCCATCCAGGAAGAAGATATTCCTGCCGTCAGAGGCAAGACCCCCGCCGCTCTGCCAGACAGCCCCCTCATTGCCATTCGGGGTCATGTTGATCACGCTGGTCTGTGCCAATGTGGTTTCGTCGTAGCCGATGATCCAACCGGTGTACGGACGGATGTCGCAGTGAGAAGTCCACGCGGTATAGATCGTGTGGTTAATCAGCAGCAGCCCGGTTCGTTCCGCATACTGACCGGGATCGAAAATGACGAACCCGCCCTGGCTGTTGTCGCCCGTGCCCGGGTACTGGGCGGTTACGGCAACCGGTCCCCCAAACTGTTCCTGTCCATTGGTCACGTCGAGTGCATGGACTCGCTGGAAGTACGTGCCCGAAGATGTCTTGCTCATGGCCACGACGTAGATCGTGCCGTGCGCACCGCTGGTGCGGTCAATCACCGGGGTGGAGGTGATCCCGATGGTAGGCGTGATCTGCCCACAGCCGTGCGTGTCGGAAGGCGTCTCCCCTGCTTGAAGCAACGAAACTTGCCACAGGGATGCTCCCGTATCCGCGTCAAAGGCATAGACGCTGTCGTTTTCTGTCACGACATACAAGACATTGTGAATTTGACCGTTGACTGTCAGCACCGACAGATACAGCTGTTGGGCGTCGACCGTGCTATCCACGGTCAACGTGAAAAGCTTCCCGAACGTTGTGGAATTCACGTTGCTTTGCGTAAGGATGGTTTCCGTCCGGTTCGCCCCGGTGCGGTTGTTATCGTTGTGATAAGTGACGACATCGGTGCCGAAGCTTGAACCAAGCGCAACCAGCATCAATCCGAGAGACAAGGCTAGTCGCCGAGCCAGGCATGCATCCAGTTGGGTGCCGCACTGTACAGCGCTTGCTACGGTCGTCCGCGAAGAATCATGGAAGCAACGAAACATAGCGAGGTAATCCTCCGTGAGCCGGGGGGCGGCTTGAATCAAGCCGGTTGATCGACCAAAGCGAATCTAGGTACGCTTCATGCCGAGTGAAAGAGGATGTCTACGTGTCACTCGGTCGACTAATTTGCCTGAAGCGTACAAACCAACCGAAATAAAGCAGACCCTGAGCGGAGGGCTTAACAGGATGCTACCGCAAGATGGAACCGGCATTCAATATGAAGAATCTTGCGCACGTTTCCAGCGCGGCAGTCCGCATTCAGTGCACTGGCGGGGACAAGTCGTGCTCGCAAAATGGCCTTCAATTGCAATGGGGTTCAACTATGTGGGAGCTGAATTGTGGATGAAGAGTGGGAGCTGAATTGGATGAAGAGATGGATATGAGCGGCGCAGCGCACTCCAGCCCCGAAGGGGCGGGATGTGACAGCCCGGCACGGCAGTGCCGGGTAGCGGATGGAAAGTCCGAGCGAGTCCTGTAAGGACGTCACGCGTTTGTGGCGCGATCGGTGCCTATTACCAGGAAGCGGCGACCTCACGCCGCCGGCGGCGTTTCAACCTCCGCGTCATCTCTCCGGTGACTCTCCTTCGACAACTTCCGCAATGACAATCTTTCCCGATGGGCCAGCAGCAATCCCACCGGCACCACCGCCGCGAACGTAACCAGCCAAAGCAGAATCCCGCAACTCGCCGCCATCTCCGGAGGCACATCGAACACGCTGGAGAGCGTAACGATCGTAGCCATCTGCGATCCCCCGCCCACCGCCGGCAGCTGCAACATTGAACCCACCATGCTCGATCCCATCAGGATGAGGACCTGCGACACGGGGATGTCCAGCGAAGCCACTCCGTACGAATGGGTCACTTCCTTGTACGCTATCGCGATGATGTACCACATACCCACTGACACCAGCGTCAGCCAAAGCAGCGAAAGCGGCCCGTGAATCGTGTTGAGTCCCATGCCGAACTCGCGCACCTTCTGCGCCAGTCGATGTCCGAACTGCGCTGGTACATGGGCAAACCGCCGCTCCATCCAGAGGGCAATTGCCTCGCCGTTGCGCTTGATGAGCACCGCCGCCACGGCAGTTCCCAGCACAAACGCAATCAGAAAAAAGCCAGCCTCGCGAAAGCGCACGTAGTACTCAGGATGCGGAATCGAGGGCAATGCAGTGGGAAGGAATATCGCAAACACCATCAGGACAGTGAACGCGCCAATATCGAAGATGCGCTCCACCGCCCACACCGCGAGTTGCGAAGAGAAGGAAAGTTCCGTGCGCCGCGCGATCAGGTACGGGCGGATAAATTCACCCGCGCGTCCCAGAAGCGCCAGCCCGGCAAAGCCGATGAGCGTCGTCGAGACCAGGTCGAGCGTCTTAACTTGTGGGCGCACCGGCTTCAGAAAAATCTTCCACCGCACCGCCCGCATCACGTAGGCAATGTAGATCCACGCAATCGCATGCACCACGTGCATTTTGTTGATGCGGTGCGTCTGGCTCCAGAATGTGCCCCAATCGAAAGTCTGCCAGTGGCGGTACTGCAGATAAACCAGAATGGCGAGGATGAGGAATACCGCCCCGGTAGCCAGGATGCGCTTTTTATCCATGCAGACGAAAAGCCTCGCGCCGCGATCCTCGCAACGCGAAGCGGGAACGGCAGTTCCCAAGGTAAATGACCAAGCCCAAGGGGTCAAACGAATGAAATGTGGCGCGGGCGCCTCGCCCGCGCAAGCCTGCGCCGAAAACTCAGCTGAAGGATGTATCGACGCTGACAAGCCCCAGCGGGGCGGAAGAGAGGCTACGACACAAACTCCAGAAAGTACTAGTGGCGGGACTTGATTACTTCGGATGAACCGGGAACTGAAGTCAGGGCCGTGCCCGCACGTGTTGCTGCAGGTTTTGTCTTTCTCGGTTGCGTGGTGACCTTCTTCGCCGCACTCGTCTTCGCCGCCACCGAATTAGCGCGCTGCTCTGCCAGTTTCTTCTTGTTGAAGTCGCGCACAATGCGTGCCACATAAGCGTGTGTCTCGTAATATGGAGGAAGTCCCCCATATTGTTCCACCCGCCGCGGCCCGGCGTTGTAAGCGGCCAGCGCCTTTACCAAATCAAAGTTGTAGCGCTCCAGAAGCTCACGCAGATAACGCGTCCCTCCATCCACATTCGCCTGCGCATCAAACGCATTCGGCACGCCGAGTTTCGAAGCCGTATCCGGCATCAACTGCATAAGCCCCTGCGCTCCCTTGCGCGAAACCGCGCGCACATTGAAACCGCTCTCCGCCTTGATCACGCTGTTCACAAGATCCGGATCCAGCCGGTACCTGCCGCTCGCCTCGCTTACAACTTGATTCAGATCGACAGCATCAGGCACGACCCGCGCACCCGGACGCACGTTCAGAGTTCCTGAAGCCCGAAGCCCGGAGCCCGAAGTCTGCGTCCCTGAAGCCCGAAACCCGACAGCCGAACCCCGCTCTTCCGGCGGCGCCTCTTCAAAATGATCAATCTCCAGAGTCGGGATGTCTACATAACTCGACCGGTCGGAACCGACATACAACCGCGTCACGGCACCCATAACCTCGCGCCGTTCATGCCGGATCGAGAATCCATTGCGCAGCACCGCCAACTCCGAGGCAAAGCAGGGAAGTGCGCAACCCAATGCCAGCGCGACAATCCAAAAACGCCGCCGTAATGGAGCTAGAAATCTCATGGTTAGAATAAAGACCGTGCCGAACGCTACCGGAGCCTGCGTTCCCGAAGCCCGAAGCCCGAAAGCCGAAGCCCAATCTGGCCACTGACCACTAGCCACTGACCACTGTTCCCAACACTGCGTCCACCGCCGCCGCCACGCCACACCGGTCGTTGCCAAGCGTCACTGTCCACCCACGCCCGAGCAACTCTTCGCACGCATTTCCCATGATAACCTGGTGTCCGGCGAAGGCAAGCATTTCGATGTCATTATGATTGTCTCCGATGGCCATGACCTCCTCGCGCGCCATGCCGCGATAATTAGCCCACCGTTCCAGCGCGTGTCCCTTGGAGCACCCCGCATTGAGCACGTCAATCATCGACAAATCCCGCGCCGGATACTCCGTCCGCAGCACCGTAATCTGCCCATCCATCCCACAGCGCTCGAGAGCCGATAACGCCATCTTCATTTTCACGCCCGACCCGCAGAACATCGCCTGCACCGGATCCTCAACCAACGCCTTCTCGATCGGCACCACGAACTCGATGTACTCCATATTCTTCTCCAGCCACCGCCGGATGCTGTCGTTGAGATCGTCCACGTGCTCCAGAACGATCGCGCCCTTCGTCTCCTTGTCGAAGGTCACCACCGTATGCCCGCGGAACTCAAGCATCGCTTCACAAATTCTGCGGCAAGTCTCTCGCGGCATCATGTCGCGATGAAAGGTCTCGCCCGCGAGCGAACGTGTCACCGCACCATTCGAACTGATCAGCCACAAATCAAACCCCAGCTGGCGCGCAATCGGCAAAGCAAATGTATGCCGGCGCCCAGTCACCAGCACGATTTCAATTCCCGCAGCATGAGCCCGCCGCAACCCCTGCAAGTCGCCATCAGAAACCTGAAATTCCGGATTGAGCAGCGTGCCGTCGATATCCGTCGCCAGCAGCCGGATAGACGCGGGCTTCGGGTTTCGGCTATCGAGCTTCAGCAAAGCATCTTCAACTCTTTCCACACATTCATTGTGACACATGTCACCGCTGCTATTGGGGGTGAGAACTATCCTGCAGGGCAGAGGATGAATGCATGAGTGGAACTTACAAAGATCTAGAAGCCTGGCAACGTGCTGTCATGCTGAGCGGGGCCAAACCGGCCGCGCGAGCGGACGGTCTGGCGGAGTCGAAGCATCCCTACCTGTCCTGGAACCCTCGCGCCCGGGTGACAGGGGCTAGACCGTAAGAAGCCGGCAAGCCTGAAGGTCTTGCCGAAGTCCGAAGCCTGAAGTCCGACGCCCGAATTTACCAAGCAACTTTCCGGCGCCACCCGGGTTCTTACAACCCGTAAGTGTCCGCGCCACGTCCCCCTGCGCGTGGCCATCCAACTGCGAGGTTCCCATGACGAAGTTCAGGACCCTTCTCTCGCTACTCTTTCTGGCAACCCTGGCCCTCGAAACCCTCGGATGCGGCAGTTCGAGCATGAACTCCAACCGCGTACTGCAATCAATGGCCATCACGCCCGCGAATCAGCATGCCCAGAACTTCCCCAACGGACAGGTCCAGTTCACCGCCACTGGGACTTTCAACAAGGCTCCCTCGCCGGCCCAGGTGACCTTCCAGCCTCCCTACACAGGAAGCTGGGCCTTGATGGGCGCCGGCGCCGCTAACATCGCCACCATCAGCCAGAGTGGCCTCGCCCAATGCATCGCCGGTGCCGCGGGCACAGTGACGGTTAGCGCGGTGGCATCCTCAAACTCAGCCAGAGGCCCCGCAATGTCAACGGC
>WNEZ01001551.1_pt1 | contig 19293 bp, 15 predicted proteins | sample 5400521 | NCBI WGS metagenome assembly WNEZ01 (sample SAMN13153339, study PRJNA577476) | soil metagenome | isolation source: 120 cm saprolite under Douglas fir tree site 2 hole 1 replicate 1 | place: USA:California | collected 2015-04-18 | reverse complement strand
CCAGATTCATTCGTTGGCGCATGTCCTTTTCGGCGAACCGGTGTCCACCCCCGGATCAAGTCCGGGGGCAGGCTTTCGCCGGGACATGCGCTAGCCGGCCTTTCGCGACTTGGCGGCGGTGCGCCGCGGATGACGTCGCCGCTCGGCCGCAGCGCGGCGTCCGCGCGATCGTGCCGGGGGCCGGCGTTCCGCTTGGACGCTCCGGCGCAGCGCATCCATCAGGTTGACGACGTTGCTCGGCTGCTCGCGTTTCTCCGGCTCGATCGTCTCGCCCTTCTGCTTCCTGCGGATGAGCTCGCGCAGCGCGCTCTCGTAATGATCCTCGAATTTGTCCGGCTGGAAGTGGCCGGATTTGGTTTTGACGATGTGCTCCGCCAGCTCAAGCATATCCTTCGAGAGTTTGACGTTGCCGATGTCGTCGAAGATGTCGTCGGCGTCGACGATCTCATAAGGATAATGCAGCAGCATGCCCATGAGGCCCTTGCCGCGCGGCTCGATGGCCATCACGTGCTCGCGGCTCGTCAGCACGACGCGCGCGAGCGCCACGCGCCCCATGCGCTCGATGCTGTCGCGGATCACCGCGAAGGCATCCTCGCCGGCATCCCCGTTCGGCGCGAGGTAGTAAGGGCGCATCCGGTAGAGATCGTCGATCTCCTCCTTGGGCACGAACTCGTCGATGTCGATGATGTGCCGGCTCTCGAGCGCGATCGCCTCGAGCTCCTCGTCGGTGGCCTCGATATATTCGCCCTTGCTTGCTTCGTAGCCCATGACGATGTCGTCAGGGTCGACCTGCCGGCCGGTCTCGGCGTCCACCTTCATGTAGCGGATGCGATGTCCGGTCTTCCGGTTGATCTGGTGAAAGTGGATCTTTTCGCGCTCGGTCGTCGCCGGATAGAGCGCGATCGGGCACTGCACCAGCGACAATCGAAGATAGCCCTTCCAATAGGCGCGCCGGGCCATGGGATGCTCCTCACTCGAATCGTTGCGCCCGAATCGGCTGACCCGACTCGCGCCGCAGTGACTCAACCCCTGCGCCGCCGGCCGAGTTCCGCTACTCTGGGACGGCAATGGAGGCGGGGGATCGAGAATGGCCAACATCCTTCTGACTGGCGACGTCAATCTGATGAGCGTCGCCGATCCCGCTGTGCCCTTCGCCCTGGTCGGCGAGGAGCTGCGCCGCGCCGACATGGTGTTCAGCAATCTCGAATGCTGCCTGGTCGAACGGCCGGCCGGACATTCCGCGAGCAACGAAGGATTCTTTGCCGATCCCGCGACGGGCGAAGCCTTGCGGCTCGCCGGCATCCGTGTGGTCGGTATCGCCAATAACGTGCACTACGGCGACGCCAATATATTGAGCTCAATCGCACGGCTGGACGAACTGGACATCCTGCACACGGGCGCCGGCGCCAACCTCGCGGCGGCGCGGGCGCCTGCGGTGCTGGAAAGCGGCGGCCTGCGCGTCGGATTCCTCCAGCGCAGCTCGGTCTACTGGCCGACCAATCACGAGGCGCGCGAGGACGCCGCCGGCATCGCGGTGCTGCGCGGGCACACCGCCTATCACGTGCCGATGTTCAAGACGCGGGTCGGGGTGCCACCGCCCAATCGGCCGGGCGTTCCGCCCGACATCGTCACCTGGGCCGATCCCGCCTATCTGCGTGACTTCGCCGATGACATCGCCGCGCTGCGTCCGCGCGTCGACGTGCTGGTGGCGTCATGCCATTGGGGGCTCGGCAAGGACGTGCTGCAATACATGACCGAGATCGCGCACGCGGCGATCGACGCAGGCGCCGACGTCGTGGTCGGCCACGGCCCGCATTATTCGCTGCCGGTCGAGGTCTACAAAGGACGGCCGATCTTCTACGGCGTCGGCAATCTGTCCTTCCACACCGGCCATGGCGGACGGCGGCACGAAGATTGGCTCGGGATGCTCGTGCAACTCGAGGCCGGCAAGAAAGCAATAGAGAGCACGACGTTCCGGTTCGTGCGCCACAACGGCAGCAACGAGACGTTCCTGTGCGATCTCGACGAGGAAACCGAGGAACTCGCCGACATCGCCAAACGAAGCGCGCCGTTCGGTACGAAACTGGTCCGCGACCGCGGCGACGTGCGCGTCACTCCGGCTTGATGCCGGCCTCGCGGATGACCTTGCCCCAGCGCGGGATCTCGGCCTTGATCCGTGCCGCGAATTCCTCCGGCGTGGCGCCGACCGGTTCGAAGCCGATGGCCGCCATTTTCTGCTTCATCTCGGGCGAAGCGACGGCGCGCGCGATCTCGCGGTAGAGCAGGTCCACGATCGGCCGCGGCGTGCCGGCGGGAAGCAGAAGGCCTTGGGGCGTGTCGTTCTCCTGTCCCGGAAAGCCGACCTCGCCAAGGGTCGGCACGTCGGGCAGCACGGTGGAGCGCGCCTTGCTCGTCACCGCAAGCGCGCGCAACAGTCCTTCCTTGATCTGCTGGGCCGCGGGTGCCAGCGCCGAGAAGGCGATCGGCGTGTGACCGCCCACCACCGACTGGACCGCGGGGCCGCCGCCATTGAACGGGATGGCGACGAGGTCGAGCTTGAGCGAGAGCTTGAACAACTCGGCCGAGAGATGCGACGGCGTGCCGGACCCGCCCATGGCATAGTTGTTGTATTTCCCGGCGCGAACGAGATCGATGAGCTCGCCGACATTCTTGGCCGGCACCGATGGATGCACCACGAGAACGTTGGGCGTGGTGGCCGCGACCGTGACCGGGTCGAAGTCCTTGATCGTATCGTAGGGCAGTTTCTCGTAGAGGCTCGCATTCGTCATGAAGGTCGAGCTCACGAGCAAGAGCGTGTAACCGTCCGCGGGCGCGCGTGCCGCCACTCCCGTCCCGATCGTGCCGCCGGCGCCCGGGCGGTTCTCGATGTAGAACGACCGGCCGAGATTCTCGGTGAGCTTTTGCGCGAGCAGCCGTGCAAACAGATCGCCCGGGCCGCCGGCCGCGAACGGCACGATGATGCGCACCGGCCGATTGGGATAGGGCTCAGCCATTTGCGCGTGGCCGACATCGCCCGCCGCGACCGCCGCCGTTGCGATCAGAGCGTGGAGAAGAGCTCGGACATTCGCGCGCATCGCACACCCTCCCGGTCTGCCGTCATGCGCCGCATCATAGGCGGTTCACGCGGTCAGCACGACCCGTCCCACCACTTTGCCGGCGCGCAGATCGTCGAGCGCGGCCTGCGCCTCGGCCAGCGGGCGCTCGCGGATCGGAATGGGCGAAAACTTTCCGCTCTTGGCGAGCGCGATCAGCTCGCGCGCCTCCGCGAGCGTGCCGGTCAGCGTGCCCTCGATGGTCATGGCCTTGATCGGAAACATGGCGACCGCGGTGGAGAAGCCGCCGCCGATGAGGCCGGTGACCACCACCTTGCCGCCGCGCGCCAGCACACTCGTGGCAAAATTGAGCGAGCTGTCCGAGCCGACGAAGTCGCACACGCCATAGAGTCCGCCGCCGGCGAGCGCCAGCACCCCTTTGCGTGCCGCCGGATCGGCCGGATCGAAGGCGGCCGCGGCGCCCGCCTTCAGCGCGGCCTCGCGCTTTGCGGCGTCGATGTCGGCGACGAGCGGCGCCTGCGCGAACATCGCGCGCGCGAGCGCGAGGCCCATGGAGCCGACGCCGCCCAGGCCGATCAGCAGCACCGGACCGCGCGCCGCAAGAGGAGCGAGCCGTTTGAGCGCCGCATAGGCGGTGAGCCCCGAACACATCGCCGCCCCGGCGAACGCGGGCGAGAGCGGCGCATAATCGATGAGATAGCGCGCATGCGGCACGAGCACGTGGCTCGCATAGCCGCCGTCGGCGTAGACGCCGAGATGGCGCGGAGCCGTGCAGTTGTTCTCCTCGCCATGCCGGCACGCGGCGCATTCGCCGCAGCCGATCCAGGGATAGACCGCGACCTTGTCGCCGGGCTTGGCCTCGGCGTCGGGACCGGCCTCGGCGACGGTGCCGGCGATCTCGTGCCCGAGCGTGAAGGGCAGCGGCCGACCCTTGGTGATGTCGAGGCGCTTCTCGCCGCCGAGCTTGAAGTATCCATCCTGCACATGCAGGTCGGAGTGACACACGCCGCAACGCTCGACGCGCACCAGAACCTCGGTGCCGCGCGGTTTTGGACAGTCAATGATGGTCTCGGCGAGCGGCGCCCCGTAGGCAGTGAGCGATTGGCGGATCAGCTTCGGCATGGGGACATTGTATCCATTGCGCAAGTCATTGCGAGCGCAGCGCCCGCGCCAGGGCGACGAAGCCGGCAATCGGAATTTCCTCGGCGCGGGCGGTGGGCGGGACATCGGCTGCTGAGAGCAGCGGCAATGGATCGACGCCAAGCGTCTTGAGGCTCTGCCGCAGCATTTTTCGCCGCTGGCCGAACGCCGCCTCCGTGACGCGCTCGAGCGCAGCGCGATCGCAGGCGAGCGGCGCCTGCAGCGGCACGAGGCGCACGATCGACGACGTGACCTTCGGTGGCGGCACGAACGCGGAGGCGGAGACGTCGAACAGGATCTTTGCCTCGGTGCGCCAGCCCGCGAGCACGCTCAGCCGGCCATAACTCTTGGTGCCCGGCGCCGCGACGATGCGCTCCGCCACCTCGCGCTGGAACATGAGCACGAGCGAGTCGTACCAGGGCGGCCAGGGCTCTTCGACGAGCCAGCGCACCAGCAGGGCGGTTGCCACATTGTAGGGCAGGTTGGCGATCACCCGCGCCGGCGCGCCGCCAAGATGGGGGCGCGCGTCGAACGCGAGCGCATCGCCCTCGATCACCGTCAGCCGTCCAGCATAGCGCCTGGCGACCTCTTCGAGCGCCGCCACGGCGCGCGGGTCGCGCTCGACCGCGATCACGTGGGCGGCGCCGAGCGCCAGCAGGGCGCGGGTGAGCCCGCCCGGTCCGGGCCCGATCTCGACCACGGTGACGCCGTCGAGCGAGCCGCCGGCGCGCGCGATTCGCGCGGTCAGGTTGAGATCGAGCAGAAAATTCTGTCCGAGCGATTTCTTCGGCCTGAGCTCATGGCGACGGATCACCTCCCGCAATGGCGGCAGGTCGTCGATCGCGCTCATGAGGTGGCGGCGTGCGCCGGGGCCCGCGCGGCGAGGCGGGCGGCGAGCCTGATCGCGGCGATCAGCGAGGACGGATCGGCGCGCCCGCTGCCGGCGATGTCGAAGGCGGTGCCGTGGTCGGGCGAAGTGCGCACGAAGGGCAGGCCGAGCGTCACGTTCACCGCGTGGTCGAACGCGAGCGTCTTGATCGGGATCAGCGCCTGGTCGTGATACATCGCGAGCGCGACGTCGTAGGTGGCGCGCGCGTCCGCATGGAACATGGTATCCGCCGGGATCGGCCCGCGCGCGTCGATGCCGTCGGCGATCAGGCCGTCGACGGCCGGCTTGACGATGTCGGCGTCTTCGCGGCCCAGCGCGCCGTCCTCGCCGGCGTGCGGGTTGAGACCGGCGACGGCGAGGCGCGGCTGGGCGATGCCGAAGCGATCCCTGAGGTCGCGCGCGGTGATCCGCCCCGTGGTGACGATCAGATCGCGATCCAATTTGGCCGGCACCTCGGCAAGCGGCAGATGGATGGTCACCGGCACGACCGCAAGCTCGGGCGACCACAGCATCATGACGGGATGCATCGCGCGGCCGGACTCTTCGGCGGCGAGGCGGGCGAGAAACTCGGTGTGGCCGGGCTCGGCGAAGCCGGACCGGTAGAGCACGTTCTTGGCGACCGGATTGGTCACGACCGCGCTCGCCGTGCCGGCGAGGACGTCGGCGACGGCGCGGCGGATCGCCGCGATGGCGGCGGGCGCACTCGACCGGTCGGGCCGGCCGGGCGCGGCGCTCACCGCGAGCTCGAGCTCAACCACCGGCAGGTCGGTTGCGAACGCGTGGCTCGCCTCATTCGGTTCGACTGCGCGCACCGGCACGGACGCGCCGAGGTGCTCCGCCCGGCGGCGAATGAAGTCGGCATTGGCGATGAGATAGAACGGCGGCAGGGCGAGCTCGGCGCGCCGCCGCCAGATTGCGATCGCGAGATCGGGTCCGATCCCGGCCGGCTCGCCGAGCGTGAGCGCCAGGGGCCGTGGCACGGCGCGCTATTTGACCTCGATCATGGCGCCCCGGCGCAGCTCCTGCAGATAGCGCGTGGCCTGGGCCTGGAACTTCTCCGCGAACATCTCGTCGTGCACCTTCCGCCGCTCCGCGCCGTCGGTCTTGTTCTCCCGCTTGGCGCACAGCGCGAACATCTCGACGCCCTGCGGGATCACGTCGATAGGCGTGAGCTTGCCGACCGCCGTGTCGTCGAGGATCTTGCGATAGGCAGGCGCGAGATCGGCCGACGTCTTGACGATCTGGTCGCGCACCGCCACGTCGCGCAAGGCGCGGGCGAAGGGCAGCCCGGTGGCGCAGCCGTCGAAACGGGTGCGCAGCGCTTCCGCCTCGCGCTTGCGGGCGTCGATCGTGGCTTCCGGCGCGCCGCGCGGCACGATGAACAGGATCGGGCGCAGGACGTATTCGACACCGACCTCCTTCGTGTCCTCCTTCTTGTCCCGCTCGAGCTTTTCGGTGACGTCCTTGTCGCGGATTTGCAGGCTCTGCTGGAACTTGCCGCGCACGATCTGCTGCCAGGAGAGATCCGCGCGGATGCGCGACCTCAGCGTCCCGGCATCGATGCCGGCTTGCGCGAGCTGCTTGATGAGCTGGTCCCCCGAGAGGCGCATGCGCCGGCCCATGTCCGTGAGGGCATTGTCCACATCGTTGTCGCCGATCTCGAGCCGGTAGCGCTTGCCGACCTGGATCTTGAGCTTCTCGTCGATGAGGTCCTCGATCACCGCCTGGCGCGTCGGCGTCTTGTGGGTCGCGAGCGTGGTGAACTTCATACGCTGCTCGATGTCGTAGATCGTGATGGGCTCGCCATTGACCATCACGGCCACCTGCTGAGCGCGTGCTGGCGCTCCGGCCATCGTTGCCGCGGCCAGGACCGCAAACACGATCGCGGCCGCGAGGCCCCGCGGCGTTCCAGGGTGTCGTTGCGAAGGTTCAGTCCGAATGCTCATCGCCATAGCCCGGTAGCGATCGGTTTCATTGCAGGGTCACGATCCGTATTGTCCTACCGCCTCTCGGTCGCAGGAGCTAGCCTGCGATCTTGGCAACATTATTGCCCGAACCCGTTCCTCAGGGGCCCATCCCGTTGGTCCCGCCGATGGTGCGCAGGCTCATCGTCAGCATCACGGTGTTGTTGACGGCGACATTTCCGCTGAAGGTGAAATCGGTGATGTAGTTCAGGCTGATGGCGAAGCAGTCGTCGATGTAGCCGATGCCGATGCGGCTTTGATCGAACTTGCCGGCCTCGATGTCGTAACGCGCGGCCGTCGATATGATCCAGTTGGGGGTCACCTTGAAGGCGGCCTGGGTGAGGAATCCCTGTCGGCGCGTGAGAAAGCCAAGCGCCGGCTGGGCATCGTAGTTGCCGTACATGATGGAGCCGCTCCAGCGGTCGAAATTGGCGCGCGCCTCCACCTCGAGCCGCCGCAGGGTGAAGTCGGCCTCGTCGAAACGGAAGCGCGAGATGAAGGAGTAGATGCGGTTCGGCTGATAAGAGACCCGCGCCACGTAGTCCGACCGCGACGTGTCGAGGCCGCTGTTGAGGCCGGTGTTGGTGATGTCGCCGTTCGAGAACGAGTTGTCGCCGAACAGCTGATAGGACTGGCCGAACAGCACGTTCATGAAGCCGTAGCGGTTGAACTGGGCGGTGTACTGAATGCCGAGGTTGGCGCGGCCGCCGCCCTCGACGCGGTCGTACCCGGAGAACTTGTCGACCTTGAACAGATTGGTGTCGTCGAACACCAGGCTCTGCGCATCCTCGTTCGGTAGCTTGCCGACATTGGGCTCATTGGGACGCAGGATGATCTGCGCGATCGGCTCGATCGTCTGGGTGCCCCAGGACTGGACGTTGATGAACGGATAGCGATATTCGAGCCCGATCGTCGGCATCCCGCGCGCCAACTGGTGGTCGCCGGGCGCGATGTAGTTGGCGACGCCGATGTCGTTGTTGATCGTCATGGCGGCGACGTCGGCGCGCACCGACACGAACGGCGTCCACACCTGGCCCCAGGAGTCGACGATCTTGCGCCGCCAATCGGCCTCCGCCGTGAAGCGGCTGTAGGTGCCGGGAACTCCGCGCAGCAGGCAGTTGGAGGGGACTTTGACTGCCGGATCCGCAGTCGCGGTCGTGCAGAGGTTGAAGGTGACTGCGGACTGGCTGATGGCGTCGAAGCTCGCCTGATCACGCGACAGGCTGGTGAAATTGAGCTTGTAGCCCAGTTCGCCGCCGAACACCGGCTGGTCGAGGACCTTGCTGTAGTCGAGCACAGGGTGGACGATCGGAATCTGCCGCTGCACGTCGGCTTCGGAGAAGCCGTAGAAGTACATGGTGCGGACGTCGAAGTAGCTGCGCTCGCCGCGGCCGGAGAGATAGAGCTGCGAGATGCCCTCGTTCAGTCCGACCCCGAGCGGATCGGGGTTGCGCGCCTGCAGCGAGCGTATCCTGTAGTCCTGCAGGAACGTCGCGTCGGTCACGGCGATGGCGTCCCAGCCCCACACCCAGTTGGGCGAAAGATTGAACTTGCCGGTGGTCTCGAAGCTGCCGCGGAAATCGCGGTAGCCGGGGGTCGGCGGGCCGTCGCTGCGCAGGAAGTAGTTCTTGTCGAGCTGCCAGATTCCCGCGGCGCGCACCGTGTACGAGCCGCTCTCGAGCCGGTGACGCCATTCCGCCTGCATGAGCGGTCCCTGTCGCGAGGTGACCCGCGGCGAGAGCGTGAGGTCGTAGTTCGGCGCGAGCGCGAAGTAATACGGCGTCTCGATGCCGAAGCCGTAAGGTCCCGAGGAGGAGATGATCGGCATCAGCGCGCCGGTCTTGCGCTTCACCGAGGGATCGGGGGTGGAGAGATAGGGGAAGTAGCCGACCGGATAACCGAAGAACTCGAGGCGCGCGTCCTCGAAGTAGATCATCTTCTCCGTCTGATTGTGGATCATGCGCGCGGCCTTGACCTGCCACAGCGGCGGCTTTTTCGGGTCGTCCTTGCAGGGCTCGCAGGCGGTGTACACGCCGTTCTGGAAGACGGTGAAGTTGCCGCTGCTGCGTTCGGCCTGCGACGCCGCCATACGCGTATCGTCGATGGTCTCCACGCGCAGCGAGTCCACGAATCCGTCGCGATAGTCGTCGGTGAAGTCGATCACCTCGCCGAACGTCACCTTGCCGTCCGCCTCCGTGAGCCGCGCATTGCCTTCGGCGCGCAGGCGCTTGGTCCGCTGATCGTAGATGACGCGGTCGGCCTCGATGGTCGCGCCGTTGTAATAGATCTGGACGTTGCCGACCGCGGCGACGCGTTCGTTGTTGTAGTCGTAATCGATCTGCGTCGCCTTCACGAGCATCGGCGCGTTGCCCTGCTGCCGGGCGCGCAGCGAGGGTCCCTGCGCGGTCGGGCGGACCTGCTGCCGGAAGTTCAGGAACTCGGATTGCGCCGCGGCCGGTTGCGCCAGCACGGCGAAGAGGCAGGCGAGCGCAAGCGCGGCGCAGGCGCGCCACGCGTACCGGGCCGACAGGTGAAGGCGAGATACGCGCCTCATCACCCGTCCTCCTGGTACAACAACGCCACGAAGCCGGTCAGGCCGCCGACGACGACGGGCAGCCAAGCCGCCGCGATCGGGTGCATCAGCTCGGCCTTGCTCAGGTCCTCGGTGATTTTCGAGAGGACGTAGAGCAGAAAGCCCGCGGCGACGCCGCTCAAGATCATCTTTTGCACGCCGCCGAAGCGGAAGAAGCGCAGCGACACCGCGGCCGCGAGCAAGACCATCGAGGCGAGCACGAAGGGCCGCGCCAGCAGCTTCTGGTATTGCAAGCGGTAGCCGGCCGCGCCGAGGCCGGCATGCTCCGCGATCTCGATGTAGAACGGAAGATCCCAGAACGGCACCGTCTCGGGCGTGGCGAAGCTCTCGCGCACCTGCTCGGCGGTCAGGCTGGTCTTGAGCAGATATTCGTTTTGTTCGCTCGGGGGGGCGTTGCTCGAATAGATACGCGCATCGGTGAGACGCCAGAGCCCCGGCTCGAGCACGGCGGTCTTTGCCTCGATGCGCTCGATGAACCGGCCGGCGGCGTCGTAGGGGAAGACGGTGACGCCGCCGAGCCGGAGGCCCTGCTCGCTGGTCGTAGTGGCATTGATGATCGACGATTGGCCGTCGGCAAGGCGTTGGCGAATCCAGAAGCCGGCTCCTGCCGTGCTCTGCAAGGAAGACTCGCGAGCGCCGCCGAGAAACTCGACCTCGAGGCGCCGCGAGCGTTCCTGCAGCGCTGCCGCAACCGGGTTGTAGACGACGGTGGCGAGCACGCCGAGCGCAAGCGCGATGATGACCGCCGGCGTGACGAACTGCCAAGCCGACATGCCGGCGGCGCGCGCGACGACCAGCTCGAGCCGGCGCGAGAGGTTCAGGTAGCAGGACATGGCCGCGACCAGGATCGAGAACGGCATGATCCGCTCGGCGATCTGCGGCACGCGAAAGAGCGATGTCTGCGCCACGACGGATGCCGGCACGTTGGGAATGCCGGCGGTCTTGCGCATCATCTCGATGTAGTCGACGAGCGCGACGAGCGCCAAAATCCCCAGGAACACGACGATCGCCGTGCTGAGGAAGCGCTTGCCGAAATAACGCGACAGGGTTCCTGCGACCATTGCCGCCCTCACGTGGTCGCGAAACGCCGCGCGAGGCGTTCGGTGATCGCGGAGATCGCATTCGTCATGAACGCGGGCGGCTCGATGATCGTCCCGCGCCCGATGGCCAAGAGCCCGAGCGCGCAGGTCGCCACGAGCGCGACGTACTGGAAGGACAGCGCGATCGGCCGGTTGATGCCGAACACCATGCTGGCGAACCCGATCGTGCGCAGCGCGACGACCCCGGAGAACGCGGAGACCAGCGAGAGCGTGCGGCTCTGTCGCGTCGTGCGCGGCGCGCCGAGATAGGCGTAAGTGATGATCATGAACACGAGCGGATAGAGCGGGGCGACGATGCGGTCGTGGAACTCGGCGCGGAATTGGCCGGGCTCCTTGGCCAGCAGGGGATCCTTGGGGTCGGGCGCGAAGAGCTCCCAGCTATAGCGTTCGCGCACCGAATAGGTGATGGCCGCCTGTGGCGAACCCGCGAGCCGCGAGAGATCGAAGGCATAGCGCTCGAACAGAACGATGGTCGGGTCGGGAGAATCGGCGCGATGACGTTGCGCGCTGCCGCTGTGCAGGAACAGGAACGTGCCCGTGTTGTCCTGAATGATCTGGCCCTCGTCGGCCAGGATGGTGACCTGCTCCTTGTCGTCACGCCGATCGTCGACGAACACACCGAGCAGCACCCCATCCTGCCGGCGTTCGCGGATGTGGAAGGTGAGGCCGCGCTCGAGCGGAATGAAGCGGCCCGGCTGCACGATGTTGGTGACGAAATCTGCGCGCACCTCGGCCGCCATGCGGCGCAGCTCGCGCAGGCATTTGGGCGAAACGTAGGTGCTCATGGCCAGCACGAGGGCGGCGACCATGGCGGCGGCGGCGATGAAGGCGCGAAACAGCCGCCAGGGGGACATGCCGGCCGCGTTCATCACGATGATCTCGGAGTCGTTGGCGAGCTTGTTGAGCACGTGCGCCGCCGCCACCACGAGGGCGATCGGCGCGAGGACCTGGACGAGCCCCGGGATGACCAGCGCGGTGATGCCGATGAAGACCAGGACGGTCTGCCCCTGGTTCGTCATGAGGTCGATGTCGCGGAGCGCGGTGGCGATCCACATGACGGCGGTAAGGCTGACCAGGATCAGCGCGAACGCACCCAGGGTGGTGCGAAAAATATACCGGCCGATCGACCCCATCGCGCGACGCGTCCCCCGCCTGCCGACCGAACCGGCCGGCAGAATCCAACCCGCTGCGGCGCGCACCCCTGCAAACGCCGCCCACCCAAGCGGGCAAGTCTCCTGTACATAATGGCCGTCGCAAGGCAAAGCCCCTGAAATTCCACTGCTAATGGTTAAAACCTGGCCACTGTGACCGGCCTGCCTCCAGGCATCCCAAGGGGCTATGCGGATGACCCGCCAGGGCCCATAAAGAGCCCGATCAGGACCCCGATTTCCCTCTCCGGACGTTCCCAGACCGAAAGGATTTCTTTGATGGCCGAGGGCCCGACCATTGCATTTGTGCCATTTGCGACTCCTTCGTCCGGTGTTCTCGTCGTGTTCTGCGACGAGGGGCTCAAACTCGGGTCCAATACACGCCGCCTGCTCGGCCCGGCGGCGGACCTGGTCGCCCGCGCCGCCCGCGCCGACCGTTTCAAGGGCAAGAGCGGAACCAGCCTCGACCTGGTGGCGCCGGCGGACCTGCCGGTCTCCCGGCTGATCGTGGTCGGCTGTGGCAAGCCGTCCGAGATGAAACCCAAGGACTTCCTCAAGCTGGGCGGCGTCGCCATGGGCAAAATCCCATCCAGCGCCGAATCGGCGACGATCGTGGCCGAACTGCCGAACCGGGCGATGTCGCCGGAGCAGGCGAGCGACCTCGCGCAGGGCGTGCGCCTGCGGGCCTATGCGTTCGATCGGTACAAGACCAAGCGCAAGGAGGACGAGGAGAAGCCGGGAGCGGTGAAGATCGAGATCGGCGTCAGCAATGCGGCCGGCGTGCGCGCCGCCTGGCGCGGCAAGGAGGCGGTGGCCGACGGGGTCGTGCTTGCCCGCGACCTCATCAACGAGCCGGCCAACGTGCTCTTTCCGGCCGAGTTCGCCCGCCGGACCGGCGTCCTCAAGCGGCTCGGCGTCGCCGTCGAGGTGCTCGACGTCCGCGCGATGACGAAGCTCGGCATGAACGCGCTGCTCGGCGTCGGCCAGGGTTCCGCGCACGACAGTCGCGTGGTGGTGATGCGCTGGGAGGGCGGCAAGCGCGGCACCCCGCCGGTTGCGTTCATCGGCAAGGGCGTGTGCTTCGATACCGGCGGCATTTCGATCAAGCCGGCCGCCAACATGGAGGACATGAAGGGCGACATGGCGGGCGCCGCCTGCGTGGTCGGACTGATGCAGGCGCTGGCCACCCGCAAGGCGAAGATCAACGCGATCGGCGCGATCGGGCTCGTGGAGAACATGCCGGACGGCAAGGCGCAGCGGCCCGGCGACATCGTCAAGACGATGTCGGGCCAGACCATCGAGATCATCAATACCGATGCGGAAGGCCGGCTGGTGCTCGCCGACGTGCTCCACTACGTCAACACCAAATACAAGCCGAAATTCATGATCGATCTCGCCACGCTGACCGGCGCGATCATCGTCTCGCTCGGTCAGGAATATGCCGGTCTGTTCGCCAATGACGACCGCCTCGCGGAGCGGCTGAGCAAGGCCGGCGAGGAGACCGGCGAGCGGGTGTGGCGCATGCCGCTCGGGCCCGAATACGACAAGATGATCGACTCGAAATTCGCGGACATGAAGAACACCGGCGGACGGTGGGGCGGCTCGATCACGGCGGCGCAAGTGCTGCAGCGCTTCGTCGGCAAGACGCCGTGGGCGCATCTCGACATCGCCGGCACCGCGCTCAGCTCGCCGCAGACCGAGATCAACAAGAGCTGGAGCTCGGGCTGGGGCGTGCGGCTGCTCGATCAGCTCGTGCGCGATCACTACGAGCGTTGAGCCTTGCATCAAGCCGAACGGCCTCGCGATGACCGAGATGCTCTTCTACCATCTGCAGGGCCAGCCGCTCGAGCGCGTGCTGCCGACGCTGCTCGAGCGCTCGCTCGAGCGCGGCTGGCGCGTGATCGTGCAGTCGTCTTCCGAGGAGCGCGTCGAGGCGCTCGACGCCCAGCTGTGGACCTTCCGCGACGACAGCTTTCTGCCGCACGGCACGCACAAGGAGCCGACGGCGGCCGAGCAGCCGATCCTCCTCACGGTCGACGATGGCAACCCGAATGGCGCAACGGTGCGCTTCCTGATCGACGGCGCACCGATGCCGGCGGACGCCAAGGCCTATGCGCGCATTGTCCTCATGTTCGACGGCGCCGACGAGGACGCGGTTGCGGACGCGCGGCTGCGCTGGACCGGCGCCAAAGGCGAGGGATTCGAGGTCACGTATTGGCAGACGGACGAGGCCGGACGTTGGGTTAAGAAAGCGTGACCGGATCGGCGCTTTTTTTTGACGCGTTAACCATGATGGGCTGCGACAAGGGGCGGTCCATTGCCGCGTTGCGGCGGGTGCCGGCCTGACGCAAAATAGGCCCAATTTGCGGGGCATGAATCGCCGGGACGTTTGGGGGATGGTTCTGCGGATGCGTCGGTCTTTCGGAACGGTTGTGCGAGCGGCGTCGCTCGCCGCGATGGCCTACGGGCTCGCGGCGTGCTCGTCGATGCCCGATTTCGCCCAATTCAAGCTGCCAGACCCCCGCACCTTCCTTCCCTCGAATTCAGCCACTTACGTGCCGCCGGCCTCGGCGCGGACCATGCGGCCGGTCGGTCCGGAGGATCTGGTGGACGGGCAGGGGCTCTGCGCCGGCATGCAGACGGCGTCCGACGCCGCACTTGGCTCCGACGCCGGCACGGGAGCCCCGCCGCCCCCGGCGGCGACCATCCTGCAACGCAACATCGCGCTCGACATGAGCGAATGCGAGGTCGTGCGTGCAATGGGGCAGCCGCAGAGCGTCAATGTCGCCGCCAACGAGCGCGGCGAGCGAAAGGTGGTGCTGGTCTACGCCGGCACCGAGCGCGCCGGCACCTACGAATTCACCGCGGGACGGCTGATCTCGCTTGAGCGCGGCCCCGAGCCGCCTCCGCCGCCCAAGCCGCAGAAGCCGCCCAAGAAGCAGCCGGCGACCGCCAAGCAGAACAAGAAGCAGCCCGCCACCTGACGGTCGGCGTCCTGGCGAAGCCGCCGACGCAGCGCCATATTCCTGTCCGACAAAGCCGCGCGGCCCGTACGCGGGCCAGACGCATTGGACAAAGCCGATGACCGATCATTCTCGCACGCCCGGTTTTCTGCGCGCGCTCGCGCTCGCACTCGCGCTCGTCGTCGCGAGCTTCGGCGACGGCGGTACGAGCTTCGCGCAACGCGCCTCGCGCGCCGAGCAGCCCGCCGCCGGGCAGGCGGCCGACGCGCAGCAATCGGCACGCCCGACCGCCCAGCGCAAGCTGCCGGCCGATGTCACGACCGACCAGAGCGTCGAGCTTCCGGGCCGCACGTTGCGCTTCAAGGCCACGGCCGGCTCGATTCCGCTCAACGACACGGAAGGACACCTACAGGCCGAGGTGGCCTACATCGCGTTCGTCGTTCCGAGCGACACGCCGCGTCCGGTGACGTTCGTCTTCAACGGCGGCCCCGGCGCCGCCTCCGCATATCTCAATATCGGCGCGCTCGGACCCTGGCGCCTGCCGTTCGAACGCGTGGCGGTGTCGCTGCCGCCTTCGGTGCGCCCGAACGCGGAAACCTGGCTCGATTTCACCGATCTCGTCTTCATCGATCCGCCCGGCACCGGCTACAGCCGCATCGCGGCGAGCGGCGATGACGTGCGGCGGCGCTTGTGGTCGATCGACGGCGATGCCGAGGCGCTCGCGGTCTTCGTCCGCAAATGGGTCGAGCAGGCGGGCCGGCACACGTCGATCAAGTTCATCGCCGGCGAAAGCTACGGCGGCTTCCGCGCTCCGAAGGTCGCGCGCAAGCTGCAGGCGCAGGGCTTCGGCGTGCGCGGCCTGGTGATGATCTCGCCGGTGATCGATTTCGCGAGCTTCGGCGAGCGCCGCCACGCGCCGATGTCGTGGGTGAGGCATCTGCCGTCGATGGCCGCGGCCGCGCTCGACGCCAAAGGTTCCTTCGACAAGTCATTCGATCGCGAGGCGCTGCGCGAGGTCGAACGCTACGCGGCGGGCGACTATCTCCTCGATCTTCTCAAGGGCGAACGCGACGCCGCCGCGGTCGCGCGCATCTCTCCCCGCGTCGCGGCTTTCACGGGCCTCGATCCGGCGCTGGTCAAACGGCTGGCCGGCCGGGTCGACAACGGCACCTTCCAGCGCGAGCTGCATCGTCAACGTGGGCTCATCGGCAGCGCCTACGATCCGGCGATCACCGCGTACGATCCCTATCCGACGTCGGCGAATTCGCACTGGTCCGACCCGATCCTCGACGACACGCGCGCCCCCATCACCACCGCGATGACCGATCTCTACCAGCGCGTGCTCAATTGGCGCGTCGACGCGCCGTATCACCTGCTCAATCGCGAGGTCAACTGGGACTGGGGGCGCGGCCGCGTCGGCCCGGAGGTGGTGGACGATCTGCGCAACGATCTGGCGAATGACGCGCTCGTGCGGGTTCTCGTCGCGCACGGCGCGAACGACCTGGTCACGCCCTACTTCGGCAGCCAGCTCATCCTCGACCAATTGCCGATCTACGGCTCGGCCGACCGGGTGAAGCTCTCCGTCTATCGCGGCGGCCACATGTTCTACAACCACGAGGCGTCGCGGCGGGCCTTTCACGACGACGCGCAGGCGATGTTCCGCGCGGCGCTCGAGCCGCCGACCGCGGAGTAAGCGCCGTCAAAGCGGAGTAAGCGCCGTCAAAAATGACGGCGTAACGTCTACGAGCAGAGCGTGCCCTGCGCCCATGCCGGCACGGTGTCGCCGCGGCGCGCGACGCCGATGTAATAGATATGGCCGTGCGACGTGCGCCGCTTGGGACCGAACTCCACGAACACGGTTTCGAGGCCGCCCGGCGCGATCATCTCTCGAAAGGTATCGGCCGTGGAGCCCTGGCTGTTTTCCTGCAGAATGATCACGCCGCCCGGCTTGAGGTGCGGCTCCACCTGCGAGAAGAAGGCGCGGTGGATGCGCCAGTCAGGATCGTGCGCGCGCAGGTTCCCGACGAATTCGTCCGGGTAATGCGGCGGGTTGCCGACGACGAGATCCCATTTCTCGGATGAGGGAACGCTCACGAGATTGTCCGACAGGTAGACATTGACCCGCGTCGCGAGCCCGTTGCGGGCGATGGTGCGACGGCAGGCCTCAACTGCCTCGGGATTGATGTCGGCGAGACAGAGCGTCTCGGTGAGGCCGGATCCGAGCAGCGAAAAGCCGATGAAGGCGGGTCCCGAGCACCATTCGAAGGTGCGTGCCTGCCGCGGCATTCCGCGATTGCGCAGATACGGGATGTACTCCTGACCGAAGGCGTAACCGCCGCCGTCGAGGTGGTGCATGTATTCGACGCGGATGTCGTTCAGGTTCTTGTGCCGCCATGGCCAAATGCGCCGCAGCGCCGGTTTGACGTAGCGATGTGCCAGCCGCTTCGACATGTTCGCACGACATCCTGCCCTTGCTCGTGCGCACGGTTGCTACGCAGGGCGCGGAATGTCAACTCGCACGCTTTCGGCGAATCGCCGTGGCTACGACGACGCGCTGTCGTAGTTCGCGCTCAGGGTCAGCCATTGCTCCTCGGCCGTGTGGAGCGCGGCCGCCGCTTCCGCGCGTTCCTTCGCAAGCACCGCGACGCGCGCGGGATCGCGGTCGTACAGCGTCGGATCGGCGAGCGCGGTATCGATCTCGCTCATCCGCCCCATGAGCTTCGCCATCTCGGCCTCGACGCCGGCGATGCGGCGCTTGAGCGGCGCGAGCTCGGCGCGCTTCTCGGCGGCGGCGCGACGCTCCTCGCTGCGCGAGGGGCGGGCATCGGCCGCGCGCGGTCCGTTCGTTCCGTCGTCGCTCTTTGCCAGCACCACGCGGCGGTAGTCGTCGAGATCGCCGTCGAAAGGCGCGACCGTGCCGCCGGCGACGAGCCACAGCCGTTCGGCGCAGGCGTCGAGCAGGTAGCGGTCGTGCGAGACCAGGATCACGGCGCCGGAGAAGCCGTTGATCGCCTCGATCAGCGCCGCGCGGCTGTCGATGTCGAGATGATTGGTGGGCTCGTCGAGCACGACGAGATGGGGACCCGCGAAGGTCGCGAGACCGAGGAGCAGCCGCGACTTTTCCCCGCCCGACAGATTGGCGACGCGCGTGTCGGCGGCCTCGCCGGAAAATCCGAGCGCGCCGGCGCGCGCCCGCAGCTTCGCCTCCGGCGCGTCCGGCATCAGCGCCTTGACGTGATCGTACGCGCTCGCCGCAGGATCGAGCTCGTCGAGCTGGTGCTGGGCGAAGTAGGCGATCTTGAGCCGGTCGGCGCGCGTGATGCGCCCGGCGCTCGGCGCCAGCCGGCCGGAGATCAGCTTCACCAGCGTCGACTTGCCGTTGCCGTTCGCGCCGATGAGCGCGATACGGTCGTCGTCGTCGATGCGCAGCGTCACGCGACGCAGCACCGGTTTTCCCGGCTCGTACGCCGCCGCCACCTCGTCGAACGCGACGATCGGCGGCGAGAGCGCCCGCTCCGGCGCGGGAATGACGATCTCGCGCACCTCCTCGACAACGCGCGCCGGCGGCGGCTCGAGCTTTGCCAGGAGCTTGAGGCGCGACTGCGCCTGGCGGGCCTTGGTGGCCTTGGCGCGGAACCGCTCGACGAAGGCGGTGAGACGCTTTCGATCGGCCTCCTGCTTCTTCGCGAACTTCTGATCGAGCACGAGGCGCTCCCGGCGCTGGCGCTCGAACGAGCTGTAATTGCCGCGATAGAAGGTCAGCCGTCTTCCTTCCAGGTGGAGAATAGAGTCGACCGCGCTGTCGAGCAGGTCGCGATCGTGGCTGATGACGATCACGGTGCGCGGATAGCGCGCGATGTGGTCCTCGAGCCAGAGCGTCCCTTCGAGATCGAGATAGTTGGTCGGCTCGTCGAGCAGCAGCACGTCGGGCTCGGCAAACAGCACGGCCGCGAGCGCGACGCGCATGCGCCAGCCGCCGGAGAATTCCGAAACGGCACGCGTCTGCTCCTCGTGTGAGAAGCCGAGCCCAGCGAGAATGCGCGCGGCGCGCGCCGGCGCCGCATGCGCGCCGATGTCGGCGAGGCGCGCCTGGATCTCGGCAATGCGCTCGGGCTCGCTCGCGTGCTCCGCCTCGGCGAGAAGGCGGGTGCGCTCCTGGTCGGCGGCAAGCACCAGGTCGATCAGCGGTTCGGGGCCGTCCGGCGCCTCCTGCGGCAGCCGGCCGATGCGGGCGCGAGCGGGCAGCGCGATCGAGCCGTGATCGGCCGCGATGTCGCCCGCGATCACGCGAAACAGCGTCGACTTGCCCGTCCCGTTGCGGCCGACCAGGCCCACGCGGGCGCCGGCCGGCACCTGGACGGAGGCGCCTTCGATCAGGCTCAAGCCCGCAATGCGGACGGTCAGATCGTCGATGACGAGCAT
>WNEZ01007438.1_pt1 | contig 19295 bp, 11 predicted proteins | sample 5400521 | NCBI WGS metagenome assembly WNEZ01 (sample SAMN13153339, study PRJNA577476) | soil metagenome | isolation source: 120 cm saprolite under Douglas fir tree site 2 hole 1 replicate 1 | place: USA:California | collected 2015-04-18 | reverse complement strand
ACCAGATCGTGGAGCGTGAAACCATCATGCACGGTCACGTAATTGATGCTCGCCCAGGGACCTCGTCCACTCAGCTCGTAGAGGTCGGATGAGCCGGTGAGGCGATATCCCAGCTCGGCCACCGAATCCTTCTCCCCCTTCCAGTAGCGCCGGATCACGTCCCGGTACTTTCCATTCCACTCCGCCCAGAGCACCGGAAAGTTGGCGACCTGATAGCCGCCTTCGGCGATGTCCCACGGTTCGGCGATCAGCTTCAGCTTCGAGAGCACCGGATCCTGATGGATGATCTGGAAGAACGCCGCCCGCGAATCGAAATCCCGCGCCCCCCGCCCCAGCGTCGTCGCCAGGTCCAATCGGAAGCCATCGACGTGCATTTCTTCGGCCCAGTACCTCATCGAATCCGCGATCAGCTTGAGGCTTTGGGGGTGCAGAACGTTCCAGCTGTTCCCGGTGCCGGTGAAATCGACGTAGTGCCGGGGATCCTCGGGGCTGAGCCGATAGTACGCGCGGTTGTCGAGTCCCTTGAAACAAAGGGTGGGGCCCCCCTGATTGCCCTCGCCGGTGTGGTTGTAGACGACGTCGAGGATCACTTCGATTCGGTTCTGGTGAAGGGCCTTGACCATCGCCTTGAAATCGGTGACCTGCCCGCCGATCGACCCTTTGGTGGAGTAGCGCTGCTCGGGCGCGAAATAACCGATGCTGCTGTATCCCCAGTAGTTGATCAGCCCACGGCGCACCAGCGGCGCTTCGTCCACCGCTTCGTGGATGGGCAGCAATTCCACCGCGGTAATCCCCAATTTGTGCAGATGATCGATCGCCGCCGGAGAGGTCAGTCCGGCATAGGTGCCTCTCAACTCGGCGGGCACGGCGAGGTTGCGGCGGGTGAACCCTTTCACGTGTAGCTCGTAAATGACGGTGCGGTGCCACGGGGTCAGTGGTCGGACATCATTGCCCCAATCGAACGAATCGTGGACCACGACGCTCTTCGGTTTTGCCGGCGCATCGTCGGGGGAGTCGGGCGCCGTTTGACCCTCCAGCCCTTCGCCGTTTTTCTGATTGCGAAGTAGCGGGTGATCCCAATTGAGCTTTCCAGAGACGGCGCGCGCGTACGGGTCCAGGAGCAGCTTCGCCGGATTGAAGACAAGACCCTGGGCCGGGTCGAACGGCCCGTGCACGCGAAAACCGTAGAGGGCGCCGGGTTGAAGCCCAGGGAGGTACCCGTGCCAGACATGATGGACCTTGTCCGGAAGATCGAACCGCCGAATCTCCCGGCTCGGGTCAGCGGGATCGAAAAGACAGAGCTCCACCCGGGTCGCCCGCTCGGAGAAGACCGCGAAGTTGACGCCCTGCCCGTCGTACGTCGCACCCAGGGGAGTCGAGCGGCCCGGGCGCAGCGAAGCTGAGATTTCAGTCATTCGCTGCTTTCTCCAACAGGGCGACCGGGAAATCCTTGAGCGCCGCCCCAGCGCTCAAGGTGACTGCGGTCCCGCGATCCTCCGCTCGGAAGGTCCTTCCGGTGAAGATGTCTTTGAGGCGGGCGCCCGCCAGCTCTGCCGGAAGATGGATGAACGTATCTCGCAGGCTGGCGCCGATTCCACCGGATTCGATCAATCCCGCCACCAGCCGGGCGACAATGACCAACACCATCTCTTCGTTCAAACGCCGGCAAAAGCAGACTACCTGGGCGCCGCGGTCTCCCGAGGCAGCCAGGGGCAGGTACTCGCCGGACTGGAACAAGGCCTTTCGGCGCCGCTTGAAGCGCAGACCTTGCGACAGCACGAAGAGCTTGACGCGTCCGTCGGTCATCTCCGCGGCGAGCCGCCGCGCCAATGCAAGCCGATCGACTTCCGCCTCGCGGTCCAGCTCCTCGAGCAGCCGCCCGCGAAGAGCGAAGTCCACCGGCCGGCGATTGTCCGGGTCCACCAGGGACAGATCCCAGAGCTCACAGCCCTGATAAACATCGGAAACCCCGGGCGAGGCAATCTTGAGCAGCGTCTGGGAAAGGCTGTTCACCTGGCCGGGCGCTTCGATCCGTTTCTTGAACTCCTGGAGGTCGGCGAGAAATCGCGAGCTTTGGGCCGGATCGAGCGCCGCTTTGACGAAATCCGACATCGCGGACTCGTAGTCGGGATTGGGATTGACCCAGCTCGTATTCACCTTTGCTTCTCTGATCGCCTTGAGCATGTACCGCTCGATTCGCTGGCGAAAAACATCAAACTCGCCGGGCGGCATCGAGGCGCCCATCGGCCAGGCGCCGACCACCGTTTGATAGACCAGGTACTCGTCATTCGCATCCGGTATTCGTCCGCCTTTCTTGTGCCGGCGATTCATCCGCGCCCATCGGCGCAGGCGCGCCCGCCATTCTTCGGGAAACTCGGAGATCACGTTGATCCGCGCCCGGACGTCTTCGCTGCGCTTGGTGTCGTGGGTGGAGGTCGCGCAGAGCGAGCCCGGCCATCGCTCCAGCCGCTCCTGGTTGCGAAGGTGAAATGCCTCCGGGCTGGTCCCGAATCGCTCTGGGTCGCCACCGACCTCGTTGAGCGAGACCAGTCGATTGTAGATGTAGAAGACGGTGTCCTCGAGGGCCTTGGCCATCACCGGACCGGTGACCTGTTGCACCCTCATCGTGAAGCGCAGCATCACTTCGCGCTGGCGCTGATCGAGCTCCTCCGGATACCGGCGCAGCAGGACGTCCTGAAGGAAATCGAAAATGGTGACGCTGGTGGTCGGATCTCGTTCCTTCGCCCGGGCAATGGTCCACTCGATGTACTGGATGTCGCGTTGATCCACCTCGGGTCGCCATCCGTCCACATAGGTGCGATAGACCGGAAACAGAGCGACGAATTCGACCAGCGCCCGGCGAAGCGCATTGAGGGTGAAGTCGCGGGTGCGGCGATTCATTTCCGAAATCCGGTTCAATTCCCGCGCCAGGACGTTGATCTCGCTCGCCATCGCGGCGCTCATGATCAGCTTCTTCTTCTCGTAGACGAGCTCGCGGTAGTCGTAGCGCCGGTTGATGAACCGGAAATAGGCGTCGGTGATCGTCCGCTCCGATTCCCTTTTGACGAACAATCCCCCCACCACATTGGCGAACCGATAGCCGGTATTGCCGGCGATCGCCCAAGCGTCGGGAACGCGCTCCCGTCCCCCATAGATCTTCTCCGCCACCACATAGAGCGCTCTGGCGATCGGGGAATCGGGTTGGTTCGCAATCTCGGCCCGGAAGAGCCGGCGCACCTGCGTCTCCACCATCGTCCAGACCTCTGGATCGCGCTGCTCCTGTTCGAAAATCTTCTTTGTTCGCTCGACCCAGTAGCGCTCCTGGAGGTCGAGAAAGTACGCCGTCGGGTCGAACAGGCCATCCGGATGGTCGATCCTCAGGCCGTCCACCTTCCCCTCCGAAATCCAGCGAAAGACGAGCTCGTGGACGCTGTCGAAAACCTCCGCGTCCTCGACCCGGATCGCGGCGAGGCTGTTGATGTCAAAGAAGCGGCGGTAGTTGATCTCCTCTCCCGCCACCCGCCAATGCGCGAGCCGGTAGCTGCAGCGGCTGAGCACCGAATCGAGAGGATCGAAACTGCCGGGGTCGCCCTGCCTGCCGTTGAAAATCTCGACTTTGCGGGCAATCCAGGCGCCGACCTGGGCGGAATCGGCGGCGAGCGTTGCCAGACGGCGCTTGATCACCTCTTTTTCGCGCTTGCGCTCGATCATCTTGGCGCGCTCGGTTTCGTACTGGCGCGGCAGGTGGTCGATCGAGCTCAGGATGGATTGAAGCTCGACGAAGCTTGGATCGCCCTCGCCCAGCTCCTTCTGCAACGCCTCGATCTCGTGCCGCAGCAGCGTCGCGTATTGCTTCGGGGCAATCGGGAAGGTGCGATCGTAATAGCTCAGCACCAGCGCGCCATCCACGAAGGCGAGCTTGAGCTCGCCCCGCTCGAGCACAATCCCGTATTGATCGCCGAGGACCGGGAGGAGAACCTTGTTCTTCAGCTCTTCTTTGACCGGGTCCCAATCGATGTCGAAGTATTTGGCGTAGAACGAAGCGGGGCCGTTTTCGAGCACGTCGTTCCACCAGGCATTGCCGCGATCGATCCCCATGTGGTTGGGAACGAAATCGAGCAGCTGGCGCAGGCCCCGCGCCTTGAGCGCGGCGCAGAACGCGGCGTGCTCCTCCGGAGTGCCGACCTCCGGATTGAGGGCGTTGTGGTCGATCACGTCGTACCCGTGCGAGCTGCCCGGCGCCGATTTGAAGTACGGCGAGGCGTAAACGTCGCTGACGCCGAGTCGTTCGAAGTACGGAACGAGGGGCGTTGCATCCGTGAATCGGAAGCTCTGGTGAAACTGGAGTCGATAGGTCGAAAGCGGCGTGGCTCGGCCGGCGAGGACCGCTTCCTTGAGCGTGGAAAACAATCCCTCGGCAATTACCGCGGCGTCGAATCCCTCGGCGGCGACTGCCGGACTCTCTTCGGGGCGTTGCATCCCCCTGCTCTTAGGAACTCGATCGACAAACGTCTACCCCAAAGAAAGAGGCTCGCCTTTGGCGGCGAGCCTCTGTGCAGTAAACGGCGAGAACGGCCAATCAGCTGAGTTGCTTATTCACCAGCTTGGTCATCTCGAACATCGATACTTGCTTCTTGCCCCCAAATACCGCGCGGAGCTTGTCATCGGCGTTGATCATCCGCCGTTCCTTCGCATCTTGCAGATTGTTCTTCTTGATGTACGCCCAGAGTTTCTTGACGACCTCAGTTCGCGGTATCGGCTTGTCACCGACGACTTCCGACTTCTTCGTCTTCTTCACCATTTTCTTTGCGGCCATTCTGTCTAGGTCTCCTCCCCTCCAGGGGACGTTATCGGCTTTGCATCAAAGCCGGAGAGGGCCTAGTACCAGTTTCTCAGAGGGAAAAACAGTCTCTCGACGGATTTTTCACTCGGTGGGATCGATTTTCATGGCATTCCACTTGCTGTGAGGGACCCTTTCTTGCTCAAACTGAGCTCCGATGCGAGCACCGGTGACCGGCGCCAACGGCTTTCTCGGGGCCTGGCTGACGCGAAAAATCGTTCGATTTGCCGCTCACGTGCGCTGTTTGGTGCGCAAAACGAGCGCCACCGCCGAGCTCGAGGGACTGCCGGTAGAGCTGATGTATGGAGATGTCGTTGACGAGCGGTCGCTTCGCTGGGCGGTAGAGGGCTGCGAGGTGGTCACCTCGCCGGAATCCGCCGCGCGCCGAGCCGGGGGCTGTTTTTTCGCGTCAACGCCGAGGGAACGCGAAACCCTTGCGAGGCGATGAGAGGGGCAAAACAGCGCCAGCGCCTCGTCCTTTGCAGCTCGCTGGCGGATCCATTGACACCCAGTGGCAGAACCGGCAGGTTCACCCAAGGACTTTGTTTTCACGGGCACGGTGTCAACTCCAGAGCGCCGAGGCCTCTGCTGCAATGCGATGAGCAAGCCCTCGAGCAAGACCGCGAAAGCTGCCTTCTACGACGTCGACGGGACGCTGGTGAAGACCAACATCGTGCACGCCTATGGGTACTATGCAATGAACCGCGGCTCACTCTGGGGGATCGCGGGAAGGACCCTCGCAGCGATCGCTTCAATTCCGGTGTTCGCCGCGCTGGACGCAGTGGATCGCAAGATTTTCAACGAGTTTTTCTACCGCTACTATGCGGGCCTCTCCGAGGATCGACTGATCACCCTGGCGGAGGAGATGTTCGAAGATCTGGTGAAACCGGCGATCTTCCCCAAAGCGAGCGACCTGATCGAGGAAGCGCGGCGCTCGGGCTGCCGGATCATCTTCGTCACCGGCGCGCTCGATTTCACCGTGCGCCCGCTGGTCGCTTACCTTCAAGCCGATGACCTGATCGCCAACAAGATGCAGTATGTCGGCGGGATCGCCACCGGGAAGGTGATTCCTCCGATCATCGAGGGAGCCAACAAGGCCAATGCGATCCGCGACTACTGCATCCGGGAGGGCTTGGCGCTCGACAAGAGCCACGCCTACTCCGACAGCGGATCCGACTATGCGATGCTGGCGGTGGTGGGACGGCCCACCGCGGTAAACCCGGACATCCGGCTGCGGGCCCTCGCCCGTGCCTATCAATGGCCGATTCTCGACCTGAGGTAGCCCATCCCCGATGCGCTCTTTGAAGACTCTCAGGAAACTGTACGACGAAGAATCGCATCTGGTGATCACCGAGAAGGGCTCGCCGCCGCGCGTCCTTTTCTCCGGGGAGGATTTTCTCCTCGAGGATCTGCCGATCGGGTCCCGGATCATCTATCCGAGGGCGCCGCTGGAGGCGGTTCCGAATCTGAAGGCGACGATCCGCTACGCCCTCAACCACCCCCAGGGGATGGAACCCCTCCATGCTCTTTTGCGTCCGGGAATGAAAGTCACCGTGGCGCTGGACGACATCTCTTTGCCCCTGCCGCCGATGCGCACCCCCGACGTGCGCCAGAGCATTCTCGAGATCGTGCTCGAGCTGCTCGCCGATTCGGGCGTCGACGACGTGCACCTGATCGTCGCCAACTCGCTGCATCGCCGGATGACCGAAGCGGAGCTGAAGCGGATGGTGGGCGAGCGGATTTTCAAGAGCTTCTACCCCGACCGCTACTACAACCACGACGCCGAGGATCCGGACGGGATCGTCGAGCTGGAGCACACCAGCAATGGCGAGGTGGTGGCGATCAATCGGCGGGCCGCCGAATCGGATCTGATCATCTACGTGAACATCAACCTCGTCCCGATGGATGGCGGGCACAAATCGGTGGGCACCGGCCTCACCAATTACCAGTCGCTTCGCGCCCATCACAATCCGACCACGATCCGGCAATCGGAGAGCTACATGGAGCCAGCGCGCTCCGCGCTTCACCGAAGCACCGAGCGCATTGGCCGGGTGATCGACCAGCACCTCAAGGTCTTCCACATCGAGACCGCGATCAACAATCGCATGTTCGACGGGCAGCTCGCGTTCCTGGGCAAGAAGGAAGAGGACTACACCGAGTTCGACCGCTTGAAGCTTCAGGGAATGCGCTACACCCTCTCCAAGATGCCCCGCGCGGCGAAGCGCAAGCTCTTCATGAGCATTCCCGCTCCCTACGATGTGATCGGGGTCCACGCCGGCGCCACCGAGCCGACGCACGAGAGGACGCTCGAGCTGTGCTGGAAGCAATACGTCGTCCCAGTCGACGGGCAGGCGGACATCGTGATTTACGGCGTCCCCTACATCTCGCCCTACAATGTCAACTCGATCCTGAACCCCCTGCTGCTTCAAGTGATGGGGCTGGGCTATTTCTTCAACCTCAACCGCGGCGTGCCGCTGGTGAAAAAAGGCGGGGTCATCATCCTCTGCCACCCTGCCTACGACGAGTTCGATCCGGAACACCACCCGAGCTACATCGAATTCTTCAACCGCCTGCTGCCCGAAACCCGCGACGCGATGGTCCTGGAGCACAAATACGAGCGCGAGTTCGCCACCAATCCGAGCTATGTACACCTCTACCGCAAGGGAAATGCCTATCACGGCGCCCATCCATTCTATATGTGGTACTGGGGCGAGAACGGGCGCCAGCACGTGGGAAAGGTCATCGTCGCCGGAGCAGAGAACAATCATGTTCCTGAGATTCTCGGCTGGGAGCGAACCGACACGCTCGCCGAGGCAATCGACGTCGGGCGGGGATTCATGGGGCGATCGGCGCAGATCTCGCTGGTGCATCTTCCTCCCATTCTTCAGACCGACGTGAGCATCTAAAAATCGACCGCAATGGAAAGCGTCTCGCTCAACGTCGGTGAGGTCCTGTCAGGCAAACAAATCCTGCTCACCGGCTGCACCGGATTTTTGGGCAAGGTGACCCTTTCGATGCTGCTTCATCGCTACGGCGAGCAGCTCGGTCGGGTCCACGTCCTCGTCCGCAAGGGTTCGTCCGCGTCGGCGCAGCAGCGCTTCTTCGACAAGGTGGTCACCGGCGAGCCCTTCGCGCCGATTCGCGAGGCTCGCGGAGAAGAGGGAGCGCTGGAGTTTCTGAAGACGAAGTGCTCCGTCCACCAGGGCGACATCGCCAGCGAGCGGCTGGGCCTTTCCGCCGCGCTCCTCGAGGAGCTTCGCGGGCAGGTGGATCTGGTGATCAACTGCGCCGGGCTGGTGTCCTTCAATCCCTCGCTCGAGCTGGGCCTGAACGTGAACACCATTGGGGTCCGCCACGTGGTCGACGCCTGCCTGACGCTCGGCGCGCGCTTGGTTCACGTCTCGACGACCTTCGTGGTCGGAAACCGCAGCGGCCTGGTCTTCGAGGACGAGGAGATTCGCGGCTACTTCCCGAAGAAAGATGAGCTGGATGGCCGCGACTTCTCCCTCGAGCAAGAGCTCCTCGACTGCCAGAAGCTGGTCACCCGGGTGCGCGAGATGGCCGAAGACAAGGCGCTCACGTCGACCTTTCGGCAAAAGGCCATCGATCGCCTCACCGAGGAGGGCCGGGACCGCAACGACGAGAAGGCGCTTCGACTCGCGGTGGGGCGGGAACGCAAGTTGTGGCTCACCAACGAGCTGACGCGGGCGGGAATGGAGCGGGCGCAGCACTGGGGCTGGCCGAACACGTACACCTATACCAAGGCCCTCGGCGAGCAGGTGATCGCGCAAGCCTCCTCGCTTCAATACGCGATCGTGCGGCCCTCGATCATCGAGAGCGCTCTGCGGTATCCGTTTCCGGGCTGGAATGAGGGTTTCACCACCTCCGCGCCGCTGGCCTTCGCGGGGATCAAGGGACAGCCGGGAATTCCCGCCGGCGAAAAAACGATCCTCGACATCATCCCGGTGGATCTCGTATCGGCCGCCATTCTCGGAATCTCGGCGCAGGCCCTCTCCACGCCGGAGCGCCGCGTCTTTCAAGTCGCCTCGGGCGACGTCAACCCTTTCATCGCCCAGCGCTCGGTGGAATTGGTCGGCCTCTATCGCCGGCGCCACCAACGACAGAAGGGCACCGACGGCTCGCTGTGGAACAAGGTGCTGGCGCGGATGGAGCCCCAGGCGATCTCGCGGGCTGCTTTCGAAACTCGGTCGGCGCCGTTGTTCGCGCAGAGCGCCCGCGTCTTGAAAAACTTTATCCAGCAGGCGAAGCCCAGATGGGGGGCGCCGCGGGTCTCCGCGATGATGGACCACGCCGCGGAGAAGCTCGATGAGGTGCATCAGCAGGCAAGCTCGCTCACCGCGCTGGTCGAGCTGTTCCTGCCGTTCATCTGGGAAAATCGCTACACCTTCCGCTGCGACAACACCCGGTCTGTTTTCAACCGGCTGACCGAGGAAGATCGGGCGAAGATTCCCTGGGACCCGGAAGCGATCGATTGGCGCGAATACTTCCTCAACGTGCACCTCCCCGGCCTGGAGAAGTGGGTCTTCCCCGCTCTCGAAGAGGAAACGAAGAAGCGAACCGCGATCCCCGTCCATCGCGACTTGCTGGAGCTCTTCGAGGCGGCGGTACACGGATACAGACACCGGATCGCCTTCCGGATGGTCGAGGGCGACCGGGAAGAACGCTTCACCTATGGCGAGGTGGATCGCTATTCGGGCCGGATCGCCTCATTCCTCATCCGCGCGGGAGTCCAGGTGGGCGACCGGGTGCTGCTGATCGCGGAGAACCGCCCCGAGTGGGGGATGAGCTACTTTGGCATCCTGCGCGCCGGCGGCACCGCCGTCCCGGTCGATCCCGAGCTCTCCGAATCGGAAGTGGTCAACCTTGCCGCCAAGGCGAAGGCGGTTGCCTGCCTGATCTCCGAAAAATCGGTGGGGACGCTTTCCGGCCTCTTTGGAGCTTTCTCGCAGGCCGAGCTTCAAACCCAGGTCCATTCGCTGGCTCAGGCAATGGAGGGGGACAGCGCCTTTCCCCTTCGCACCGGGGCGGTGAAGAAGAGCGCGGCGCCCGATCAGATCGCCTCGCTGATTTTCACCTCGGGAACGACGGGTCAACCCAAAGGGGTGATGCTCACCCACCGCAACTTCGCCTCCCTGGTGGCGAAGCTGGCTGGTGTGTTCGATCTCCGTTCGGGCGACGGCCTGCTCTCGGTTCTTCCGCTTCACCATACCTTCGAGTTTTCTTGCGGCTTTCTGATGCCCTTCAGCCGCGGGGCGGAGATCACCTATATCGATGAGCTGACCGCCGACCGGCTGAGTGGCGTCTTCGAGACCGGACGAATCACCGCGATGATCGGCGTCCCCGCGCTCTGGCAGTTGCTCCACCGGAAAATCACGCAGGAATTGGCGGCGAAGCCGGCGGCGATCGATCACGGGGTCAGGGCTCTGATGAGCGCCCATGCCGAGCTTCGCGACCGCACCGCTTTCAATCTGGGCAAGCTGCTCTTCTGGCCGGTGCACCGCAAGTTCGGGGGTCGGATGAAATATCTGGTATCCGGCGGTTCCGCCCTACCAGAAGAGCTGCACCGGGCATTCCATGCCCTCGGCTTCAACCTGACGGAGGGATACGGCCTCACCGAGGCCGCGCCGGTGCTGACCGTCGCGCCGATCGACAACCGCCGGCAGCCGGGCACGGTGGGTAGGCCCTTGCCCGGAATCGAGGTGAGGATCGACGACCCGGACGAGAATGGGATTGGCGAGGTTCTCGCTCGCGGGCCAAGCGTGATGGCCGGGTACTTCGAAGATCGCGATGCCACCGACGCGGTCTTCGAAGACGGTTGGCTTCGCACCGGCGATCTCGGACGGCTGGATTCCGAAGACAAGCTGTATCTCGTCGGCCGTAAAAAGGACGTGATCATCGATGCGAGCGGAAAGAACGTTCATCCCGACGAGCTCGAAGAGATCTACCGGGACCACCCGAACATCAAGGAGCTGTCGGTGGTCGGGCTGCCGGATGAGTCGGGCGGCGAGAGGGTGGCCTGCCTGTGCGTCCCCGACTACCAGGACGGGCCGCGCGACGAAGTTCGCGCCCAGCTCGAGGAGCACTTCCAGAAAAAATCGGCCGCGATACCTTACTACCGGCGCGTCAAAGTGCTTCGAATCTGGGATGGCGAGTTGCCGCGAACCTCCACCCGGAAGGTCAAGCGCAATCAGGTGATCAACGAGCTCAAGCGCCTCGAGCGACTCGCCGCTTCGGGCGATCGAGCGCGTCAGGCAGGGTCCGCCTCGCCGCTGGGCGAAATCGACGGGTGGCTCTACCCGCTGGTCGCCGAGGTTTCCCAGCGGCCGGTCTCGCAGGTCGTCCCCCAGGCGCGCCTGGCGGCGGATCTCGGGTTCGACTCGCTGATGATCACCGAGCTCGCGGTGGCGCTGGAGCAGGCGGGAGTCGCGGTGGGCGAGCTGGGGGACCTGACCCAGGTCAATACGGTGGAGGACCTGCGCAAGGCCATTGCGGCTCTCGGGCGCGCGGTGCCGCTCAAGGCCAGGGAGGGCGCGCTCAAGCCGCAACCGCCGGCTGCCCAGAGCGCCGAGATTGCGGTGCCCGATCTGGTGGCCAGTCTTGGGCGCGGGCTGCTTTCGATTGGCCAGCGGGTGCTCTACGGCGGCCTGTTCCAGGTGCAGGTCACCGGGAAGAGCTTCATTCCGCAGAATCAGAGCTTCCTGGTGGTGGCGAATCACACCAGCCATCTCGACATGGGGCTGATCAAGGTCGTTCTCGGAGATCAAGGAGAACGGCTGACCGCCCTGGCCGCCCGCGACTACTTTTTCGACACGCCCTTGAAGAGGGCCTACTTCGAGAATTTCACCAACTTGATCCCGATGGATCGCCACGGTTCGCTGCGCGAGTCTCTGCGGCTGGCCGGCGAAGCGCTCAAGCAGGGTTACAACCTGCTCATCTTTCCCGAAGGGACCCGTTCTCCGACTGGAGAGCTGCTCGATTTCAAGCCGACGATTGGCTATCTGGCGCTGACCTACCAGGTGGATGTGCTGCCCCTGTATCTCCGGGGTACCTACGAAGCGCTGCCCAAGGGCGCCATCTTTCCGAAGGGAAAGGATCTGAGCGTCAACATCGGGCCGGTTCTTTCCTACGGCGAGCTCAAGGCCCGCACCGCAGGAATGGCGCGATCGGAGAGCTACCGTCAGGTGGCGCATTGGACCGAAGAAGCGGTGAAGGCGCTCAGGGATGGTGGGGTGCTCACCTTGGAACCCCAGCGGCCAAAGCCCAAAAAATCGCAGCGGCAGGCGGGCTCCCCGCGCCCGGCTCCGGCCGAGGGCCGGCCGCGCCCTCCCGGAGAAGGCGGCGGCGCCGGTCGCGTGGTGGGCCGCAGGAGGCGCTAAAGTGAGAATCCTCGTCACCGGAGGAACGGGATTCCTCGGGTCCCATCTGGTAGCGCGACTCCTGGCCGATGGTCACTCGGTCCGCGTGCTCGGGCGCTCTCCACCAGAGCGTCCGCTGGGGGCGAATGCGGAGTTCTTTCCCGGCGATCTGCGAGATCCGGAGCCGCTGCGGCGCGCCACCGCGAAGGTGGAGGTGATCTACCATCTGGCCGGCCTGGTCTCGTTCAACCCGCTGGATGGCCGCGCGATGTACGAGCTGCACGTGGACGGAACCCGGCGACTGCTGGAAGCCGCGGAGGAGTCGGGAGCGCGACGCATCATCCTCGCCTCGACCTCCGGCACGATCGCCGTGTCCAGCAAAGAAGCCATCGGCAACGAAGACAACGACTATCCGATCGCGGTGGTCGGAAGATGGCCGTATTACCTTTCGAAAATCTACCAGGAGAAGGTCGCGCTAAGGTTTTGCCGAGAGCGCTCGATCCCGCTCGTGGTGCTCAATCCAAGCCTTCTACTCGGCCCAGGCGATGATCGGCTTTCGTCGACGTGGGTCGTCTCCAAGTTTCTCAATCAGGACATCCCGGCAATGCCGTCGGGCGGTCTGTCGTTCGTGGACTGTCGAGACGCCGCTGCGGCTTTCGCCGCGGCCCTGACCTCCGGAGAAGTGTTCGGACGTCACCTGATCGGCTTGAACATGAGCTTCAAGGAGCTCTTTGGTCGGCTGAGTCGTTTGACCGGCGTGCCTGCGCCGAAGCTCCGGTTGCCCTCCCAGGTGAACACCTTGGGCGTTCAGCTTTTGGAGCGCTGGTCCAAGATGCGCGGAGTGGAGCCCTCCGTCGATCGCCACTCGGTAGAGATCGGCGAGCACTTCTTTTACGTCGACTCTTCAAAGGCCGAACGACTGCTGGGCTTCAAAGCGCGCGACCCGCAGCAGACGATTCAGGAGACGGTCGCGTATCTGATGTCAAGAATGCCCCCCGACGGACTTCCAGGGCTCAAAGGAAAGTTGAAGCAGCTTCGCGAGGTGGCCTCCCCATCCCGATGAGCTTTTAGGCCGGCGACGCTCGCCGATCCGGACCGAGCGAGGAGCGGGAAGTGCGTGGCATCGAAAGAATTCCCTGGCTCTACGACGCGATGCTCTCTTTCTACGAGTGGCGCGGCCTGGACCGCTGGCGAGCGAAGCTCGTCGAGGGCGCGCAGGGCCGCGCGCTCGACTTAGGCTGCGGGACCGGGCGCAACCTCCCCCTCTACCCTCCCGGCGTTGAAGTATTCGCGATCGACCCCGACTGCGAAGTGCTCAAGCGCGCCCGAGAGCGGGCGCCCTCGGTTCCGCTGGTGCGTGGCAAGGGAGAGCAGCTCCCGTTCCGCGAGGGCGCCTTCGATACGGTGGTGAGCGGCCTGGTCTTCTGCAGCGTCGGCGATCCGGCTCGCAGCTTGTCGGAGGTCAAGCGCGTCCTTCGTTTCGACGGCCGCCTTCGTATGCTCGAGCATGTCCGAGCACACGGCGAGCTTTCCGAGCGCATTCAGGATTTCATCCAACCGCTTTGGACCTGGGTCACCGGGGGCTGTCATGCCAACCGCGATACCGAGCGAGCGGTCGAGGAATCCGGATTCTCCATCGAGCGGAGCGGCCGGCGGGCGAAGAAGAACATGCGCCTTTTCTCGGCCCGTCCCAGGTCAGACGGCCCTCCGGTGCCGCCCTAGTCAACCGGCGACCTGATTTCGGCCGGCTTTTTTTGCCTCGTAGAGCTTGGCGTCCGCGGCGTTGATGAACTGGGCCGGGTCGGTCATCTCCGGGCTCATGTCGGCGACTCCGAGCGAGATAGTGACCTCAATCTCTTTTCCTTCGAAGACGAAGGGATGATCGGCGACGATCTTCCGGAGCTTCTCCGCGAAGCGGCGCGCATTGTCCGGCCCGCTTTCGGGAATCACGATCGTGAATTCCTCGCCGCCATAGCGGGCGAAGCACTCTTCTTTTCGAATCCGCTGCTTGATCCGCTGCGTCAGCTCCCGCAAGACAAAGTCCCCGGCAATATGGCCGTGGGTATCATTCACGTTCTTGAAGTGGTCGAGATCGATCAGGTCGCGATTGTATCGATGGCATCGGCCGATCTCCCGCTCGAGGAACTCGGTCAGATAACGCTTGTTGTTGATCTGGGTCAGCCCGTCCACGATGGTGAGCTGGTAGATCTCCTCGTGGTAGAGGGTTTCGATGTTGCCGCCGCTGAGGAATTTGAAGATCGCGCCGCCCACCTTCACCAGATCGCCGGAGCGCAGCGCGGCTTCCTCGAGCACCTCCTGATCGTTGAGGTAGGTGCCATTGGTGGAACCAAGATCCTGCACAAAATAACGGCCTTGGCGCGTCCTGATGATCGCGTGCCGCCTCGACACGTTGTCGATGTCGAGAGCGATGTTGTTCTTCACGTCGCGGCCGATGGTGAACTCCTCGGCGTCGAGCACGTAGTTCTTGCCGAGGTTGGGCCCGTGGATCTGGACGAGACAGCTCTCCGAGTCCGCGGCCGCCCGCTCTTGCAGGCTCGAAATACGGGTGACCCGAGTTTCCTGTCCAGCCATCGTGAGGTGGTTTGAATACCATGGCTCAACAGCCGCCCCAACGGAGGTCGGCCGACCCGGGGGGGTCGCCGGCCACTACATACATGTATTATTCAGGATTACACGGCCGCGGCGACGTGCTGAGCCCCCCAGCGGGCGATGCCATAGATCGTTTCCTGTGGATTGACGCCGAGCGAGGTCGGGAAAACCGACCCGTCGACGACGAAAAGGTTGTCCAGCTCGTGGTACCGCAGCCGGGAATCCACCACCGAAGCCGCCGGGTCCTTCCCCATCGCGCAGCCGCCCATCTGATGTGCGGTAACTACGCGAACGCGCAGCCTTTCCCAGGGAGCCGAATCCAGCTTGGAAATGTCGGCAGCGGAGCGCATGACTTGAGGCGGTGAATGAAGGCTGATCACCGTCCTCGCGCCGGCGGCGAACTGGATGCGGGCCATCTCCTTGCAGGCGGTCCGGAACGCCTCCCAGTGAGCATCGGTCAACGGATAGCTGATTTTGAGCCGGCCATCTCCTTCGGCTCGCAAACCCACCGTCCCGCCCTCTTCGCCTGGCATCAGGCCGTCCACCGTCAACGCGATGCACGCATTGAGGTGCGGCAAGCGTGAAATCCAATGCCGGTAGTCGATCCCAAAGCCGTTCACCGTAATCGCTCCCAGCATCGGATGGATTGGAGGCACTTCGATGAAAAAGCCCATCTTCCCCGGCCCGCGGTCGATGAAATGGTGCGAGTGAACGGACTGCGGTGCGCCCGAGAAGGCCTCGACCGGTTCGTCGAAATCTGCGGCGGTGATCACCACCGGATGCAAAAACGTTCGTTTGCCCACCGTGCCGTGTCCGGTGAGACCCGAACGAAGAAGCAACGCGGGCGAGTTCAGCGCACCGCACGACACCGCCGTCACCTTGGGCCGGATGGTCAGGGTTTTCCCCGAACGAATCCGGCTCTCCCGGTCGAGAATGTCCACCTCCACCGCGGTCACCTTCCGGCCATCGACCTTGAGACGCCGCGCCGAAGCGTTGGCGTATACGGTGAGGCCCTTTTCGACCGCATCGGGAATCAGGGTCACCAGCATCGACTGCTTGGCGTCGATCGGGCAGCCCAGACCGCAATAACCCAGGTCGGCGCAATTATTCACATTGCGCGGAATCAGCCCCCGCTCGTAGCCAAGCTTTCCGCAGCCGTCCCAGAGAATTCGATTGTTCCGGTTGATTCGCTCCTCCGGCCATGGGGCGATGTGTAGCCGCTTCTCGATCGCGTCCCAGTGGGGCCGCAGCGCTTCCTCGGACAGCCCTTCGACGCCGTGAACGTCCCGCCAATGGTCGAGGATGCGCCGGGGGGTTCGAAACGAGGAGCACCAGTTCACCGTCGTGCCGCCGCCCACGCTTCGCCCCTGGAGGATGGTGATCGCTAGATCGTCGGTGGTGCGGTTTCCGAGCTCCTGGTACAGATTTGGATAGGCAGTGGATTCCTTGAGGTCGAACTCCCGCCGGGTGTGATGGCCACCCTCTTCGAGCATCACCACCCGAAGACCCCGGGAGACGAGTTCGTAGGCCAGAACCGACCCGCCGGCCCCAGAACCGACGACGCAGACGTCGCAGGCCACCTCTTCTCCACCCTGGATTTCGTCGCTGACGTAGATGCGTCCTTCAGTCACTGGACGACTCCGGGTGGAAAACGCCGTTCCCGTCGGGCCGCCGGACCCCTCCTCCCCGCCAGACAGCGGCATCCGGCTGATGAAAGCCGGGAGGAGGTCCGGAATAATGGACAGCCGGCCAGGTCAAGGGGGAGCCAAAGTAGCTGGCGAGGGCGAGCGTTCGCAGCGCGGCAAACCCCGTGCGCCGGATGGCCAGGCGGCTGGATTCCCAGTCTCTGAGCACCTCGTCCTGGTCCGCTCCGGCCAGATGCGTCAGAGGACGAATTCTCCCGCCGAAGACAAATCCCGCCAGCGCATTCTCGAACAAGTTGAGCAGCTGTTTCACTTCCCGGGCGGCGGCGGGATCGGTTTGGGCGAGGATTCGATCCGCGTTCAGCCCCACTCCAACCTGCTCCACGGATGGAAATCCCTCGCCCTCCGGGATCAGCCGCGCGGCAATGGCCATCAGCACCGCATATTCCGAGGGATCGAGGACTTTGAGCTCCTGCGGTGGCAAGGGAACGCTCCGGCTGCGGCGCGTCGCCAGGAAGCCACCGCCGCACACGGCAAGGATGAGCCCGCCGAAAATCCCCTTCTTCAGAAACCCGCGCCGGCCGACTGGAATCGAGGGTGGGTGATCGGCGCTGTCCATCGCCTAAAGCTACGCCCCGTCCATTTGTGGTTGAAAGAAAATTCATTCCCTTGCCGCTGAGCCATGTGGCGCCTAAACCATCGCGCAGATGGCCAAATATCTGTCCATGATTTTGGCGGGGGGCGCCGGTACCCGCCTGGAGCCCCTGACGCGCGAAAGGGCAAAGCCGGCCGTCCCATTCGGGGGCCGTTACCGGATCATCGATTTCTGCCTTTCGAATTTTGCCAATTCGGGCTTTTTGAAGATGAAAGTCTTGACGCAATACAAGTCCGAATCGCTGAACAATCATCTCTCGCGCGCTTGGCGGATGACCGCATTTTTGGGGCACTTCGTGGAATCCGTGCCGGCCCAGATGCGGACCGGAATGGAGTGGTACAAGGGATCGGCCGACGCGATCTACCAGAACCTCAACATCATCACCGACGAGGATCCGGACCACACCTTCGTCTTCGGAGCGGATCACGTCTACCGGATGGACGTTCGGCAGATGGTTGACGTCCACCTCGATCGTCGAGCCGATTGCACGGTGGCGGCGATTCCCGTTCCGATCGAGTTGGGACGCGATTTCGGCATCATCGAGGTCGGGCCGGACGGGCGGATGCGCAACTTCTTCGAGAAACCCGACCACCCGCCGCCGATGCCGGGCAATCCGAAGATGTGCCTGGCCTCGATGGGCAACTACCTGTTTCGCACCGAGGCGCTGGTCAGAGAGGTGACTCAGGACGCGGCGCGAGAGGACTCGGCGCACGACTTCGGAAAATCGATCATCACCGAGATGTACAAGCGCTCACCCGTCTATGTTTACGACTTCGCCAAGAACGTCGTTCCCGGGCAGGGCGAAAAAGAACGCGGCTACTGGCGCGACGTGGGAAACATCGACGTCTACTACCAATCGAACATGGACCTGGTGGAGGTCGATCCGACTTTCAACCTCTACAACGATCGCTGGCCAATCTACACCGACAACCACTACTACCCGCCCGCCAAATTCGTCTTCGCGGACTACGAGCACAACCGCATCGGGCACGCCACGGATTCATTGGTGTGCGAAGGCTGCATCATCTCCGGCGGTCAGCTTCATCGTTCGGTGCTCTCTCCCAAAGTTCGGGTCAACTCGTTCTCCGAAGTGCTCGAGTGTCTCCTGTTCGAGAACGTGCAAATCGGGCGGCACTGCAAAATCCGACGCGCGATCATCGACAAGAATGTGGAGATCCCGCCCGGGACGACGATCGGATACGACCTCGAAGAAGACCGCCAGCGCTTCTTTGTCTCGCCCAAGGGCGTGGTGGTCATTCCCAAGGGAATGAAGGTGGCTTGAGCGGCGTGAGGTTTAGGCCGTCGAGTCGGCCCGTTGCTTGGAAAACCAGGCGCGGGCTTCGTGCGCAAATCAACGGCGGTGGGTTGCGGCATCCAGCGAGGGGGTGCAAGTAAAGGCGGAGGACTTCTCTCAGCCTTTCCGTCCCATCAAGGCGTGGTTCGCTGACCGGTTACGCCGGGACCGCGGCGATTTTGCGGTGAAACTGCTCGAGCGTGCGGCGGATCTCGTCGTTCACTTCGTTCAGCATGTCCTGTTTCTCCCGGAAGGAGAGAAAGGCGCTCTTGAAGCCGGAGACGATCAGGGTGGTGAGATCCTCAAGTCCCATCCCCAGCTGAGAATGCGCGAGCCACAGCTCCTTGGTCACGTTGGTGTCGGTGATCAGCCGGTTGTCGGTGTTAATCGTCACCCGTAGGCCGTAGTCGAAGTAGAACTTCAGCGGGTGAGAGGCCAGCGACGGCACCGCGCCGGTCTGCACGTTCGATGAGAGGCAGACCTCGAGCGGGATGCGGTGATCGTTGACGTAATTGAGCAGGTCTCCGTCCTCGCGCAGTCGGGTCCCGTGACCTATCCGGTGCGCTCCCAGGTAATGGATCGCCTGGGCAATCGACTCGGGGCCGTACGCCTCGCCCGCATGCGCGGTGCAATTGACGTTGTTCTTGAGGATCAGCTGGAACGCTTCCTTGTGATCCTTGGCGGGGAAGTTCACCTCCGCCCCGGCGAGGTCGAAACCGGTGACGCCGCGGTTCTTGTAGGCCACCGAAAGCTCGGCCAATCGGATCGACGTCTGCGGATTGATGTGCCGGATTCCGCAGACGATCACCCCGCACTTGATGCCTGTCTCCCGCTTGGCGACCCGCAGCCCCTCGAGCACCGCGTCGATCACCGTGGT
>WNEZ01008433.1_pt1 | contig 19299 bp, 29 predicted proteins | sample 5400521 | NCBI WGS metagenome assembly WNEZ01 (sample SAMN13153339, study PRJNA577476) | soil metagenome | isolation source: 120 cm saprolite under Douglas fir tree site 2 hole 1 replicate 1 | place: USA:California | collected 2015-04-18 | reverse complement strand
GACGTGCTCGCGAAGATTGCCCAGATGCCGAAGCCGGATCGCGTCATGGCCGAGCGGCTCCATGCCATCATCAAAGCCAGCGCGCCCACCCTCTCGCCGAGAACCTGGTACGGGATGCCCGCGTACGCCAAGGACGGCAATGTCGTCTGCTTCTTCCAAGGCGCGCATAAGTTCAAGGCGAGGTACGCGACGTTCGGCTTCAGCGATAAGGCGAACCTCGACGAAGGCACCGTGTGGCCGGTCGCCTTCGCGCTGAAGGAGCTGACCGCCGCCGCCGAAGCAAGGATCGGCGCGCTCGTGAAGAAAGCGGTCAGCTCTTGAACTGGCTCGTCCACCAGTTCCGCGTGCGTCGACGACCCGTCGTCACGGTGGCAGGGGTTAAGATCCGGCTGGGGCGTCACATGTCGCCACAGGTCGAGCGAACCGTTTCGCGGGGCCGATACGAACAGGAGGAGTTCCGGCTGATTGAGCAAGTGCTCTCACCCGGTGACGTCGTGCTCGAGGTCGGGGCCGGGCTTGGGCTCGTCTCCGCCTACTGCGCGAAGCGGCTCGGGTCGAGCCGCGTGTTTGCCTACGAGGCCAATCCCGATCTCGAGGCGTGCATCCGAGAGACCTATTCGCTCAATGAGGTCCAGCCAACCTTGGACATGTGCGCCGTTGGCGCGGACGCCGGCAAGGTAACGCTGTTCCGCAGCGAGGACCTGTGGGCGTCGTCCGTGCTACGCCCGAGCGGCAAAGTCCGTCCGGTCGAAGTTCCCGTAAAAGCGCTTAGCGAGATTGTCCAGCTCGTTCGGGCGACGCTGCTCATCGTCGACGTCGAGGGGGCTGAGAGCGAGTTGTTCGACCGCGCTCACTTGCCCACCGTGAGCAGGATCATCCTGGAGCTGCACGAGCGGGTGATCGGCCCGGCGGGCGCCCGGCGGGTCCGGGCAACGTTGTCGGCCATGGGGTTCGCGGAGCTCCCTGACCTGTCCGCTGACAAGCACCTCGTGCTGCAGCGGGTATCCAACCCGTGAACAGTCCTACCCTTTGTGAGCGTTGTCAGGACCGCGAAGCCACGGTGCGAATCTCCGTCACCACGAACGCTGAAGAGCGGATCCAACATCTCTGCGCCCAATGCGCAGACGCCAGCGGCGGCTGGCGAGGCCGCATGCTTCGCCTCCTCAACTCGCTCCTCAACCGTGCCCCTTCCCAGTGAGACCCGTGACGAAGCGTCGCAAAGTCATCGTCCACATTGCGACCAGCGCGGACGGCTATATCGCGCGATCCGACGGCGATCTCGAATGGCTGACGTCCCGCCCGGCACCGAAAGGCTTCTATGGCATGAACGCCTTCATGAGGGCCGTTGACACGAAGGTGCTTGGCCGGAAGACCTACGAGGTGAGCCTGCGAATGGGGGCCGAGTTCGACTCACAGGGTCGGACCATCGTTTTCTCCCGTCGTCCGCCGCCAGCCGACGCCCCGTCAGGCGTAGAGTTCGTGAAGGATGCCATCGGGCCATTCGTGAGCCGCCTTCGAGAGCGGCCTGGCAAGGATATCTGGTTGATGGGCGGTGGCGAGATCATCGCCTCGTTTCTTGACGCGCAGGCGATCGACGAGTTCGTCATCAGTGTGGCCCCCGTTTTCATTGGAGACGGCATCCGATTGATAGCGCCGCGTCATCGTCACGTGCCCTTGGATCTGCACGCCATTGATCGCTTCGAGGATGGTGTGGTTCAACTGCATTACCGCGTTCCGAAGCAACCGTCGACAGCACGAGAACCCTTGTGAAGCCCATTCCTGTGTTCATCGCTACGTGGGCGCTGACAGGCCTCGGTGCCGTGATCGGGTCTGCCCTTGGAAGCGCAGCAGGGAAGCCTGGGCTCTTCGGTGGCGCCGTCGTCGGCGGCGTCCTTGGGGTGGTGGCCGCAATTCTCGCGCTCACGAAGCTGCACTGGCTCTTGGCTGAGGATCGCCGCGGCGCGTTCATTGGCGGGATTGCCGGATTCGGGGTCGCCGCCCCGATCGCCGTGACGAATCTTCACACTCCCATCACACCGGTTCTGATCTGTGGGTTGAGCGGTGTCGGATTGCTTCTGGGTGTGGGGGTGGCACGAGGTTGGCGGCGGAGTTCTTGAGTGTGTGTCGCCTACCAAGCGGTTGACGCTGGGGCGGTAATACCCCGAACCATTGGGCAACTGTATCAGTACGAGACACCTTTGTGACCAGCACGATCGACTACGCCAAGAATCCCGCGTCCCTCGGTAGGACCTTTCAGTGGACCTTCAGCCTGAAGGGCGACACGTGCGACTATCGGGTTCGGAACGACTCTGGTCGGGTGACGGGTTCAGGGAGAGCTCGCAGAATCTCCTTCTAGAGGAGCCACAGATGAACTTGCTACTCGTCGCGCTGCTGCTCGCGGCGCAGACTCCTGACCCTCGCTCCGGGCACTCGGATACCGCGGCGCAGGTGCTGCTTCGGCTCGAGGACGATTGGGCTGTTGGACTGACCCACCGTGATGCCGCCCTGTTTCGGCGCTTGCTGGCAGACGGATTCATTTACACGGAGGACGATCGCACGGTCGGTCGCGACGACGTGTTGCGCGATGTCGCAGCGGGACCGGACACAGTCGCGACGGCACACAACGAGGATATGAAGGTCCATCGCTTCGGCACGACGGCCATCGTCACGGGGTGGTTGGTGGTCGGCGGCCATGGACCCAAGGGACCGTTCAGTCGCCGCTATCGGTTCACGGACACGTGGGTACGGCGGGGCGGGCGTTGGCAGATCGTCGCGGCACACGATTATCTTGTTCCCCCGAAGTAGCGCCAGCCACCGCGCGCCATAGCTTAGGCTCGATCCGTTGGGCCGCCGCCTCCAACCACGGGGCTTATGTTCCGCAAGCTGCTACTCGTCCTGCTCGTCGTCGTGGGTCTCGCGGTTATCGTCTTCGCCGTACTCCTCGTGATCACGCCAGCGGCTCCCACTCCTGAGCAGCCGCCCCCAAAACCGACCGTGGAGCGGCGCAAGCCGGCGCTTCAGGCAGACGCCGAAGGGCAATACGTCCCAGGCTATCGTTTTGTGGTCGGTCCTCTACGATTCACTGGGTTCAGCCTGCGCCCGGATCCTCTCGTCATTTTCGCCCAAACCGGCTCCGGTGCTGAAGAGGTAGCCGGCTGCCTGGAGGCTACCATCACCGCGGTCAGCATCCGGCTCCGCTGCGAATCGCCTGAGGTGGGCGTCGTGACCATCGAGGGCAGGTTTCTGACTCGTGTGGCGACGACCCGCCTGGATGCCCCGGTCGTGTCCGCGGTCGTGACGGTTCATGCGCCGAGCGGAGAGGTGTACAGCGCGCGAGACTCGTTCGTGTGGCAGCCGGGCCGCTAGAGCTCGCACCTTCTTCGGGACAGGCAATGCCTTCACTGTTCGATCCCCAAGCCCGAGACGGCGTCCTCGACCGCGTCGCCCGTTTAGCACCGGATCGCAAGCCGCTGTGGGGGCGCTTCACCGCCCCGGAGATGGTCTGCCACGTGAGCTGCGCTCTGCGCCAGGGCCTCGGGGAGCTGGAGGCCGCACCACCCACCGGCCCACTGACGCACGCGCCGCTCAACTGGCTGGTGATCCACGTACTGCCGTGGCCCAAAGGCAAGGGAAAGAGCCCGCCCGAGTTCCTGGCGACGCGCCCAACAACCTGGCAGGCGGACGTGAATCGGTTGCGCGACTTGATTCGCCGCTTTAGTGATCGCGGACCAGCCGCTGAGTGGCCACCGAGTCGTGTCTTTGGGCGGATTTCCGGACGGAGCTGGGGTGTGTTGGAGCACAAGCACCTCGATCACCACCTCAGGCAGTTCGGGGTGTGAGCGACGGCACCGTCTGTCCCTCATGCTCACCGATCTCGTCATTACCGGGCAGCCCGACCCCGACTTTGATTCCACCGTGGTGTCACGCCCAAAGGACGTCGCCCGCGTCACTGAAGTCCTCGGCACCTAGGAGGCAGAGAACATGTGGCTCATTCTCGTTGCAGTGGTCGGCATGCTCGTTCCCGGCGGGCTGTTTCTGTACTGGCTCGTCAACGACTATTCCTCCTGGTCGGCGGCTCTGTCCGACAGAATGGCCCTCGCGTTCTTTATCGACCTCCTGATGTCGACGTTCCTGCTTGCGTATCTCTTCGCTCGTAAGCATCTCGGCCCCATCAAATGGCCTTGGTTTGTCGCTCTGTCACTGCTCGGCACGTTGGCCTTCGCCATCCCCCTGTTTATCTGGCTCAACTGGCGCAGTGCACCTGAGCCAGAGACCAGCTTCGACGCCTGGTGGCGCACGGTCTAATGGGCGCAACCCGTTGGACCCTGGTCACCGTCGCTCGCGCGGGCCTGCTCACCGCCTTAATTGACGGAGCCTTCTCGAGCGTCCTCAGCGTCGCGTTCTACCACTCGACCGTCACGCGTCTGTTTCAGGGAGTGGCCGCGACCTTGCTGGGTCCTGACGCGCTCGCGGGAGGACCGCGAACGGCGCTGATCGGCGTGCTGATGCACATCGGCGTTGCGTTCGGCTGGTCCGCGGTGTTTCTCCTGCTCGTCGCGCCGCTTCCGTGGGTTCGCGCCCTCATGGCGTCTCGATACGGTGTGCTGAAGGTCGCGGCGCTCTTCGGACCGATGGTGTGGCTGACCATGTCCCTTGCCGTCATCCCGCTACTCGTGCACCGTCCGCCCATGATTGGGGTTCGGTGGTGCATCCAGCTCGTGGGGCACGTGTTCTTTGTTGGCCTACCGATTGTCGCCACGGTCGGCACACAGCGCGCGCTGCTGCCGGGCGGGGCTCCCAAGTAACGTCTATGGCACCCCACACCTCCAAGACCACATTCGAGGGCGCAGCACCCATCCTGCGCGTCACGGACATGCGCGCTAGCCTTCAGTACTACGTTGACGTGCTGGGTTTTCGGAACGCGAACTGGGGCTCGGACGACTTTACCCGCGTGAATCGCGATGCCGCGGGGATCTATCTGTGCCGGGGTGAACAGGGCTGCGCCGGTACCTGGGCCTGGGTAGGAGTCGAGAACGTGCAGGCCCTGTACGAGGAGTACAAGGCGAGCGGGGCGAGAATTCACCATCGCCCGCGGAAGTACCCCTGGGCGCTCGAAATCCACGTGGAGGACCCGGACGGTCATGTCCTGCGGTTCGGGTCCGAGCCACTGTCAGACAGACCATTTGACACGTGGGCGGACTGACGTCAGCGCACCACGGCGACCTTTCCCTAAGCATGTTACTCGAGACTCTCCACCTCACGTTGCTCCCGTGCGCCCCAGAGCATCTGCTCGCGCTCATCGACCGGCCCGAGCGCTTTGAGCAGGTGGTTGGCTTGCCCGTAGCCGACGGGCTGCACGGCTTCTACGTGTCGGATGATGTATCACCCACCTGGCTCGCTGCGCTGCGCAGCTCGTCGGGCCCGGATCCGTGGCGTCATGGGTTTTTCGTAGTCCATCGCGCAGCCGGCTCGGTCATCGGCCGCCGCGCTGGTCGCCTTTGCGTTCGCCAGCGGACAGGTTCGGCTGGTTCGGGCGCATACCTTGCCGGAGGCGAACGCGTCCACGCGCGTCCTCCTGAAGTGCGGCTTCCGCCACCTCGGCACGGTGGTCGACCCTGACGATGGACCAGTGTGGCGCTGGGAGCGAGGCGCGTAGCGCCTTGCGCCGCCAAGCGGGTCGCTGGCAGCTTAATTCAAACGTCATGTCGAAACTCCGGGTCTCGAGCTTCGCGGTCTCGATCGATGGCTTTGGTGCGGGTGCGACACCGAGTTCGGGGAGGCGTTGTGGGCAGGCCTCGATCTGCCTGCACTCGGCTACGAATCCGTGAAGTCCGTTGCCGGCGAGCGCGCGACCCACGTCTTTCTACGCAAACGGTGTGACCGACCGTCCAATCGCGTGTACAGTCAGGGGAACCGCTCAGTTCCTTGACCAGCTGGTGACCGGAGCCTAAGGCCAGACCCTTGGACGTATCAATGCGCGCGTGGATCCGTGCGATGATTCTTGTTGCCGTGGCCTATGCGGTCAGCGGCATCGTTTTCGGTATGCTCGCCAGCTCGGCTGACGCCAACCATGTGCGCCTCTGGAGACTAGGCGCCTGGGTAGCCAGCGCCGTCGTGGCTGCGGGCCAAATTGGGTACGAGCGCTTTCGACTGGGCAGCTCGCCCCGCTCAACAGCCTCGCATGCGGCCGGCGCGGTCGCGCTCGGGGCTTTCGGCCTGGCCCTCGCGGCGAACATTCATGCGCTGCTCGCCCCAGCGCACGGCCAGCGTCTGCCCCTTATCGCCCTGGTGGCGTGGCCGGTGATCACCGCTCTTCCGGCGTTTCTCGCAGCACTCGTCATAGCGGCCGTGCTGGCTCGCTTGTTGGCCGGTACCCGAGATGATTCCGGTGGCAAGTCAGGCTGACGTCCGCCGCATCGCGCTATCGTTGCCCGACACGGAGGAGGCGCCGGATCACTTCGCCTTCTCGGTTCGCAACAAAGGCAAGCTCAAGGGCTTCGTCTGGGTGTGGATGGAGCGCGTCACGCCCAAGAAGCCTCGCGTGCCGCAGCCGAAGGTCATCGCGGTCAGGGTCGCGAGCCTCGAGGATAAGGACGTGCTGTTGTCATTGGACCCGGCGAAGTTCTTCACCGAGCCGCACTACAACGGGTTTCCCGCCGTCCTGGTGCGTCTGCCCGCCGTGACCGCCCGTGAGCTCAGGCCGATCATCACGGAGGCGTGGCGCTGCCAGGCCCCGAAGCAGCGGTGAAAGCCAAGAAGATCGTCATCGGAGTGCTGCTCGCCATCATCGGTCTGCCCGTGCTGTTGGTCCTGGTCGTAGTCATCTCCGTCGCCGTTCTGGATCGGACCAACGGCAGCATCGTCTCCTCGGGCAAACCGCGCTCGTATCTGCTCTATGTCCCCCCGAGCTACGACCGTACCAAGCCGACGCCGCTCGTCATCAGCATGCACGGCGCGGCGGGATGGCCGGCCCAGCAAATGAACTTGAGCGGGTGGAACCGGCTGGCCGAGAGCCAAGGGTTCATCGTGGTCTACCCGTCGGGAAGCGATGTGCCGAAGATTTGGCACGTGGACCGAGGGGCCGGTCTCACGCGGGATGTCACATTCATCTCGGCGCTGATCGACACACTCGAAGCGGCCTACAACATCGACCCGACGCGGATCTATGCCAATGGGCTGTCCGCCGGCGGCGGCATGGCGTTTGTGCTGTCCTGCACGCTGTCCGATCGGATCGCGGCGGTCGCGTTGGTGGCAGCTGCTCAACCCATGGACTGGAGCTGGTGTACAGACCAGCGACCGGTCCCAGTGATTGCGTTCCACGGGGCCGCCGATCCCATTGTCCCGTACCAGGGAGGGCCATTAGGCGATCCGTTCAACCCCGTGAAGGTGATGTTTCCTGCGGTTCGGGATTGGGTGGCGGGTTGGGCTCGACGAAACCGGTGCGGACCGAAACCCGTCGAGTCAATGGTCGCTCCGGATGTCACTCGTATCGAGTACACGCGCTGTGCTGGAGACGCGACGGTGGTGCTCTATACCATTCAGGGAGGAGGCCACTCCTGGCCTGGCGGCAAGCCGCTGCCGGAATGGTGGGTCGGACCCACGAGTCACAGCATCGACGCCACGAGCCAGATGTGGACGTTTTTTCGGGGGCACCAGCTTCGGAGGAAATAGCGAAGCCATGAACCTTATCGCGCGTCTGCGCGCCACTCGGCTGGACGCACCGTCGGCCGATGTCACCGCGCAGCTCGAGGCACTAGAACCAGTTGTCCAGGGCCTGCAACGGGAGCTGGCGGAAACGCAGGAGCGGCTCGATTTCGCAGAACGTCTACTGAGCAAAGCGCGGGAAGAGCGGCGGATTGGCAGCTAGAGACAACTCCACGTAAGATACGACATGCTTTCTCTCCGCCACGTTCCATGATCACCGTTAGACCCGCGACGCCGAGCGACTCGGCCGCGTGGCTTCGGTTGCGTCACGCTCTGTGGCCTGACGGCTCCCAGGCCGAACATCGGGAAGCGATCGACCGGTTCTTTGCCGGCAATGCGCAAGAGCCGCTTGCTGTCCTTCTTGCCAAGGACGGGGCAGGGTTTCCGGTCGGCCTTGCCGAGCTCTCGATTCGCCCGTACGCCGAGGGATGCCAGGGGGATCGTGTGGCGTACCTCGAGGGATGGTTCGTTGTGCCGGGAGCGCGTGGCCGTGGTGTTGGACGGGCGCTCATCGCGGCGGCGGAGGACTGGGGACGGGCGCAGGGTTGCCGGGAGTTTGCCTCGGACGCGGAGCCGGACAATGACGTCAGCGCCGCTGCTCACCACGCGGTGGGGTTTGTGGAGGTTGGTCTGGTGCGGTGCTTCCGGAAGAAGCTATGACGGCCACGGACGAATTCCAGCTCGAGACCGAAGCCAAGGCGCGACTCGCGCCGCCGCCTCGGTGGCCACCGACTGCGATCGGTGCCGGAGCACTCCCACTACCGCCTCCACGGCAGCAGCCGCGAGCGACGCCCAGGCAGCTGTACCTCCTCGTGTACTTGATCCGGCGTCCGGGCTTGCTCCAAACGCTTGCGACTGGCCTCATGCTCGGCGCCTTCGCCGCGATCACGCGTCTCGGGCCGCATCCTTTCTCGTTGCGCGGCGTCGTACCAATTCTGACCGCGGGCGCCGTCTTCGGCATGGTGGTCGCTGCGGCGCGGCGTTCGATCGGACGCACCTCGACCCGGCTCTCGTACGCGTTACTCGCCCTTGCCGGTGCTGCCGGCGGAACCGCTTGGTGGCTCATGCTCCGCCCGCCCAGCGCCCTCCTGATGGCCGCCCTACTCGGCGCGTTCCTGGCTCAAGGAGTTGTTGCCTTCGAGCTATGGTTGCGACGAGCGGCGGCTTTCAGATGACCAGCCGATCCCATGGCCCTCAAACCCACGACCTGGTACCCGATCGCCGTCGTGCTGAGCGTCGTCAACTTGGCCGGAGCCGGGTTCGCAATCGGACAAGCGCAGCCGGAGCATGCCGCGATTCACGTGGCGCTCGCGGTGGCCTTCGGGCTGTGGGCGCGGCGCCTGCGGCCCCGTCCCGGTGGGACGGAGCTCCGCGGTGGGAGCGAACTCCAAGATCGGTTTGAAGCGCTGGAAGGCGAAGTGAGCAAGCTGCGACAAGAGCTGACCGAGACGCAGGAGCGCCTCGACTTCGTCGAACGGCTGCTGGCGCAGGGACGGGATGCCCGCCGAGTGGGCCCGCAGCAATAGGGTCATGCAGCTTATCCAGGACCTAAGGCGGCTCGGCACGGGCGCAACCGTGGGTACGATCATCATCGATTCCGGATTGCGGTACGTGAGCGCCGACGTGTTCCGGACGTGAGCATGAACCGGCGCCGGTTCCTCGGTGTGAGTGCCGCCAGTGCGCTGGCAGGCCTGGTCGGTGGCACGCGTTGGGCCAGCGCCAACGCCGCAATCGACCTGCTGACGCTGGCGCAGCCTGATCTCCTCTCCCTGATCGGACCGCAGGCGGTGCGTAAGATCGGACTGCGGTACCGCGCGCTCGTGCCCAGCGAGAATGAGGTGCACGTCCTGTACACTGCCATTCTCGCCGCGCGACCGCGGCCCTCATCCATCGCCGGGCTGGTCGAGCAGGACTTCGCGGTCGGACGGACGATGGTGCTGCAGGGATGGGTGGTCTCGGTAACTGAGGCGCGCCAAAGCGCTCTCTTCTCCCTCCTCTCGGACTGACCCCTCGACGTCCCGCCATGCACATCGACGCTCGAACCCTTCCGAATGGCAGCGTGCTCGAAGCCGACCTGTGCATCGTGGGCGCCGGCGCGGCCGGCATCAGCATGGCGCTGGAATGGATCGGCTCGCGGCACAAGGTCTTGCTGCTCGAAGGGGGCGGTCTCGACTACGAGACGGCGATGCAGGACCTCTACCGCGGTGAAAGCGTCGGTCTGCCCTACTATCCGCTCCAGGCCGCGCGCCTGCATTACTTCGGCGGCACCACCGGACATTGGGCGGGGTTCTGCTCCACGTTGGATCCGATCGACTTTGAGAAGCGGGAATGGGTTCCCCACAGCGGATGGCCGATTCGTCGGGAAGAGCTGGACCCGTTCTATGCGCGCGCGCAGCCTCTCCTCGAGCTCGGACCGTACGAGTACGGGGCGGGCGACTGCGGGTACGCACGCTCGACGGCAAGGAGCATCGCGCGCGGGCACGGTATTACGTGTTGGCCTGCTGCAGTATCCAGAACGCGCGTTTGCTGCTGGCGTCGAACCGGCGCACGCCGACCGGGCTGGGGAACGCATACGACCTGGTCGGACGGTTCTTCATGGAGCACATCGAAATGCCGACTGGGCATCTCGCACTCGCGCCCTCCCGTGCCGCGAACACGAAGATGTACGCGCTGGAGTTCGGACGGACGAAGGCACGCGGCGAGCTGGCGCTGAGCGCGGCGGTGCAACGCGAGCAGCGCATCCTCAACGCCACGGTTTCCCTCGAGCCGGGCGGACCCGACGAGGTCGCCCAAAGCACCTTTCAGTGGGGCACGCCCGACCGGCTGTCTGCACTTCGGGAGCGGGATGCGCACGCGAACGCAGGCCCGCCCGCGGAGCCGCCGCCGGCCAGGGCGCCGCTCTTTTTTCATCTCACGACCCGCCAGGAGCAGGCGCCAAACCCGGCCTCGCGCGTCCTGCTCAGCACGGAACGCGATGCGTTGGACATGCCGCGCGCGAGGCTCGACTGGCGGCTGACGGCGCTCGACCGGCGCTCCTTTCATGCGTTCTACGAGGTGATGGGACGCGAGCTTGGTCGGAGCGGGACCGGTCGCGTAAAGATGCTCGACTGGGTGACCCGGGACGAGGACACATGGCCCAGCACGCTGAGCGGCGGTTGGCATCACATGGGAACGACGCGGATGCACGAAAATCCCCGCTTGGGCGTGGTGGATGCCACCTGCCGGGTTCACGGGCTCGGCAACCTCTATGTGGCCGGTGCGTCGGTGTACCCGACGGGTGGCGCCGCGAATCCGACCTTGACCATCGTCGCCGTGAGCCTCCGGTTGTCCGACCATCTGAAGAGGACGCTGGCCTGACCGATCTTGCACGCGGCGCCGTCCGCCTGTCGGTAGAGGATCCCGACAGTCCGGCCGCCCGGTACTGTCTCGAACGCTACTTCGCGGAGCTCGCGACCCGGTTCGAAACGGGCTACGATCCGGCGCGCGGCATATCGGCCGCGCCGGCGGAGCTCACGCCGCCGCGGGGCTACTTCGTCCTGGCGACCTTGAACGAGGAGCCCGTCGGGTGCGGCGCCCTGAAGTGTCACGCGGACTTTGGCGAGATCAAGCGGATGTGGGTCGCGACCTCCGCTCGTGGTCTCGGCCTCGGGACCAAGATCCTCCTGCGCCTCGAAGACCTCGCGCGGGAACGGGGACTGCCGCTGCTCCGGCTCGAGACCAACAAGGCCCTGACCGAAGCGCAATCCCTCTACCGGCGCCACGGGTTCCGCGAAGTACCCCCGTTCAACGACGAGCCCTACGCGCATCACTGGTTCGAAAAGACGCTAGCTTAAGCGCGCCATGCTCTCTGGTCCCGAAGCACTCGCGCGGTTGCGAGAAGGCAACCGTCGGTTTGTCGCGGGCGCGGGTGACCCCGATGCCACGCTGCGGCAGACCCACTCCCTCGCGCTCGCCCGAGGGCGGGGGCGGGGGCAAGAGCCGTTTGCCATCGTCCTGGGCTGCTCCGATTCTCGCGTTCCCGCCGAGCTCGTGTTCGGGCAGGGGTTTGGAGACCTGTTTGTGATCCGCGTCGCCGGGAATATCGTGGCGCCCTCGCAGGTCGGGAGTGTGGAGTTCGCCGCCGGGCGCTTCGGAACGAGACTGGCGGTCGTGCTCGGGCACACGCAATGCGGCGCGATTGTGGCCACGTTGGAGGAGTTGCGCCAGCCGACGCCCCATCAGTCGCCCAACCTCCGCTCTATCGTCGACCGGATCCGACCCTCCGTCGAGCCCTTGCTGACCACACCCCTCGCACAGGACGCCGAGGCCTTTGTCGCGCACGCCGTCCGCGCCAACATCCGGGCGGCGGCCGACCATCTGCGGCATGGCTCTGCCGTTCTGGAGCGTCTCGTGGCGGATGACGGGTTGCTGATCGTCGGCGCCGAGTACTGCCTGGAGACAGGCGTCGTCGACTTTTTCGACAGACCATGACTCACCCAGCAAGGCCACCCCATGTTGCGCTCGCCGATCACTTCGCAGACCCTGGCGCGTCTGAGCGTCCCTTGCGGATTCGGCTGACCTCCGGCGAAGAGTTCGAGTGCCATGCTCCCGTCTTCGACTTCGACCAGCTCGTGCTCGTCGTCACGACCCCCGAAGGCGTCACTCGGAGCCTGTCGCCGACGGACATCGAGACCCTGTGCGAGCGCCGCCCCGGCTGGCCCGCCTACGCCAGTCTTGGCTTGGTTACGGTGGTGCCGGGGGCAGGCCTGAGTGCCCTCCTGGTCCCTCTCCTGTCGCCGCTGAGCGCGCTGGACGGCGCCATTCTGGGAGCGTTTGGTGGTGCCGTCGCATTTGCCACCGTGCCGTGGGTGCTCACCACCGTCAGCCCCGTCGCATACTCGCGCCTTCTCGGACGCCTGGGCGCCGCGCACTGGCGTCCGGTCTTCTCCAAGGAGGACACCTGACACCTGCGCGGGGGGCTGTCGGCCTCCTTGCGCTCGCAGTCATGAGGCCAGCAGCTTAAGCGCGATCCGCAGCCCGGCGCCATCACGTCGAGGAGCGTCTCATGGGTGAGGTAACGAACCGCGCAACGATGGACGCCCCTGACTGGCATGCGCCTTGGATCGAGCGCATGTGATGCACCGTGTCCGTCAGCAGGACCTGCCATTTCAGGGCAGCTCTCATCACTTTGTCGGAGCCGATCACGGGGACGTGAATGTCTCCGTGTTCCTCCTGAGCGCTCTCCCCGGCCGGGGGCCCGGCCCGCATCGGCATCCGTACGACGAGGTCCAATTCGTGAGGGAAGGTCGCGGTCTCTGGATCGTGAACGGAGAGGAATTCGAAGCCGGAGCCGGTGACATTCTCGTCATCAAGGCCGGGGAGATCCACAGTTTTCGCTGCGTCGGGGACGCGCCCCTCGTCCAAGTGGATGTACATCTCAGCCCGCGGTTCGTGCAAGAGAACCTGACCTAAATGACGTCAGCGTCGCCCATGGTCCGCCGCTTCGGCCTGATTCACGCCACGGCGCTGAACATGACGAACATGATCGGGATCGGGCCGTTCATCACGATCCCGCTCCTCATGTCCGCGTTAGGCGGTCCGCAAGCGATGCTCGGCTGGCTCGTTGCGCTGATCATCGTCATGTGCGACGGCATGGTCTGGAGCGAGCTGGGCGCGGCGCTGCCGGGCTCCGGCGGTTCGTTCGGGTATCTGCGCCGGGGCTATGGCACCGAGAAGGTCGGCCGCCTGATGGGGTTCCTGTTCGTCTGGCAGTTTGTGCTCAGCGGCCCCCTCGAGATCGCGTCCGGGTACATCGGCTTCTCGCAGTACCTCGGCTACATCTGGAAGGGGATCACGGCGCGCCAGACGATGCTCGTCGTGACGATCGTCGGGCTCGCGAACCTGGCACTCCTGTACCGCCGGATCACGTCGATCGCGGCCATCACCGTCACGCTCTGGATCGGCACCATCGTCACCGTCATTGTGGTCGTCGTGACGGGAGCGCTGCACTTCGACCATCGGGTCGCATTCGACTTCCCCCCGGGCGCGTTCACCTTCTCCCTGGGCTTCCTCCTGGGCCTCGGGGCCGCGTCGCGGATCGGCGTGTACGACTACCTGGGCTACTACGACGTCTGCTATATCGGGGACGAGGTAAGGGATCCCGGCCGGGTGATCCCGCGGTCGATTCTCCTGAGCACCGTCTTGGTCGCGGTGATCTATCTCGCGATCAATCTGTCGATTATCGGCGTGGTCCCGTGGCGGGACTTCGTCCCGGCCGCATCACACCCGCAGTCCAACTTCGTCGTCTCGATCTTCATGGAACGGATCTACGGTTCGGGCGTCGCGACGCTGTTCACGGCGATGATCCTGTGGACGGCGTTCGGCTCGGTCTTCGCCCTGCTGCTCGGGTACTCGCGCGTGCCGTATGCGGCGGCGAAGGACGGTTATTTCTTCAAGGTGTTCGCCCGGCTCCATCCGTCCGGGGGATTCCCCTATGTCTCGCTCATCGTGCTCGGGGTTCTCTCCATCTTCGCCGGGTTTGTGTCGCTGGGCATGGTCATCGACGCGTTGATCACGACGCGGATTCTCGTGCAATTCATCGGGCAGATCGGCGCGGTGACGCTGTTGCGGCGGCGCGCGCCGGACCTGCCGCGGCCGTACCGGATGTGGCTCTATCCGGTGCCGAGCCTCGTCGCGCTCCTGGGATGGATCTTCATCTTTGCCACGACGCCGCCCACGGTGATCGCCTTTGGATTGGGCGCGCTGCTGCTCGGTGTGGTGTGCTTCGCGGGGTGGTCGTGGAACAGACGAACCTGGCCGTTCGAGGCGAACGCCTGAACGGCTCGTTTGCCTTGCGCGCCTCGCCACTTCGCGCGCAGCTTAAGCCCCATGAAGATTCTGCAAGACCAAGTGAGAATCGGGATCGTTGGCTCGCGCTTCCAGGCGGAATGCATCGCGGCGGCCGTGAAGGCCATGCCGGAGGAGAGCGACGTCGTGGCCGTCGCCTCGCCCACCAACGGACACGCGGCCGGTTTTGCCAAACGGCATGGCATCCCGCGCGCGTACACCGACTACCGCGAGCTGCTGCGCGACCCGCAAGTCGAGATGATCTCGATCACGGCGCCCAATCGGTTGCACGCGCAGATCACAATTGACGCCGCCAGGGCCGGCAAGCACGTGGTGTGCGAGAAGCCGATGTGCCTGACGCTCGAGGAGGCCGACGCGATGATCGAGGCGTGCCGCAAGGCCGGCGTGCTGCTCCTCTACGCCGAAGAGCTGTTCTTCGCGCCCAAGTACGTGAAGGCGAAGCAGCTGGCGGATGAAGGGGCCTTCGGTCGCGTGCACCTGGTGAAGCAGGGCGAAAAGCACTCGGGTCCGCACTCGGAGTGGTTTTGGGACGTGGCGCAGTCGGGCGGCGGCGCGGTCATGGACCTGGGGTGCCACGGGATCGCTTTCTGCTGGTGGTTCCTCGGCAAGCCAAGGATCAAGAGTGTCTACTCGCAGATGGCGACGCAGGTTCACGGCGAGCGCACGCCGGGTGAAGACGAAGCGGTCACCCTCATCGAGTTCGAGAACGGCGCCGTGGGGATGGTCGAGAGCAGCTGGAACAGGCCCGGCGGGATGGACGACAGCATCGAGGTGTTCGGCGACAAGGGGCAGACCTACGCGGATATGCTCATGGGGAACGCGCTCCCGACGTACTCGGAGGTGGGATTCGGCTACGCCGTCGAAAAAGCGGCCACCACCAAGGGCTGGACGTATCCTGTGTTCGAGGAGCATTGGAACTACGGGTTCCCCCAGGAGATGCGGCACTTCGCGCGCTGCGTGCGCGGCAAGGAGACGCCGATCTCGGACGGCGAAACCGGACGCGTGGTGCAGGAGGTCCTGTATGCCGCCTACGCGTCGGCCGGATTGGGCCGCAAGATCCTGCTGCCCTTCCGCCCGAAGGGCATCGCCAAGCCGATCGACCTTTGGAAGACGCCGGAACGCGCCCAACTCGCGGTCTGAACGAGGCTCTACATGCGCGACCTGATCGCTTCCATCGAAGCCGAATATCGCCGCTACAAGACCCTCGGCGAAGGCGCGATGGACCAGCTCGCAGACTCCCAGCTCGCGCAGGTCGCGGGCACCGGCAACTCGATCGTCACGATCGTCTGGCACCTGGCCGGAAACCTGAAGTCCCGCTTCACGGACTTCCTTACGGCCGACGGTGAAAAGCCGTGGCGGGACCGCGACTCCGAGTTCCTTGCTCGCGAGGTGTCACGCAAAGAGCTCCAGACCAAGTGGGAGGAGGGCTGGCGGGTGCTATTCGCGGCCCTCACCGACCTCAGCGACGTGGATCTCGGGCGGACGGTGACCATCCGGGGCGAGCCGCACACAGTCGCCCAGGCGCTGCATCGCTCTCTCGCGCACGCGAGCTACCACGTGGGCCAGATCGTCTACGAGGCGAAAGCGCTGCGAGGCGCCGACTGGCGGTACCTGAGCATTCCGCCCGGCCAATCCGCGCGGTTCAACCCCCTTTGATCGTCTTCGACGCCTCGTCCCAGGACACGGTGGTCTTTCGGAAGTACGACTCATTCGCCATGTGGCAGGCGAGCGCCGCGTTGTGGCCGAACACCACGTCCTCGACCACCGGCTTTCGGGTGCGCACCGCCTCGAAGTACGTCCACAGATGGGGCCGGACGTCGTCGAAGTCAGGCCCGCTGAAGGAGATCGTCTCGGGCATCGCCGTCGCCTGCCCCAGCTTCGGATCGTTCTCCTGATGCCACTTCTCGAGATACGCCTCCCGCATCGCATGGGGGTAGCTGCCCGTGTAGTAGCTGGGGTAGTTGTCCTTGCCGGTTTGTGGCGCCAAGCTCAGGGTCGATCCGGTCACGTCCAGAACGCCCTTCGATCCCTGGATGCGGTACGCCTCGGGCATCTCGGTGCCCAGATTCAGCCGCATGTACACCGGTAGGTCGCCGAAGTAATAGACGACGGCGTGCACGTCGGGCATGTTGCGACCGTCTTTCCAGCGCCGGATGCCGCCCACCGCCGAAGCCTGTTTCGGCGGCTCGTTGATCCCCAACATGAACATCATGCCGCTGATCAGGTGGACCAGGAGGTCGCCGGCGACCCCCGTGCCATACTCCTTCCAGCAGCGCCAGCGCGCGAAGATGTAAGGATCGAACCCGCGCTTGGGGACCGTCCCCTGCCACGTATCCCAGTCCAGAGTCCGCGGCGACAGATCCGGTGGCGGCGGATACTGCCACGCGCCGGTGGGGTCGTTGCGTCCGAGCCATCCTTCGACGAGCATCAGGTCGCCCAGCATCCCCTGGGCGATCAAGTCCTTGGCCTTGGCGCAGATCTGGGAGCTGACGCGCTGCGAACCGATCTGCACGATGCGTCCGGCCTTCTTCGCCGCGTCCACCATGGCCACGCCGTCGGCCGGGGTGTGCGACATCGGCTTCTCGCAGTAGATGTCCTTGCCGGCGCTCACCGCGTCCACCACCACTTGCTTGTGCCAGTGATCGGGAACCGCCGCCACGATGCAGTCGATGTTCTTGTCCTCGAGGAGCGTCTGATAGCGGCGTGTGACGGGCAGCTCCGCCCGGACGATCTCGCGCGCCAGCGTGTGCCGACCGTCGTAGAGGTCGCAGGCCGCCGCGCATTCGACTCCCGGCAGCTTGATGGACTCGGACAGGAGCCAGTTCCCCTGCATGCCGACGCCGACCATGCCGAAGCGGACCCGGTCACTGGCCGCAACGGCGGCCGGGATGAGATTACGGGGCAGCGGTACCATCGAGTGCGCAGCGAGCGATGCGCCAGCGGCAGCCGCGCTCATGCCGAGAAATTCACGGCGCGAACAGTGGGTCTCTTTCACGGCGTCTCCAAAGCACGTGGGTGGACCGATATTATGCACCACCGACCGCGCGGCCCGATAGACTGGCCTCCTTACCGTCGCGCTCGTCGCCGCCGTGGCGCCGGCCCGTGCCCAGCTCTCGCGAGGCACGTTTGGCGGCCTCCCGTTCTGGGCAGACAGCGCCCTGGTCGTCTCGGGTCTAGGACAGCGATTCATCCTGTCGTCCCAGCTGAACCCGATCTATGAATTCGGGGACTTCGACGGCGACGGCCTGCTGGACTTCGCGGTCGAGATCAAGGATACCGGCAGGCTGCGAAGGCGCGACTACGTATGGATAGACGGGGAGTGAAGGATTCAGGCGTAGGCCGGGAGCCGCCAAGCCGGCGGCCCGCCTGAGGACATCGCCCAGCGTCGTAACTGATCCTGTGCCGCCTTGCGCGCAAGCCCGGCTAACCACCGTCCAGCGGTCTGTTCCCGCGCGTTGAATGACGCGGCCCGCCGCCACGCTTCACGCAACGTGGCCGCGACCGTCACATCGGCTGCATCTGGATCCAACAACAAGGTGTAGGCGATCGCGTACAGCGTCATGCCGTACCGCGCGTCCAACTCCGCCAGCGCCGCTCGGTCGCCAAGCGCGGCAATCCGCTCCACGAGCACGGCGTCGGACAATACGGGCGTCGGCGGGGTGATGGCCCGCGAACCGGTTACCATCCGCTCTCCTGATGACGGGTAGGTACGATCGGAATGTGCTTGGGTACGCCGCACACGTCCGTCATTAAAGAGCACACCACCGAGGGACGAGTCACGGCGTGACGGCGGTCACATGACAGGCATGCCAACTTGACCGACTGGCACGGCTTTCATCATATGTAAGCAACTTAAGCACACTGACCAAGATGAACGACGAACTCGTGCGGCCCGATCCGGTGGTGCGCAGGCGTGCGCTGGCGATACTGCTCGGGGCGGCTGTAGCCGGCGCAGCGGTCATTCAATGGGGCCTCCCCTGGCTCGAGCGGGCGCGCCTGCGTCAGCCAGGGATGCGACGCACGATCTGTATCACATTCCTCGGAGTGATCGTGGCGCTGGCGCTCGCAGTGATCGGGTCGGGACGGCGGATTACGGGACTGGGGTGGCGCACGGTGGCCCTCCAGGCGTTTCCTCCCCCCGGCGTGAAGCTGCTGCACGACGTTCGACGCATGACCGGCGCGCGGGCCGTCTACCTCGGCCGGGGATACGTCATCATCGGCTGGACCCTGGTTGTCCTGGCGCTCGTGTTGCTCGGCCTCGGCAGCTATGCGCTGGTGGTCTTGTGGCCCCGGTAGTCACGCTGCGCCGCACGCGACGCGCTCCGCGGGCTTGGGTGCTCGCGACGTGCGGCTCCCTCGCGCTCGCGTGTCATCACGCGCCGCCGGCGCGTGTCGACCACGCGTCCCAGACAGAATGGGCGACCGCCGCGTGCGACACGGCGCGCCCACCCGTACCTCCGCCCCGGCGGAGCCCCGATCCGCTGAGCCCCTCCGAACGCGACGCACTCCTGGCGGAGGCTCGTGCACGTCGCGCGGCCTGGCGGGCGCGCGGTATCGCCGACTATCGCATCCGCGTCGCGGTCGGCTGCTTTTGCCCCTGGCCATCGGAGCCGCGCGTGCTCGAGGTCCGCGGGGGAAGGGCCGTTGCGTTGCTCGATACGGTCGGGCGGCCCGCTGGGCCGTTGATCGAGCCTTGGGCGCCGAACACCGTCGAAGGGTTGTTCGACTTCATCGAGCAGGCCGGGCGCC
>WNEZ01004599.1_pt1 | contig 19313 bp, 39 predicted proteins | sample 5400521 | NCBI WGS metagenome assembly WNEZ01 (sample SAMN13153339, study PRJNA577476) | soil metagenome | isolation source: 120 cm saprolite under Douglas fir tree site 2 hole 1 replicate 1 | place: USA:California | collected 2015-04-18 | reverse complement strand
TCGGCCCGCAGATCGGGATGGTGCCGACTAAGTTCGTCCTGCGCCTGCGTCTCGCGACGCTGATCGCCGCAGCCAAACTGCGCCTGATCTGGAACCAGACGGAGGATTTCGATCTCCAGTCTGATGGCGTTACCTATGACGCCTTCTCGACCAGCGGATCTTTCGTCGAAGTGACGTTCGATCCGTTTGCTGCTTCTGGATTTCAGATCGGGGGCGTGGCCTCTGCGGAATTTCCCATACAGACCGTCGATGACAAGATTTCCAGGATCGGCGGCGATCCGGGGACTCTCTTCCTCTACAAGAAACTCAGCAAGCCCTCGACGACACCGGCTCCGACCGAGCCAGTTGCGTCGGTCGACGTCACGGGCGGCTCCGCTTACACAGGATTTCTGATGCAAGACAACCTGAGTGGGGACAGTGCCCCCAGCGAGGAGCAGGAGGAGGAGTGACATGGCAGGCTTCCTTGCATACGCGGCGGGCGGAATCGGCGGCTTCCTGATCGGAGGTCCGGTTGGAGCGGCTCTTGGTTTAGGTGCGGTCAAACTCGTAGCCGGCAAGCCGGCGCCGACGCTAGTTCCGGCACCGGGATCTCCACAGCTCCCCGCCTCGGCTACGACGGTGACGGTGCCGACTGTCGAGGCGTCGATCGACGACTTCATCGACGACTTCGGTCCGATCCAGTCTCCTCCGCCCCCACGAGAAATCCCATGAGCCAGAAGACCAAGTTCGCCAAAGCAGCCAAGGCGTGCAGAGGGATCAGCTCCCGCAAGGCCCGCAATAGTTGCGTGGCCTCACATCTCCGCGGTCGGAGCTACGGCGGTCATGGTCACGCTCGACGCCACGGACGCGGATCGAAGGGCAAGCGCCGGAGGGCGTTTCACGGGATGACCAAGAAGGACTACATCGAGACCGCGAAGATCTTGCGGGGATCTGGATGCTCGCAGCTCGCCGACGACTTCGCCTCGATGTTCGCGCGCGACAACCCGCGGTTCGACCGCGAGCGGTTCAAGGCCGCTGTCCACGGGAGCTAGCATGGCCAAGCGACGGAAGGTCTCGGTGAGTTACGCGCATCGTCAAAGGACGATGAAGGTCCCATTACATGCCGTGATCGTTCGCAGGACTGGAACCTCGACAGACACGACCTTCGAGGCGTGTGTTCATGTCCGTGGCCGGGGCGCCACAGCCTCGCGGCGTGGACAGGGCCGCCTTGCAGTTGACACCTATGAGTGCGCTTACGGACCGGCGCCGCGCCGAGCGCTCGCCAAGGCACTCTCGAAGCTCGGCTCGACGTTGGTCAAGCGCAGCTCGGCGTTTCGCGGCTATCGCAGGCGGCGGAGGTAGCATGGCCAAGTACAAGAAAGCTCGATCGCTTACGATCAAGAAGCTCGGGCCGGGCGTTCACAATGGCCAGTGCGTTCGGATCACTTCGACGATGCATGGAGCCTTCCGCGAGGTGGAGAAGTACACGGTTGGTAGCGGCGGGACGTTCGAGCCGATCGAGTCCAAGGGCATCGGACTGAAGAATCGGACTTTCTCGGTCGACGTCTGCCCGGTCGGTGCCGGCATGCCGTCGATGCAGCTCATTCGGCCCGGACGTCGTGGGGGCATTCGAGCGGCTGAACGAGCGAAGGGCGGAATCCTGGCTTGCCAAGCCGCCGGTCAGGACTCGAAATGCCTGCGGTCGCGGTACGCGAGCCTGATTCTCTATCCGGGCGGAGCCGGATGGGCCAAGCGCAAGGGCATTCAGGTCTTCGGCAGGTACCACAGGCGGCGCAGGCGGCGGAGGTAAATCTTGCTCAGGCACGACGGCCAGCGTCTTCCGGTACTCTCCGGCTACAGTGATCCGGGTCCAGCCGAGGATCTAGCGGCTGCGGCCGGAGGCGCGTCGGCTGCCGCCAGCGACGTCTCGCATACCGACTGGCACTCGGTCAAGATCGGCTTGATCTCCGGCATCGCAATCTGGATCGTGACCAACGCCCTTGATCGCGTTTTCCTCAAAGGGAGGCGGCGATGAAGCCGTTCACAGTCTGGATCAACGGCCAGCCGCACGAGGCGTACTCGTTCGGCCAGGTATCGGATACGGACGTGGCTGGCGGAATCGCGGCCGTGATCGATCTGGTCAACCGGGCCGGCGCTGCGCTCGACGATGCGGTGTCTCGCATGGGCGTCTTCACCCTCAACAAGGACGACAAGAGGGCTCGCGTCGACGACTGGCACGTCACGGCCAACGAATTCGTGAACTTCTCCAGCCAGCTCGATCAATACCCGCAGCGCGTCGACGAGTGGAAGCGTTTGGGGTTGAAGATTTCGGGGACGGCGAACGATCTCGCGGCCTACATCGGCGACGATACGCTCTCCTCGGCCATCGGAGAGTTTATCGTCAACATGCCGGCCGCACTCGACGCGACGTACAAGGCAGTTCTCGCCAAGGCCAGCCAAGTCGCGACCGAAGTGGTACGGGCACTTGAGAAGCCAGCAGCGGAAGCCGCCAAAGGAACGGCCAAGATTATTCTGATCGTCGGCGGGGCTGCGGCACTGATGTTTTTCCTTTTGCGCAAGTCCGGCGTCCGCGGCGGCATCGGGCCGGTCCGGCTCGGAGGGATTCCGTCGGGTCGCCGGCTGATCCGCGGCTATGGAAGGAGATAGGCCATGCGACGACTTCTGATTGGATTGACGGTCCTTTTGATCACTCTCTCGGCTGACGCACAGCAACCGGTCAAAGTGACCAACCCTGGCCCTCCAGGGAGCAACACGGCGGAGACGATCGCCTGCAACGCGGGCGTTTCACCCTGCACGATCGGCGCCGCGGCGACCAACGTCCTGAACAACTCGACGTCCGGACGCAAGGGCTGCATCCTCCAGAACGTCAACGCGACCGACTTCTTCTGCAAGAAGGCGACGGCCGCCGGAAGCGCTGCTTCTACGACCAACATGGACTTTCTTCTCAAGGCAGCGTCGGCGGCTAACAAAGGCGACGGAGGGATCTATTCGTGTGATTCTGCCGGCGTCGTTTACACAGGACCGATCAACTGCACCGGAAGCGCTGGCGGCGGTACGCTCGTCGCCTCCGCTCAGAGGTAGCCCATGCGCCGATTCCTGATTCCGATTCTGATCTTAATCGCTGTCGCGGTAACTGTTCCCATAGTTGTCTGGGGCGATACGGTATTCGTTCCGCGCGCTCCAATCAATCTGGCGACGGCCGACGTCAACGGCGTCCTGCCGGTAGCCAATGGTGGGACCGCGTCTGCCACTGCTGGCTCAGGCGAGCACGACTTCAACGCCTACAACGCCGCCAACGTAGCCGCTACGACTGCTCTCAGCGAGACGACGGTCACGAATGCCTCGACCGCTACCACTGGCAGCAAGATCACGACCGACATCGCAGGAGTAGGTGCCGGCAACTTTGTCGCGATGCTCTGTACCGACGGAACTGCCTGCGCGGCCGGAAATCAGCGCGTGACTTGCACTCAAGCCTGCACTGCCGTAGCCGGTACGCGGACTGCCTGTACCGTGCAGAATGGTGGGACGATCGCAGCAGGAACAGTAGTCACTTGGAGTGTCACGACGGCCTGTGCCACGACTGATCCAGGGACAAACATCAACGCCCATATGACAACGCCTTGAAAGGATCAGATGGCCTTCGACGTCAAGCGCGCGCTGATCGGAGCCGGTCTGGGGACGGTCGCGGTCCCCGGCGTCGGCACCGTGATCGGCGGCGTTGTCGGTGGCCTGACCGGCGGCGGGCCTATCTCACGACTGGCTCCGCAGCCGACTGCGGCGGAAATTGCTGCTCGTCAAGCTGCGATCGATAAGGCTCGTCAAGCTGCGATCGATAAGGCAAACGCAGACGCAGCCGCGAAGGCACAGGCCGAACTTGCCCAGGCTTCCAGTACCCTCAACATCGTGCCGGGCGCCGGGACGGCCGTGCTCTCCGTATATGGCGTCCTCACCGCAAATCGCAAGGCCGGCGACCAAGGTCCGGGAATGGGTGAGGTCCATGGCCCACCCGAGACTCCGCTGCAAGGATACTGGCTCGACCACTCGCGGATCGGCACGCTCGGCCCTGGCGATCACACCGTCGACGAGCTGCGACCGCTGATGCCTCCGGCGCCGCCGCGTGGCTTCGGCGATCCGCTCCCCGTGCCGGGCGCTGCGACTTGGCAAGAAGTAGTACAGAACATCAACGAGTGGCCCCCACCACCGCTAGTGGATCGCAATACTGTTCCAGGGGCCGACTTCGCCCGCGAAACGATCGCGGAGGCGATCGACGGAGCGCGCCTGGCTGACTGGCATGCTGCCGGCGGTGGCTTGCCCGCAGCGCAGCGGCACCCCGAGCAGTTCTATGCGAAATATCCTGAACTGGCGCCCCCCACGCCTGACCAGGCAATCGCCGCTACTTTCGGCATAGGCGGACCCAATCAGCTTCCCCTCAATTGGGATCCGGGTAGCCAGCAGGACGAGTCCGCACGCAACGCCGGGCTCCAAACTTTTGCTCGCGCGCGCGACGCAGGATTGCATCTCACGCGGCTGCAAGCGTATTGGATCGATGTAGTGAAACCAGCGACGGATCAGGCCAGCGCAAATCCGGGTCTACTGCACCTGACGGGTTTCATGGCCAGCCTGATCGCGAAGGTGGTCACACCTACCAAAGCCCTCGAAATGTTCCATGCCGGTACGCCTGCGGCAACGCCTGCGGACGTATTCGCCTACGCGCTAGGCACTCCATTTCAGATCGGAACCGCTTATCTATCACCGGCTCCGCTGGCTGGTTTCTCCGGCCTTGAGGAAGAGGAAGAGGAAGAGGATGACTTCATTCCCGTCATTCTTGCCGATTTCTAGAACTTGAAGGAGGAAAGCATGGCACGTCACAAGAGACACAAGAGGCACCACCGGAGACACGTCCATCATCGCGTTCACAAGGGATGCAAGCGGGTGAGGGTCTCGTTCCGGGCTCGCGGCAAGCATCTGTCATTCATGGCCCGACGCGGTCCGTCCTGCGGTCCGCGGCGCTGGTCGGCGGGACAACTCCGCTGGCGCCGGCACTTCCGCAGCGTCGCACGGCGCTGCCCGAGGAGCTTCAAGGCACGAGCGAAGTGCGTTGCCTCCAAGCTCAAGTAGGGAGGACTGTGGCCTCGGAACTCATGGACGAGATGGTCAAAGCTCTCCCCCGCAAGGGGGGACCTCGGACTACGTTGGTCATCCTGGCCGCCGCGGTGGGCCTTGTCCTGTCCGGCGCGGCGGCTTATGGGGCCTTGACCCGCGAGCGTGAAGCTGCAATCGACAAGCGGATCCGACCGATCAAGATCCGCAGCTACGAGCAAGAGGCGGTCCTTGAGCACATTTTCGATCATATAGAATCGCAGCAGCCGTCTGAAAGACGTCACCGGCTCGAAGACGTCAAGCGCCTTGGAAGGGTCAAGCTCAGGGAAGACGAGAGTGGAGACGGTGAAGGAGGAGGAGATCCGTAGATGTCATTCGGCTGGAGGGCATGGGGAGCGGTCGTTGCCGGGCTTGGCCTGTTGGCATATCTGCGTCGCAAGGACGTCGGTCAAGCGGCGTCGGCAGTCGCCGAGGAGGCTGGTACCTTGATCGAAGACTTCAAGACTAAAGTGGGAATCCTTCCGGCGGCTGCCCAGCAGTATGCCGACGTGATTGAGCAAGTAGCCACGGAGTCAGGTGAGCGTCCTCAAGTCCTGACCGCGATCGGCTGGCGCGAGACGAGGTGGGGCACAAGCCCAGACCTAGACGTCCAGGGTCCTTCAGATTTCGGAGATCCGCTTCCCGGGCCGTACGCGATTCCAGACGACGGCCGAGGATGGGGCCGCGGTCTGATGCAGATCGATTTCCAGCGGGCGGAAACGATCAATTGGGAAGATCCGCTGACCAACGTCCGCGAGGCAGCCAAGGTTCTTGCCGAAAAACGCGCGTACATCTCCTCGCACGTAGCCGATCTCACTCCGGACGAGCTGGAGCGTGCGACCGTCGCGGCCTATAATCACGGTGAAGGCGGGTCCGTGAACAACCTACTCGCCGGACGTGACGTCGATTCCGGAACGACGGGCGGTAACTACTCCGCCGACGTCCTCTCCAACGCAGGAAGGTGGTCCTGATGGCCAGACGACGTAAGTATGGCCGAGACTACTACGTCTGCCGAACCTCTCCGCCGTACGGGTACGGGAAGCGGAAAGGAATCGCGGTCTCGAAGACGATCGATGGGCTCCCTGCTTATTGCCTGCACCCCATCCGTCGACGCCGGAGACGGCTCAACGGCTCTATGAAGCGTTACGCAGCGGCCGGATCAGGAACATGCCCTGGATCCGGGTCTACCCTCGTCGCCGGAAGTACGCCCGGCACACGACTCGGAGGCGCTAGATGGCGATCAACGATCTGATCCGACCGTTCGCGCAGCGTATGACGATCGAGACGTCGATTACGCCGCCGATCGACGTCGACGATCCGTTTGGCCCGACGGAAGGGCCTGGAGCTGTCGCTCAGGGAAAGGCGGCCCTCGCCCTCCTGAAGCCGAAGATCACGCTGTACGGAGCTGGCGGCGATCCGATCATCTGGTCTCCGTACGGCGAACCGTCCATATTTGGGGTGGCCGGGGGCGCGATCTTCGGTGCCGGGATCTTGTTCTTAGCCGGCTACGGTGCGTACAAGCTCATTTTCGATCGGAAGAAGAAGAAGAAATAGATGGCCTACTCCCTCACCGTCGACATCTGCGAAGAGGACAGGCGTCCGATCGTCCGGCACGTCTTCTTCGGCAAATCGAGAAGGCGCGTCTCGGCTGTCTTGAGGGCGCATCGAAGGTCCGACAAGTTCCTGCGCGACTGCATGGACAAGGGCCGCTACGACGGCATCGCGTGCAGCGTCAAGGTAGGCAAGATCCGGAGAAAACGATGAAACGACGTCGAAGGCGGCACTACAGCGGAGTAGGCAAGAGCATCGGGATCGGGACCTTGATCGCAATCGGGGCGTTCGGGATCCTCCTCGTCGCGATCAGCTCGGCCAAGCGAGCGGACGAGCGGCTCCAAGCCGCCACGAGGTAACTGATGTCCAGGGTGACACCGAAACGGCCATTCGAGACGACGGATGGTCGTACGTTTGAAACCCTGGAAGCCGCAATCCAGCACGCCGACAAAATACGCGGGCGAGGTGAGACTGCGTTTCCGGAGTACATCTGGCGTCGTACCGGTCCCGGCAAGTCCGAGGCATACTACGTTCTCAATCCCGACGGTACTCAGGGTTTCAAGGGAGCTTCTATGCGGCGCTACGGCCGGCGATCCTTCCGTGTGAAGCGCGTCGGCCGTCACGGCAACTTTATCACGGTCTGCTGCCCGAAAGGTCAGTGGTCTCCCCGGCGCAAGCGCTGCAAGGTGGGAATGCGCGCTCAGTCCATTGCCAAGAAGCGCAGGCGGCGGTAGGGTTTCGAGTTCGAGGAGGCACCATGCGATTGATCAAGTCGATCGTCGTCGCGCTCGTGCTGCTCGCACCGCCGGCCGTCTTCGCTCAAGCCACGCCAGCTCCGACGCGGACCTTCGGCGGCTGCAACGGACCTGGGACGATCTGCTTTGGACCGTCGGCCTTGCTCTCGGTCACGGCGTACAATCTGACCAACGGTACCGTGGAGGCGAGCTTTAGCCCCGGTCTCGGCTATGGCGTGACGTTCTTCCAGAAGCAGTGGTACGCTACCGGCCTCGACGTCTTCGTGTCCATGAAGACCGGACCGTACAGCACCATCTCCTACTCGCTGATCGCCAAGTTCGCGAACTACCTGCGCATCGGCGTCGCACGCGAGGTGGTCGGCGGGAACAAGTCTTTTTACATACCGCTGGGGATTGGATCAGACATCCCCTGAAGGAGAGACGATGGACGCCAGCCAGCTCCACACCGTCGGCGATTACGTCGGTGCCGCCGTCGCGATCGCCTCGATCCTCTCGAATTTCGTCAAGCCGTGGACGATCGTGGGGAGGATCCTCCACTTCGTCGCGATCAACTGGAGGACCGGCAGCCTGACCGGCCCACAACCACCGATGCCGGGCGGCGGAGCCTAGTCCGTCAGGGCAGCGTCGAGCGTCTCGCGCATCCACTTGTTCACGAACGCGCTCACGCTGGTCCCCTGCCGGATGGCGAACGCCTGAAAATCACGCAGTAGCTTTTTCTGGACGTGAATCGTCGTCTGGACGGAGTCCCTTGGTACAGTCCGCTTGGGTCCGCGGCGCTCGGCCATGAGGGAACGCTATCAGACGAGCTTAGGTACTGCAATTTCTAGCTGGGACGGTGGCGCCGGGCGTGGCGCTTCCGAGCTTCCTCCAACAGAATCTCTTGCTCTTGACGTCGGAGGTGATCAATCTCCTCGGCTGCCTCACGTTCGCCGTTCCGCCTGGCGTGATCCGCCGCGGCGGCTAGGTCCCTGACCCTCTTCTCTTGCGCGAGCATGGACATATGTCCTCCACGCTGGCCGGGATATAGGATCAGATCGGGGGGAGGATCAAGAGCAGGATCCGAGGGGTGGAGCCCCAGCGGATCCTGCTCTCAGAACGGCTCGCTGTTAGGAGATCAGCGAGTGCTGCTGACCGACCTCGATGTCGAGGAGGGTCGCGGTCTGGGCCACTGGAATGGCAACGCTGATGATGTTGGTACCGAGGATGCCGATCTGAGGCCAGCCGGTCGCAGTGAGCGCCGTCTGATGCAGGAAGACACGAGCGAACAGGTTGGCCGGCGCGATGCCTAGGCTGTGGGTAAACGTGGTGAGGGCCGCCCCGACCACGCTAAACCCTTGGGTCAGCGTCCAGAATGCACCTCCGAAGGCGCTGGACAGCATCGACAGGAGAGGCGGGTGGAAGCCGGTCCGCTGGTAGCAATCGAGCAGTCCAGCGAAGACGGCGAGGAAGAAGAGAGAGAGCACTGCGAGGGTGAGCATGGGCAGATCTCCTTTGACGGATGGAAGCTCGCCTTCTAGGATAGATCAACCCGGCCGTGGCCACCGGAAAGTTGACACTTTCGGGTAGCTCACGGTACCGTCAGGGACCGATGCGGCGGACTCCCAAACTGGTCGAGGTCCACGCCCGCCTCTTTCCTGCCGACGTCGACGAGCTGAAGCGCATCGCCGCCGAGCGCGGAATCTCCTTGCAGATCGAGCTGCGTAGCCTTGTCCACAGGACCCTGAAGGGTGAGCACCGCGACGTCGTGGTACTGAAGGAACAACGTGACTGATCGATGCTGCCCAGAAGTTCTGGAATCTCTCTACCAGCGGGCGCTCAAGGCTGACGCCGCAGACCCGTCTTCGCCGTCGGACATCTGCGAGCATCTCCCACTCCTCCGGAAGCTGGCAGAGCGCTGTGAACACGTCACTGAGTTCGGTACCCGTCGGGCCAACGGATCCACGGTCGCTTTGCTCGCCGGGCAGCCGGAAACCTTCGTCACTTGGGACATCGATCCGCGAGCGATCATCAGCGCTGGTATCGTCGATCTATTGGATTGTGGCGTAGTCGACGGCGTATGGACCGGGCGCATCGGCCGCACCGAGTTCCAGCCACGGGTTGGGGATACGCTCAAGATTTTGATCGAGCCGACCGATCTCCTATTCATCGACAGCTTGCACACCTACAAACAGCTCTTTGCCGAGCTGATGCGGCACGCTGATCCGATCGAGCGCAAGATCCGCAAGTACCTCGTCTTCCATGACACTGCCACCTTCGGGATGCAGGGCGAGGACGGCTCCAAGCCCGGACTACGTTCGGCGATCTGGCATTTCCAGAAACAAACTCTTCCCCAATGGGGACTCAAGCGCGATCTTGATAACAACAACGGGCTCGTAGTGCTGGAGCGTGCGGATGTTGATCCACGTCCTGGCATCTGGCCCGACTTCTACAAGGAGGAAGCAAAATGAAGAAGCTACTCGTCGTTTTGGCCGTTCTGTCCGCGTTCTCAGCTCACGCGAATACGCATACGTTCACCGGTACTATCGACACTCCGCCGGTTGCAGTATGGGTCAATCCTACCGACGCCATCATCGCTCCGTTTGCGCTGTACGGCGGCCGGGTGTTCTACGTTGATCCAGCTACCAAGTACGTTTGGAGCATCGATACCAGCAGCTTGTCTTCCACGACACCTACGTTGGCCGCAATGGGCGGCATAACGCAGACATTCTACACCACGACGAATTGTACCGGCCAAGCCTACCTTGCGGTGCTGCCGACATCAGACTTTCTGAATTTCACGTATCCGATCTACCGAGACGGGCTAATATACGTGCCTGGAACGATGTCGAACGTGAACAATCAGATCCAGTCTACTTGGTACAGCGGGTGCGTTTCGCAGGCACCAATTCCGGCAACGTACTCGATGTACACACTCTTGGGACCAGTCACAGCGCCGACGTTGCCGAGTGGGCCATGGCATCTGGAAACGCGCTGATGGCCGATTCTCGACGCAGTTGAATCGGGAAGGCTGTGATTTACCTGCTCCGCTACGGCGTGCCGGCCTTGACCGCCGCCGTACTGATATTCGTGGTCATTCCAGCAATCTTTCGACGGGCCACGGCCCCCAAGAGGAAAGCAATGCACGACAAGCTGCTCGACATCATCATGCTCGTTCACGATCAGGCCGGCTGGGCGGACCTTGCTATCCGAGCCGTAGAGCGCTTCACGCAGAATCCCTATCGGCTGATCGTGGTCGACTCAGCTTCCGTCGAGCCCGCCACGCACCAGCTCTTCAAGGACGTAAAGGAGCGCGGTCACACCGTCATCCACTTGAAGGAGAACAAGTCCTTCTCCAATGGCGTGAACACAGGTGTCGCTGCCGGATCGAGCAAGTACATCTGTGTCCTGAACGACGACGCGATTGTCACCGAGGGGTGGGATTCTGCACTGCTGCAAGACGCGACACCCAAGCACGTCGGGATCGTAGGTGCATCGAGCAACTACGCTTCAGGACCACAGATGGATCCGACCTTCGTGGGCGAGCCGCCGTATCTCGTCTTCGTATGCGTGGCGCTGCGCCGCGAGGTCTGGGATCAGGTCGGTCCGATGGACGAGGAGACTTTCGACGGTTTTAGCTCCGAGGACATCGATTACGTGTGGCAGGTGCGCAAAGCCGGCTACAAGCTGGCCGTCTCACGAGGAGCCTTCGTGCTGCACGCAGGCTCGCGCACGCTAGCAGTCAAGGTCGGCGCGCACGGCGAAGGCGGCGTGCCGCTCACTGAGCTGCGGGCTCGTAATGACTCGAAGTACAATGCACGGCTGATCGACAAGTGGGGCAAGGAGTGGGTAGCGAAGTACCAGACTACGAAGAAGAAGATTTTGCTGGTCAGCTACCACCCCGAAGAATGGACTCGCGTCCGCTTCATGGATGACTTTTTCAAGCTGCGCACCAAGGCCCTGGGCGAGTATGATTTCATGCGCGTGACCCGAATGCCGATCGCCGCTGCTCGTAACGCCGTTGCTGATTACGCTCTCGATGGTGGGTTCGATTGGATCCTCCAGCTCGATGACGACGCCACCTTCCCACCGGATCTTCTTCAGCGGCTCTTCGCTCACGACAAGGATGTGGTCTGCGCCTTGGCCTACCAGCGCAAACCGCCGCATCTCACCTGCGCCTTCGAGCTGGGGCCGGACGGGATGATGGGCACGCCGATGGAGGGCATCGAACATACTGGACTGCGCCGGGTGGACATCTCCGGCTTCCATTGCTCGCTGATGCGAACTGAAGTGATCAAGCGGCTCCGCGAAGGGCTGAAGGAGACGGACGGTAGCGAAAAGGTGATCGTCCCCGGCACCCGTCACTACTACGGATGGTTTGCCAATACTGAGATCAAGGTCGGCGAGGACTTCGCTTTCTGTCTGAACCTCAAGAAGCTCGGCATCCAGATCCACGTCGATACGGAATTGATCAGCGGCCACATCGGCGACGCCATCGTTGTCGACGAGGCGTACAAGAAGGCGTTCAACGCGGGACGGGCACCCTAAAAGAAAAAAGGCCGGCACCTCGCGGCTGCCGGCCCCAAAAAGGTCTCTGCCATCGTATCTCCGTTCCGACCGGCGTATCTCCCATCCGTCCCCCCGACCTTTCATCGGTCCCTCCGACCACCGCTCCTCCGCGAGTTCTGACCGGCGGATCCTCTACCGTCCGCGCCATCATCCACTCGGCCGATCGTTCGCCCGCTCCATCGTCCCACCGACCGTACTCAGGCCGACACCTCACGGCCGTCGACCTTGGAAATCTGACCTATCCTGCTGCCGTCCCTGCGGGCCATCCTACCGGCCCGTTCGCCAGCGGTCCGTCCCCCTTCCCGTCGCACGCGCAGCCTAGCTCGCGCCCGGTCGCACTTCCGATCCGTCCTTCCACCGAACGAACGATCGGGTGGACTCCCGGTCCGTCCTTCCTCCCTGCCGGACTTCTTCCCGATCGACGCCCGATCTGTCGGGCCGCCCATTCCGGCAAACGAGCCGTCCGCTGAGCCCACCTCCCTTCCCCCCGACGTGCCTCACGCCTCTGCTTCTACTTCTTCATCGTCCTCCGCCTTGGACTCGCGGACGGAGAACGCTACTGCGCTTGGATCGATGCTGACGCCTGCCTCACCGAAGACGGCTTCCATGAACGCCTTGGTAGGCTTCTTCACCGAACCGAGATCCTCGAACTCGATCAGCTCGAACTTTCCGTAACGCCGCCCCTTTCCCGGAGAGATGCCGCGCCGCGGGTAGCGGCCTCCTGCTTTCCAGAGGTACTTGTACCCCTCGGACGAGCATCCGCCCTTGGTAGGCGCGACGAAAGTGCAGGTCAGCTCCTGACCGGGCATGACGGCTTCGAAGATCTTGGGCGCGGCTGATCCTCCGTGCTGCGGACTGACCGGTACTTGGAGCTGCATCGGCTCGGGTTTCGGGGTGAACTTGATCGGAGAGAAGCCGATGTACTCCGCCTTCGATTCTGGCAGGCCGGCGTAGCGGCTGGCGTTGGTCCGCCACCACGCGAGCAAGACGTCGGAGGGAATGACGTACTGCCCGGTTGCGGCGTCGATCTCGAAGATCGAGTCGAACTTCGGCGGAGGGGAAGACGACAACGGCGGCGCTGCGTCCTTTGCCGGGCGGCCCGGCTTTCTCGGCGGCGGTGGCTTGGGCTGATTGATGCCCCACCGCTTGCGAATGGCGTCGGTGAACGCGCACGAGATCTGACTGCCGAGGAGCGGATCGAGCGTGACGATCTTGACTCGGAAGGCGTGATAATCGTCGATGTCGTTCCCCCGACGCTTCTTGCGCTCTCCGCGTCCCTCCTTTTCGTCGAAGAATGCTTTCCATTCGCTGCGTCGGACGGTGTGAAGCAGAACCGGCAACAGATCGAGGATGTGCGCGTACTCGGGCGGTTGCTTCCAGATCAGATTCTTCATCGTATACGAGGTGACAGTCTGGTTCTGGGTATTGCGCTTGCTCCCCGTAGCGACGAAGCCTTGCTTCTGCGCCCCCTTGAGTGCCGCCTCCATCAAATGCGGATGGATCTCGCACTTGATCTTGTTCCGGCAGACTTCGAGAATCTCGTCGAGGGACGGATGCCCCAGCGTCTGTACTAGATAGACGCCGATGATTTTGATGTCGGTCGGATCGGTGATTTCGGTCGGGACATGACCGTTGGCCTCTTTTCCATTCTTTCGTGCTCTCATTTGTGCCTCCTGGCGGGTTTAACGATCAGTTTACGATCAAAACAGAGGCCGGCGACGTTGTAGGGACCTCCTAGGGCTGGGGAGGGGGGGTGGATCGTAAGGCCCCCAGGATGCCTAGACTGCCCCTCGCGTCGCCGGCCTCCGAACGTGTCCTAGCAGAGTTGATCCAAAACGTCAAGCGCGATCGAAGAAGCCGGCTGGGTCGCGTTCAGTCGAGGTGATTGCGATCGGCGGATGGCCTCTCGATCGCTGCGTCTCTACTTTGATCCAGCGGTCCCGACAGGCATCGGAGCAGTGAAATGCCACGGCCCGGCCGTCGGCCCAGATGGTCTTGATCGTCGCGGTCGAGCTGCACAAGCATCGCTTCAGCCTCATACGCCGTACTCCTTCAGGACCAGTTCGATGTCCCGCACCTTGGGCCAGCCAAAGCCGCGGTACAGCACCGCGAGCGCCTTGGCGAGCTGGCGGCGCTTGCGGGTCCTGACGGCGCGTGCCCGGCGATCCGCTTCAGCGTCGCTGATCGGCCTGGACCTTCGCTTAAGCTTCTTTTTTCGGTCCATATACCCTCGTGACTGCGTTGCCTCGTAACGGATCAATTTCGCGGATGTACTTGCTGAGCTGGTTCAAGTCCTTGTGGCCGCTCTGACGGGCAATCTCGATCGGACTGGCCCCGGCTGCGTCCGCGTCGGTAATGAATCCGGCCCGCAGGCTGTGCCCTGAAACGTCCAGCCGGAGTCCTGCGGCCTTGGCTGCCCGCTTGACCATGTTGGCGATGGTCTTGGTCTTTACCCGCGTAGGCCAGATCGCGCCGGACGGTCCGACTGCCTTGAACAGCGGGCCGGGTACGTCGCCGCGGACACGCAGCCACGTATGGAGTGCAGCAACCGGGCAGGGTCCGCTCGTTGCCGCCACGATGGCCTTCCACTCTCCCTCGCCGGCTTGATCGGTCTTGCTCCGGCGTAGGAGTAGCGAGCAGCCCCACTGCTCAGGGCGTACGTCGCTCAGATCAAGAGCGCGGATCTCCGACCGCCGGAAAGCTCCCGCGTGGCCAACGAGAAGGATCGCGGCTTCCAGCTTCCCACGTGTGCTGTTTAGATCAAGTGCAGCGACAGCTTTCCCGATGACGTCGAGGCGCATCGCAGCGACCCGGCGTTCCGGCCGCGTTCCGAGCTGGCGCCGGATGCCTTCGTAGGTGGTCTCCACCAAGACGTCCTTGGTCGGATCTTCGAGCTGGCGAAGCCGGTGCGCGAGCTTGATCGCTGCGTGACGATGCTCGATGGCCGAGAGGCCCAGGCCGAGCCCCTCGGGCCGGCTGGCGGCGCAGTTCGCGAGGAAGCCGGCTACGGTCGGGCTGGAAGCAGGTAGCTCGCTCAAGCCCCGCGCCTTGCACCATTGCTCGAATGCACGCCACGCAACGGCGTAGGCCCTCCGAGTAGCAGGCGCGTACGCGCCGTCGGCGAACGCGCGTACTTGATCAGCCACAGATGGAAAACGGATCAGATCGTCAGGCACGGTTGAGGGGGGAGCCTAGCTTCAAAGGGCTGATAAGACCAGGCTATCAGCCCTATTTTCGGGAATCATTGAGGATTTACCCTGCACTGATTACAGGCGATCACGATCCCCCTTCGGAAGCGCCAGCCGGCCTCCCGCAGGCGCGTGAGCGTGCCTCGATCGATCGCTCCGCACGAGGGGCAGCTCCACGTCTGGCAGCGGCGGGCGTGCAGTCGACGTTGACGCGCAGCCGATCCACGGCCTTGGAACGAGTGCCCGCAATGACGGCAGGCGTATCCGGGCTCCAGCTCCGGCCCGAGATCCCCGAGGGGAAGAGCAGACGGAGGAGCGGGCGGCGGCACGGGAGGCGGTGGCAGCGGAACTTGAACCGATCCGCTCAAGCTGGCCAGCTTGGCGATCGCTACTGCTCCAAGCCCGACGGCCAGTGCAGCCTTCAACCCGGAGGGATCGGATGGGGGCTCGACGATGGCGTCGATCTCTACGATCGGATCCGGCGGCGGTGTCGGAGCAGGCTCGATTCCCAACCGACCGAGGACCGCCGACTTCAGGTCTCGCAACGCGCCAGGCGTCTCGGGGATCCAGCTCCCGCCTCCCCCACCGCCGATTCCACTCACGCCCCGCGGCGTCGTATCTGGCACAGAGGGAGGCGGAGGAGGAGGAGGAGGAGGAGGAGGCGGTGGGGGAATCAGAAAGTCGGGCGTCCGTATGAATGAGTTCGCTCCGACGTTGATCGTCCACGTATTCGGCCGGACGTTGAGTTCGTTCCGCGTCCAGCCAATCTGTACGAACAGATACTCGCCGGACAATACGATCTGTCCTGGGTTGAAGGTGGCCGTCGCGGGCACTGCGACCCCATCGGATCCGGTAGCGACTAGCCCTGGGGTGATCTCCGTCGCGCCAGATCCGTCGGCGTTGGCGCTTTTCCAGACGCGGAAGTTGACTGCGGTCGTGTTGTTGCCAAGACCGGTCTCCGTCGTGACCAGCTTGAAGGTCCACGTCCCCGCAGGGATCGTCCGGCTGTACGCTATTTCAGATCGCCAGGAATCGCCCGCGCTGTTCGGCGGATTGACCGGCTCGTCCGAGACAGCGTTCGGAGTTGCACCGGCACCGTAGACTTGGAGGTCGCCGACATCGCCGAGCGTCGTGATCGATTCTGTGGTGGTAGTCGCCGCAGGAGCCGGCTGGACGCCGTCGGCGAGGGAACCGTTCGCGCCGGCTCCTGCCGCGACGTCCTTGAGATAAAAAGTCCTGGCCACCGGGTCTCCCCGGCCACTCCTGCGTTACTGCGCGCAGTAGCAGAGTTCGCGTCCGTCCACGACGACGCAGACCCACTGTGGGCAGTCGTCCGGCTGTGGTCCGAAGGATGGGACAGCGAGGAGAGCGGCGGCGAGCAGCACGACTAGTTTCTTCATTTGTGATCTCCTGTCCGTCAGTATAGATCACTTGACCAGCCGGCGAAAGACCTCCGCTGCGGCGAGGAGCCACAGGAGCGATTTGGGCTTGGTCTTTTCTTCAGCGGCGGCCTCGGGGACCGCGCCTTCCGGGAGAAACGGATTGATGTCGGCAGGAAGGAGATCAGCCTCCTCCGCTGCCTCTTGAGCACGCAACGCATCTCGCAGTCGACGCAGGGAGGCCGGCGTCTCGTAGACCGTCCCGGCCTGCGCCGCCGCAGCAGCTCCGCCGCCCCCACCACCCCCACCTCCTCCGGCGCCACCTTCGCCACCGACGCTACCGGCCGCAGCTCCCGATCCGCCTCCGCCGCCCCCCTGCCCAGCGATTATGATCACTGGAGTGCCGATGGGCGAGGGCGGCGGGCCAGTGCCGTTGATGAAGTTGAAGTCGGCTAGAACCGTAGTGGCGTTGAGCGCCGAATTGCTGACGCGAAGTTCGTCTAGGTCCCCATCTAGGTTTGGCGTAGCTGGATTGGGAGCGCCGTCCGAGGGGAAGTCGGCTCCGATGCACCATCCAGCGCCCGTGCCTCCGCTGGGTAAGGCGATGCCATTAACGGTTTGTTTGAGCAGTCCATTCACGTAGAAATCCAACGATGCCGTTGCGCCAGGGATTCTCTTCACTACGGTAAGAAGCGTGCGCGTGTCCCCAAATAAGGCAGTGCTGTCGATCAGGATCAAATTGCCGGCACCGTTGGCCCAAGCCATGCTGATCGTGTTGTTGCCCACTCCGTTTCGGAGCACTAATAGAAGCCCCTGGAAGTTCTGTGCCGCCACCAAGGTCGGGCCGCCGTAGCCCAGGATACCTGCGCGCGTTCCGATGCCCTGCGCTCCGGAGGGAGTGAAAAGCGCCTCGATCGTCCACTCTCCCTGCCACATCGCCAAGTCGCCCGCGGTGCCCGGAACCAAGGAGCCGGGGAGCGACTGCGAATAGCATCCAAGCTCGGCGAATCTGCGGGCGCGGGTCAGGAAACTTGGAACGATGGCCTCGTTCGCGCCTCCGTTCGGATCAAGGGCTAGGTTGATGCTGTGCGGTCCCACGTCGGCAATGGCAGTGCCTGCGGCCTCGTCCAAGTGCCAGAGCGCGTATGTGCTTGGGTCGACGTTGAAGGCAGGCATGGGCTGAATCCTCCCTCGGGGCTAGAGAATATCAGACAAAGCTCACTTGATCATCTCCGCGACTTCCTCCCTCGTGTAGCCGCCCACGTTGTCGGCGTAGAACCATTCGACCTGCCGTCGATCGAACTTGTCTAGGAAAAGGTAGGCGGAGGAGTCGATCCGCGTGTAGCTCATACGCAACGCTGGCCTAGACCAATTAACTGGCCATCTGGAGCTAGGAGCCAGATGCTCTGTGGCGAACCGCGCCGCGTCCGGTAGCGCACCGTGATTCTTGCCGTTGCTACCGATCCACTCCGCTTCTCCCATCAAATTACGCCGGAGCCACGACCACCATGCCCACAGCTCCATCGTCCGCAGTGCGTCGAGCTTCCCGCGGCGAGTGAGTGGCAACGGCCACAGCGGCGGGATCCAGGCGGCGATGCGGTCGATCCCTCGGATCCCAATCTCTTAGAAGCAGACCCCGCGGTGGGTAGATCAGATCGAAGGCAAAGTAAAACAAGACGACTACCGCCGCGCAGATCACGCGACCAATCATCGCTTCCTCCCTTTCAGCGGCTTGCAGTCACAGAATCCGTTGGCCTTGATATGCTCATGCGCAGCGTCGAGTTGATCCGAGAAGACGTTTAGCGAGGCGAGCTGCCTGTCAATCTCGGCGACCGTCCTAGGTTCCGGCCCCTCACGGGCCACAGCAAGCGCCTCCGAGTAGTACTTGCCGTCGTATCCGAGCTTGCAGACAGCACGCACGAGATGCTTGGCCTCCGCGATGGTGTCGACGGAGTACACCGGCAGGAACCCTTTCGGCACCGTCCGACCGACGGCGACCTGCACCGCTCACGAGATCTTGATCGGCCGCCCGAGCCTGGAGGAGAGCCTCATACGTTCCCCACTGCGATGTAGTCGTTCAGACGCGAAACGTATGCCGCCTTTGTCCGCCAGCATCGGCCACAGGAGAGGCACTTGATCTCCGAATAAGCTGATGGCGTCCTGTGGCTACCGTTGAACGTCGAGTGATTGCAGTTGCGCTGGAGAACCCGCCAGTTCAGGCCGCGGAAGATCGAGCTGCCTCGCATCATGCAGTTGCAGGAAGTTCCCCCGCTCATAGCATCGCCCTCCGGAATTCGTCGTGCAGCTCGCGCATGGCGGTCTCCAAGAACCGGGACGGCAGCCCGTCCGGCAGTCCATACGCCGCCTCGTACGACTCGGCCGCACGCCTGGCGAGCTGATCCCAATCGCCGATGTCGATCAGGTTGGCGCATGCCTCACAGGCGGCCCACGCGCCCTCGCTGACCGCCTGATGCGTGTCGGTGACGGCGATGTGTGAGAGATAGTCGACCGCCTTGAACGATCGGCCACCCTCCGGCCACGGACCGCCGCAGAAGTCACAGACCAGATCAGAAGCCATCGCTCACCTCCAGTGCCGGCACGGCCGGTGCGGGAGTCGCCGTGCGGGACTCCTCGGGCATCAGATCCAGACCTGCGGCCGGAACCGGGAGAGCCTCCACCGGCTTGCTCTCTTCCAGATCGAGGAAGGCGAACCGGGCCGATGCAATCGCGTCCAGCTTGCACTCGGCGACCACCGT
>WNEZ01004784.1_pt1 | contig 19318 bp, 21 predicted proteins | sample 5400521 | NCBI WGS metagenome assembly WNEZ01 (sample SAMN13153339, study PRJNA577476) | soil metagenome | isolation source: 120 cm saprolite under Douglas fir tree site 2 hole 1 replicate 1 | place: USA:California | collected 2015-04-18 | reverse complement strand
GGTGGTTGTGGGCGAGGTGGCTTGTGCTTGGGCAACGGATGGATGGGCCATGGAAGTAGCGCCTATCAGAGTTAGGGTGAGTGCCAAGACGATGTTACGGATTGCTTTCATCGGTCTCGTTTCTCCGATCACGGCGGTCACCTTTGTTCTTTGAGATAGCCATGATGTCGCGAATGTTGGGGCTCGACATCAGCGGTGTTCCTGATTTGCAAGTCAGATGTAAGGCCGCTTTCCGCGTGCGACTATTCGCGATAATGTTGATGGGCTATGAAGCAGAACTTCACAATCAGGCAGGGTGCGCTCGACGGCGTGGAGGCGTTCCTGAGCGTTGCCCAGCACCGCAGTTTCCGCCGAGCAGCCGCGGAGCTCGGGGTGACGCCATCGGCGATGAGCCAAGCGGTACGCGCACTCGAGGCGCGTGTCGGCGCAGCGCTCTTCATACGCACAACGCGCAGTGTCGGGTTGACCGAAGCCGGCGCGCGGTTCCTTTCGCGCGCAAAGCCCGCTTTCGAGGAGCTAGTCGCCGCAAGCGAGGTTGCGCGCGATCTTGGGCAGCGACCAACCGGGCTGTTGCGCATCACGGTGCCTCGGGCAGTGGTGCCGATCCTGCTGGAGCCGCTGATCGCATCCTTCTGCCAAGCCTTTCCCGAGGTCGAGGTGGAGATCGCCGCGAGTGAGGAACTCGTCGATATCGCGGCCGGAGGATTTGACGCCGGCATCCGGCTCGGCCAGTTCATCGCAGCAGACATGGTCGCGGTCCGGCTGACGCCGCCCTTCCCGTTCGTGGTCGTCGGCAGCCCCGAGTATCTACGCCGGCGAGGACGGCCCGAACGTATCGACGATCTGCGCCAGCATGCTTGCTTACGCATTCGCCGCTCGAACGGGTCGATCGGGCCTTGGTCGTTTGTCAACGGCAACAAGCCGATCGAGGCGATCGTCTCGGGACCGCTAATCGCTTACGACTTTCCCACCATTCTTGGCGCGGCCGTGGAAGATATGGGGCTTGCTCAAGTGCCTGAGCCGATCGCTGCTGGACCGGTGAAAGCGGGAAAACTCGTACACGTCCTGGAGCCGTTCGCGCCGATGGCGCCGGGCGTGTTTCTCTATTATCCCAGCCGCCATCAAATGATGCCGAAACTGCGAGCCTTCATCGATCACGTGAAGAGCCGCTCAGGCGCTACCAACAAAACCCGAAGTCACATTGATGACAAGCGAACACGCGGGATGAAAATGCGCTGACGTAGGAAGCGCGGACCGGAATAGATTGAAGTCACTATGTGCAGCAAACCACGATGCGAGACCTATCGACTGCTATTGCAGAGACAACATCGCATCTAATACGCCACGCTAACCTACTCTATCCCGCGCTACTCTCCCCTCACTCCCACTCGATCGTACCGGGCGGCTTCGAGGTGACGTCGTAGACGACGCGGTTGATGCCGCGCACCTCGTTGATGATCCGGGTCGCCGCGCGCCCCAGGAACTCGTGCGGGAAGGGGTAATAGTCGGCGGTCATGCCGTCGGTCGAAGCTGAAGTGGACCCCGATTTTGGGACCAGTTGACTAATTGGAAGCGAGGCCGTTCTGTCGCAGCAGATGGAGCGGAAGATGACGAAGAGGACGAGACGGAAGATCGACGCGGCGCTGAAGGCAAGGATAGCCCTGGAGGCGCTTCGGGAGCAGGCGAGTGTGGCCGATCTGGCCCAGCGTTACGAGGTCCACCCGAACCAGATTTACGCGTGGAAGAAGCAGCTGCTCGACCAGGCGGCGCGAGCCTTCGAGACCGGGAGCGGCGATGCCGCGGCCGGTCACGAGCGCGAGATCGAGAAGCTGCACGCCAAGATCGGCGAGCTCACGGTGGAGCGGGATTTTTTAGCGCGGAGGTCCGGAAGATGAGCGCACCGGACCGCCGAGCGCTCGTCGATCGCGACCATCGCGAGCCGTCGATCCGCAGGCAATGCGAGCTACTCGGTGTTGCACGCTCCGGCATCTATCGGAAGCCGCCACCCGCCAACGACAACGACCTTGCGCTGATGCGGCGGATCGACGAGCTGTTCACGGCCTGGCCGTTCCTCGGCTCGCGGCGGATGGCGGCGATGCTGCGCGCGGATGGGTGGCCGGTCAATCGCAAGCGCGTGCAGCGGCTGATGCGCCGGATGGGCATCGCTGCGCTGGGGCCGAAGCCGCGGACGACCAAGCCGGCGCCGGGGCACAAGATCTTCCCGTATCTCCTGCGCAACCTGCCGATCGAGCGGCCAAACCAGGTGTGGGCGGCCGACATCACCTATGTCCCGATCGGGCGCGGCTTCCTCTACCTCGTCGCGGTGATCGATTGGGCCAGTCGAGCAGTTTTGGCTTGGCGTCTCTCGAACACGATGGACGTATCGTTCTGCGTCTCGGCACTCGAGGCGGCGTTGGCGCGCTTCGGCAAGCCGGAGATCTTCAACACCGACCAGGGCAGCCAGTTCACCAGCGCCGCCTTCACCGGCGCGCTCGCCGCCGCGGGCGTCCGCATCTCGATGGATGGGCGCGGCCGGTGGATGGACAATGTCTTCATCGAGCGGCTGTGGCGCAGCTTGAAGTACGAGGACATCTATCTCAAGGGCTATGCCGACGGCCGCGAGGCGCGCGCCGGGATCGGCGGCTGGATCGCCTTCTACAACACGCGCCGCCCGCACCAGGCGCTCGGCAACCGGACGCCGATGGCGGTCTGGCGCGACGGCGTCACCGGCGCACTCGACGAGACGGCTATGGACATGACGCTGCGCTTGGACAACGCTGCCGCGTTGCCCACATGCCCACAGCCGCCACAGCAACAACAGGGTTATGCAGCATGATGGATTCAGGAGATCGGAGCGGCCGAGCTTCCAACTAAGAAATCGGACCCGGTGGTCCCATGGATGGGGTCCACTTCATGGGGTTGGGTCAGAAAATATCCTGGCAATGCGAATTATCAGGGATCGATAGAGATCGCCGCGTGGAACGATGTTTACGCCGCAATGTCCGACCTTCTGCAACGGAAGTTTGTGCAACAAGGCATTCTGAATTCATACACGGGAACGATTATTGACGAATATCAAGATTGCACGGTTCCCATGCACCAACTAGGGTCCAGACTCATAAAATCCACCAGACGAGAGCTGCGACGAGGCAGATGGATGCGAGGAAGTTTCGAGCGAGCCGATCGTAGCGCGTGGCAATTCGCCGGAAGTCTTTCAACCGACAAAAGGCGTTCTCGATGCGACGTCTTTCCTTGTAGGCTTTCTTGTTGAAGCGGAACGGCTGCTTCCTGTTGCGTTTGTTGGGGATGACGGCTTTGGTGCCGCGGTCTTCCAACCATTCGCGCAGTTCTGCGCTGTCGTAAGCCTTGTCGCCCAGAAGCTTTTCCGCCGCCTTGTTTCGGCGGATCAGGCGTTCGGCCACCGGACAATCATGCGCCTCGCCGCCGGTCAGAAGGATGGAAAGAAGACGGCCTTTAGCATCTGCGATTGCGTGGACCTTCGTATTGCGCCCGCCGCGCGAACGTCCAATCGCTTGTTTTTGCTCCCCCCTTTTCCGCCCGACGCCGAGCGGTGCGCCTTGATGTGCGTGGAATCGATCATCTGCGTATCGGTCGATCTGCCGCGGTCCGCAAGCTCGCGGAACAAGTTCTCCCATACACCTCGCCGCGCCCACCGCACAAAGCGATTGTAAATCGTCGTCGGCGGGCCGTATTGCGGCGGGCAATCGCACCACCGGCAGCCGCTCTTCAGCACATGCAAGATGCCGCTGATCACGCGGCGATCATCCACGCGATCTTTACCGCGTACGTCTGTCGGCAAATGCGGCTCGATCCGTCGCCACTGCGCGTCGTTCAACCAAAACAAGTTGCTTCTCATGATCTCTGCTCCCCGCCGGCAGAGAATCACTATCCGATCCAGCCCTCAAGCGTTTTATTGAGTTTTGGCCCTAGTATAGCAGCGGACATCAAGCAAGCGTGTTCTAAGGCCCTACCCCTTTCGGGTAAGCGAGGCCAAGCAGGCATGTGTCTTACACACTGCTTAACCCGGCTTACAAATCGGCCATGATTTGGCGAGCGTTGTGTACACGGGGCGTCCATCATAATCACCTACTGGCCAAGCGACCTCGCTGCCGTTTATCGCGTATCCTTGTCGTCGACGATCTCGACGACGTGCGCGAGACGACCATGGGCGTTCTCGCGGCGGCGGGATATGCGGTTACGTCCGCGGCCAGCGGCGCCGAAGCCTTATCGCTACTGGCGCGCGAGCCAGCCCCCGATCTGCTCCTCACGGATATCGTTCTGGGCGGAGGCGTAAACGGCTTCGAATTGGCCCAGCGAGCGGTCCAACTTCTGCCTCACCTGAAAATCCTCTACGCGACGGGTTATGCCTGGAACCTGGAAGAAGTGCACGCCGCGGTTCCCGGCAGCCGCATGCTCCGCAAGCCCTACCGCGCCCATGAGTTGCTGCGCGAAATCGACCTTCTGCTCGACGGACCCGCCCCCATCGTCGCGGCACCCGATCGTGACGCGGCCATCGCGGCGCTGCGCCGCAAGCCGGGCAAGGCGAAACCGGCCGTGCTCGTCGTCGAGGACGATCCGCGGTCGTCTTCCATAGCGGTTGAATTGTTCATGGGGCTTGGGCTCGTTGTGTTCAGTGCTTCGAGCGCCGAGGACGCGCTGGCGCTCTTGCCGAAGCACCCGGAGATCGCCGTGCTGTTCAGCGACATACGCCTGCCCGGTCTTAGCGGAACCGAATTGGCCGAGGCGGTGCGCAAGCTCCGGCCCGATGTGAAGATCGTGCTGACCTCCGCTTATGTCGACGTGACGCCGGTGCCGGGAACGCGGTTCGTTCCGAAGCCCTGGAGCACCACCGACTTCGCGCTCGTGGCCGGACTGGTCGCCCGGCATTGATTGAGGTCCGCTCGCCTTCCACGGCGCATCGCTTCTCCGTTGGCCGCAAGAAAAGCCGCACCGCAACGACGTGCCGTGCCTGCGATGGACGAGCGAGGCGTGGCGAACTATATTTGATTCATCGCCGGATCGGCTCGGCAACAGGCCCCGGCGGCTGAGAGATTGGCCTACCCCCAAAGAGGGGTGACGCGCGCTCCCGCCTGAAGAAAAGGGAGTGTCGCCGTGCGGACGCGCGAAGAGCGAGTCACGACGTACCGATTGCGGGCGGAAGAGATACGCACTGCGGCCGAGGGCATTGCGCCAGCCGGAGAATCGGGCCACGTTTCTGCGCATTGCCCGCGACTATGATCTGATGGCCGACGATCTCGAAAGCCAAATCAGGCGCGGACTCCTTCGCAAGACGCCTTAGCCCCGGCGCTTGCCTCATCCGCGCACGGCTTGTCCGTCGCATTGAGCGATGATGCGCGGCGCGCGTGTCGGCCGATGGCTCGGCGTTCGTCAAGCTGGTTTAGTTCCGGGCATCCTTGTGCTACCATCTGGTTTGTCGTCGACATGAGCCCTCCGGCGTCGGCGGCTGAGAGACAGGAACTCGCCATCGCCACAGGGGTCGCGGCACTCCCGTCTACCATGGTGAGGGGTCTATCATGCGATCCTACCGCTGCTACTTCCTGAATTTGCGCACGACCATCCCCGCCGTCGGATCCATCGAAGCGGAGACCGATGCCGAAGCGGTGAAGCAGGCCGAAGCCCTGTTCCGCGCGAAGGGCGCCGGGTTCACCGGCATGGAGGTGTGGGTCGGGGGGCGTCGCGTCCCCCATGAATTGGACGATTCCTCGGCGCAAATCGGGCGCTGGCGGATGAAGGCGGAAGAGCTCCGCACGGCCGGCGAGGGCTTCACCGACAACTCGTCCCGCCACCACTTGCTGAACGCCGCCGAAACATACGAATCCCTGGCCAATGCCGCCGAGGCGCGGCTCCGGCGCCGGAACGATCGGACGCGGGAAGCGGGATGACGCTTGCTGATCCCACTGCCCCGCTCGCGCCGCCGATGACGCGCCGGAGCGCGTTGCCTGGTCGCTGCTGCGCCGCTCGGCTTGAGAAGCATATCTTCGTATGCATCTGAGTGGGCTTGTTGTACTATTCGGGCATCGCCGACACGGTCGGCGGCTGAGAGACACGGTCTCCCCATTCGCCATAAGGGGTCGCGCGCACTCCCGCTTGTCAGCAGACGTGGAGGCGTACGATGCCGTCCTACCGCTGCTTCTTCCTGGATTTGCATGCCAAGATCGCGGCCGTCGAATTCCTCGAGGCGCAGAGCGATGCCGAGGCGGTGGAGCGCGCCGAAGCCGCCTTCCGCGAGAACGGCGCCACCCTCAGCGGCTATGAGCTATGGGACGGTGCGCGCATCGTCCGACGTGAATTGGACAGCTCGCTCGAGCGCATCCGGCGCTGGCGGATGAAGGCAGAAGAACTCCGCACCAGCGGCGAAGGCTTCACCGACAACTCGTCCCGCCAATACTTGCTGAATGCTGCCGAAACATACGAAGCGCTCGCCAATACCGCCGAGGCGCGGCTGCAGCGCTGGTAGGACCGGAAGCCGGAAGCGGGGTGAGCTCGTCGCTTCCGACACGACGTTTTTGACGGCTTCCGGTTCGGCGGCTCGCTCTCGCCCCGTTTGTTCTCTGGATCGCCCGAGCCAAGAAAACGATCCGGCCTTTTGTCGCCGACGATAGCGACGCCCTTGCCCTCGCGGCGGCACACCTTCCCCCACCGCCTCGCCGCCTTTATCCTCGGCGCATGATCGCCTTCGTTCTCCGCCGCCTGCTGCAGTCGCTCCTGGTGATCCTGGTGGTGGCGCTGGTCGCCTTCGGCCTGTTCCGCTATGTCGGCGATCCCATCAACAACATGGTCGGCCAGGACACCAGCGAGGTCGACCGCGCCGCGCTGCGCCAGCGCTTGGGCCTCGACGATCCCGTCCTGGTGCAGTTCGCGCGCTTCGTCGGCAACGCCGCGCGCGGCGAGTTCGGCCTCTCCTTCCGCCAGGGCCGCAAGGTCTCGACCTTGATCGCCGAGCGGCTGCCGGCGACGCTCGAGCTGAGCTTCGTCGCAGCATTGCTGGCGCTCATCGTCGGCGTGCCCATGGGGGTCTACACCGGGCTCAACCGCGAGCGGCTCTCGAGCAAGCTGTTCCTGGCGCTGTCGCTGGTGGGGATCTCGCTGCCGACCTTCCTCATCGGCATTTTGCTGATCCTCGTCTTCTCGGTGCTGCTGGGGTGGCTCCCGGCTTACGGCCGCGGCGAAGTCGTGCGGCTCGGCTGGTGGACGACGGGCTTGCTGACGCGCAGCGGCCTCGAATCGCTGATCATGCCGGCGATCACCCTCGGCCTCTTCCAGATGACGCTGATCGTGCGTCTGGTGCGCGCGGAGATGTTGGAAGTGCTGCGCACCGACTACATCAAATTCGCCCGCGCGCGGGGCCTCAGCAACCGCGCCGTCAATTTCGGGCACGCGCTCAAGAACACGCTGGTGCCCGTCATCACCATCACCGGGCTCCAGCTCGGCTCGATCATTCATCACCATCACCGGGCTCCAGCTCGGCTCGATCATCGCCTTCTCGATCATCACCGAATCGGTGTTCCAGTGGCCGGGCATGGGGCTCTTGTTCATCCAGGCGGTGGCCTTCGTCGACATCCCCGTGATGGCGGCCTACCTGGTCCTGGTCGCCGTGCTCTTCGTCGCGATCAACCTGATCGTCGACCTGCTTTATTACGTGGTCGATCCGCGCCTGCGGCTCGACCGCAGCATCGCCGGCGGCCACCGTGGCTGAGGCCGGCGCCCGGCCGCACGCCGCGGGCCGGCTGGCTGCGGCGCTGGCGCGGCTCTGGGACAGCGACCTTGCTTACGGCTTCCGCCGCTCGCGCGTGGCGATGGCGGCGGCCGCGGCGCTGCTGGTCATCGTCGCCGGCGCGCTGTTCGCGCCGTGGGTCGCGCCGCACGATCCGTTCGACCTCGCCAGCGTCAGCCTGCTCGACGCGCGCAACCCGCCCGCCTGGATCGCCGGCGGCAGCTGGGCCTATCCGCTGGGCAGCGACAATCTCGGCCGCGACGTGTTCTCGACCATCCTTTACGGCTCGCGCATCTCGCTCTGGGTGGGATTCGCCTCGATCGTGCTGGCGCTGGTGCTGGGCGTCGCGCTCGGCCTCGTCGCGGGCTATGTCGGCGGCGTGACCGATGCCATCATCATGCGCATCGCCGAGATCCAGCTCAGCTTCCCCGCCATCCTCATCGCCTTGCTGGTCGACGGCATCATGCGCGGCATCGTCCCGCGCGAGTTCCAGGACAGCCTCGCCGAGGACGTGCTGATCCTGTCGATCGGCCTCTCCTTCTGGGTGCAGTACGCGCGCACCGTGCGCGGCTCGACCATGGTCGAGCGCGGCAAGGAATACGTGCAGGCGGCGCGCGTCATCGGCCGCCGCCCGCTCGCCATCATGCTGCGCCACGTGCTGCCCAACGTGATGGGCCCGGTGCTGGTGATCGCCACCATCAATCTGGCGCTCGCCATCATCACCGAGGCGACGCTGTCCTTCCTCGGCGTCGGCGTGCCGCCGACGCAGCCCTCGCTCGGCACCCTCATCCGCATCGGCAATGATTTCCTGTTCTCGGGCGAATGGTGGATCACGATATTCCCCGGCCTCGCCCTGGTCCTGCTCGTGCTGTCGGTCAATCTGCTCGGCGACTGGCTGCGCGACGCGCTCAATCCCCGGCTGCGCTGATGGGCGCGGCGGCGCTGCTCCGCGTCGAGCATCTGCGCGTCGAATTCCCGACGCGGCGGGCGACGCTGGTCGCGGTCGACGACGTCTCCTTCGCGATCGGCGCGGGCGAGGTGCTGGGCGTGGTCGGCGAGTCCGGCGCCGGCAAGTCGGTCACCGGCGCCGCCATCATCGGCCTCATCGATCCGCCCGGGCGCATCGCCGCGGGCCGCATCGTCTTCGCCGGCGAGCGCATCGACCATTTGCCGCCGGAGCAGCTGCGCCGCATCCGCGGCAAGCGCATCGGCACCATCTTCCAGGACCCGCTCACCAGCCTCAACCCGCTCTACAGCATCGGCCGCCAGCTGGTCGAGACCATCGCCACGCATGGCGAGATGTCGCCGCGCCAGGCGCGCGCACGGGCGATCGAGCTCTTGGCCGAAGTCGGCATCCCCGCGCCGGCCCAGCGCTTCGACCATTATCCGCACCACTTCTCCGGCGGCATGCGCCAGCGCGTCGTCATCGCGCTGGCGCTCGCCGGCAACCCGCAGCTCATCATCGCCGACGAGCCGACCACGGCGCTCGACGTGTCGATCCAGGCGCAGATCATCGCGCTGCTCAAAAAGCTCTGCCGCGACCACGGCACGGCGGTGATGCTGATCACCCACGACATCGGCGTCATCGCCGAGGCCGCCGACCGCGTCGCCGTCATGTATGCCGGGCGCATCGCCGAGATCGGGAAGCTGCGGGATGTCGTGAAGCAGCCGCGCCACCCCTACACGGTCGGGCTCATGGGCTCGATTCCGTCGCTCTGGGGCGCGACCGACCGCCTCGTGCAGATCGACGGCACCATGCCGCGGCTGAACGAGATCCCGGAGGGATGCGCCTTCCATCCGCGCTGCGCCCACGCCTTCGCGCGCTGCCGCGCCGAGCGACCCGAGCTGATCGCCGGCGGCCCGTCCGAGGCGGCGTGCTGGCTTTACGCGCCGGCGGCGGCGGGCCGCCATGGCTGAGCCGCCAGCGCAGGCCGACCGCGCCGGCGGCGCCGCGACGCCGCTGCTCAGCGTGCGCGGCCTCGCGCGCTATTTTGACGCGTCGCCGCCGCTGCTGAACCGCCTGCTTGCCGGCGGCGGGCGGCGCACGCTCAAGGCCGTCGACGGCATCAGCTTCGACATCCCGCGCGGCCGGACATTGGGCCTGGTCGGCGAGTCCGGCTCCGGCAAGTCGACCGTGGCGCGCCTCGTCGTCGGCCTCTATCCGCCGACCGCCGGCACCATCGCCTTCGCCGGGCAGGAGCTCGCGAGCTTGCGCGGGGCCAGGGAGATCGCCGCGCTGCGCCGCCGCCTGCAGATCATCTTCCAGGACCCCTATGCCAGCCTCAACCCGCGCTGGCGCGTGCGCGACATCATCGCCGAGCCGCTCGTCGTGCATGCGCTGCTCAACGGTCGCGCCGCGCTCAGCGCCCGCGTCGAAGAGCTCTTGCTGCAGGTCGGCCTCGCCGCCGCCGACGCCGACAAGTTCCCGCACGAATTCTCCGGTGGCCAGCGCCAGCGCATCTCGATCGCCCGGGCGCTGGCGAGCGCGCCCGACTTCCTCGTCTGCGACGAGCCGACCTCGGCGCTCGACGTCTCCGTGCAGGCGCAGATCCTGAACCTGATGAAGGCGCTGCAGCGGCGCCTCGGCCTGACCTATCTCTTCATCTCGCACAACCTCGCCGTGATCAGGCACATGGCGGATGCGGTCGGCGTCATGTATCTGGGACGCCTGGCCGAGCTCGCCGATTCGCGCGCCCTCTTCGAGCAACCGCGCCATCCCTATACGCGCCTGCTGCTCGCGACGATCCCGGATCTGGCGCTCACCGGGCGCCCGCGCGCGCCGGTGACCGGCGAAGTGCCGAGCCCGATCGACCCGCCCGCGGGCTGCAGCTTCCATCCGCGCTGCCCTTATGCCGATGCGCGCTGCCGGCGCGAGCGCCCCGAGCCGCTCGCAATCGCCGGCGGCGGCCTCGTCGCCTGCCACGCGGTGGCCGAGGGCCGGCTGCCGCCGTGAGCGACCGAATGGCGGCGCGCGGGCCGGCTAGCCGAGAACCTTCGATTCCGCCCCTTGCAAAGTCTAAGATGACTGGTCATATCCCGCCGCATGCGCAGGGATTCGACCAAGGACGTGCGGGAGCGCCTGCTGGAGGCGGGCGTGGCGACGTTTCACCAGCGGGGCTTCAACGGCTGCAGCGTGCAGGACATCACCGAGGCGGCCGGGGTGCCCAAGGGCTCGTTCTACAATCATTTCGAGAGCAAGGAGGCGCTGGGCGCGGCCGCGCTCGAGCATTTCTGGCAGGAAGGCGCCGGCGACCGGCTGCAGATCCTGAGCGAGCCCGGACGCGCGCCGCGCGACCGCCTGCGCGCCTATTTCGAGCAGGCCGCGGCCGACATGGCCGCGATCGATTACACCTGCGGCTGTCTCGTGGGCAACCTCGCGGCCGAGCTGTCGGACCAGAGCAAGCTCGTCTCGGCGCAGCTCTCGGCCATCTTCGCCAGCTGGGCAAAGCGGGTCGCCGACTGCATCCGCGAGGCGCAAGCCGGCGGCGAGATCAGCGCGGCTGGCGATCCCGAGACGCTCGCCAATTTCGTCCTGAGCGCCTGGGAGGGCGCCGTCCTGCGCGCCCGCATCGAAAAGACGGGCCGCCCGCTCAAGCAGTTCGTGGACGTCCTCTTCACCCACCTCCTGCGCTGACCTCCCCGCCTCGCTTTTTTTCAACAGGAAGCAAGATGACCGGTCATCTCAACACTCTCGCTCCCCCTGCCCATCCGCCCTGGCCAAAGGCAGCCGCCGAGCCGTCAGCGCTTCTTGCCGACGCACCCCTCCGGCAGCGACGATCATTCGATCGCCTTGAAAACTCTATTACGGAATTCGCCGCTGACACCGTGACGGCGGGGGGCCATCTATCGGCGGCGCTGGGAAGGGGGGTCGAGCTTCCCGCGCCGGCGAACAAGGGCTTCGCTGCACCAACTCGCGACACTCGCATCCGGCAGGACATACGATGACCGCTCATCCGAACGATCTCGATCGCTTTCCCATGGCTCGCGCCGCCGCGGCCGGACCGCGCCGCGTAGGACCACGCCGAGTCGGCGTCTGGGTTGGGCTGGGTGCCGTTGCCCTGCTGCTGGCGGTCGGCGGGTCATTGGGCCTCAGCCGTCTCGGCGACACGGCAGCGACGGCAGCGCCGTCCGCGCCGCCGCCGCCGGCGGTGACCGTCAGCCCGCCGCTGCAGCGCCGCGTCGCCGGCTGGACCAGCTTCACGGGGCAGTTCTCGGCGGTCAATTATGTCGAGATCCGCGCCCAGGTGAGCGGCTATTTGAGCGAGATCCGCTTCACCGACGGCCAGATCGTCCATCAGGGCGACCTGCTCTTCGTGATCGATCCGCGCCCCTACGAGATCCAGCTGCAGCAGGCGACGGCGCAGCAGCAGACGGCGGCGGCGCAGCTCGAGCTCGCCAACAAGCAGCTCGCGCGCAGCGCCGAGCTGAAGCGCAGCGACGTCGTCTCCGCCGACGTCCTCGACCAGCGCGTGCAGCAGCAGCGCGCGGCGCAAGCCGCGCTCGAGCAGGCCAAGGCCGCCATCCGCTCGGCCCAGCTCAATCTCGAATTCTCGCGCATCACGGCGCCGCTCACCGGCCGCATCAGCGAGCACCGCGTCTCCGTCGGCAGCCTGGTCAGCGGCGGGCCGAGCACCGGCGCGACGACGCTGCTGACCACCATCGTCTCGCTCGACCCGATCCATCTCGATTTCGAGATGAGCGAGGCCGACTATCTGAGCTACCAGCGCTTCCTGCAGACGCAGCAATCCGGCGGCGCGGTCGACCGCACGGTGGAGGCGAGCCTGAGCGACGAGCAGGGCTGGCCGCGCCGCGGCGTGCTCGATTTCCTCGACAACCAGCTCGACCGCAGCAGCGGCACCATCCATGCGCGGGCGAGCCTGGCGAACCCGGATCTGTTCATCGCCCCCGGCCAGTTCGCGCGGCTGCGCCTGCCGGTCTCCGAACCGCGCCCGGTGCTGCTGGTGCCCGACGCGGCCTTGACCACCGATCAGTCGCGCAAGCTCGTCATGACCGTCGGCCCCGACGGCACCGTCGTGCCCAAGGTGGTCGAGATCGGCGCGCTCAGCGACGGCCTGCGCATCGTCAGGAGCGGGCTCGCCGCCGATGACCAGGTGGTGATCAACGGGCTGATGCGCGCCCGGCCCGGCGCCAAGGTGACGCCGCAGCCGGGCAGCATCGCCGTCGCGGCGCGCGGCTGAGAGGAGCGAGAGCGATGCGCCTGTCCCATTTCTTCATCGAGCGGCCGATCTTCGCGACGGTGCTGTCGCTCTTCATCACCATCGTCGGCGGCATCGCCTATTTCGCCTTGCCGGTCGCGCAATATCCGGAGATCGCGCCGCCGACGGTCCAGGTCACCGCGACCTATCCCGGCGCCTCCGCCGAAATCGTCAGCCAGACCGTGGCGACGCCGCTCGAGCAGCAGATCAACGGCGTGCAGGACATGCTCTATTTCAGCAGCCAGGCGACCGGCGACGGCAAGCTGACGCTGACGGTCACCTTCAAGCTCGGCACCAATCTCGATACCGCGCAGGTGCTGACGCAGAATCGCGTGTCGGTCGCGCTCCCCCGTCTGCCGGACGTCGTGCAGCGCCTCGGCGTCACCGTGAAGAAGAACTCGCCGGACATGCTGATGGTGATCCATCTCTATTCGCCGGACGGCTCGCGCGATCAGCTCTATATGTCCAACTACGCCACCTTGCAGGTGAAGGACGTGCTGTCGCGCCTCGCCGGCGTCGGCGACGTCACGATCTTCGGCGCCCGCGACTACTCGATGCGCATCTGGCTCGATCCCGACAAGGCGGCGGCGCGCAATCTCACGGCAGGCGAGGTGGTGGCCGCGCTCCAGGCGCAGAACGTGCAGGTGTCGTCCGGCGTCCTGGGCCAGCCGCCGGTGGCGGCGCCGGGCGCTTTCCAGCTCAACGTCCAGACGCTCGGGCGGCTGACCGATCCGGCGCAGTTCGGCGACATCATCGTCAAATCCGACGGCGCGGGGCGCGTGACGCGCGTGCGCGACATCGGCCGCGTCGAGCTCGGCGCGCAGGATTATGGCGCCAACGGCTATCTCGACACGCGCAACGCCGTGCCGATGCTGGTCTTCCAGCAGCCCGGCTCCAACGCGCTGGCGACGGCCGACCATGTCCGCGCGACGATGCAGGAGCTGTCGCAGCAATTCCCGCAGGGCCTCAAATACGACATCGTCTACGATCCGACGCGCTTCATCGCCGAGTCCGTGCGCGAGGTGGTGAAGACGATCCTCGCCGCGGTCGCCCTCGTCGTCGTCGTCGTGATCGTGTTCCTGCAGACCTGGCGCGCCTCGGTCATCCCGATCGTCGCCATCCCGGTCTCGCTGGTCGGCACCTTCGCGGTGCTGGCGGCGCTGGGCTTCTCCTTGAACAATTTGTCGCTGTTCGGCCTCGTGCTCGCGGTCGGCATCGTCGTCGACGACGCCATCGTCGTCGTCGAGAATGTCGAGCGCAATCTGCGCCGCGGCATGAGCCCGCGCGAGGCGGCGCATCGCACCATGGACGAGGTCGGCGGCGCCCTGATCGCCATCGCCTTGACGCTGTGCGCGGTGTTCGTGCCCTCGGCCTTCATCAACGGCATCTCCGGCCAGTTCTTCCGCCAGTTCGCGGTGACGATCGCGGCCTCGACGGTGATCTCGTGCGTGGTCTCGCTGACCTTGAGCCCGGCGCTGTGCGCGCTGCTGTTCCGGCCGCACGCGGCGGAGGAGGCTCATCCCCGGCGCCGCTCGATCCTGGCGCGGCCGCTCTTCGCCTTCTTCGACGCCTTCAACCGCGGCTTCGAGTGGCTATCCGAGCGCTATGGCCGCCTTGCCGCGCGGCTCATCCGCATGAGCGCCGTCGTCCTCGTCGTCTATGCCGGCCTCATCGGCCTCACCGGCTGGCAGTTCAGCCGCGCGCCGACCGGCTTCATCCCCGACCAGGACCAGGGCTATCTCATCACCGTGCTGCAGCTGCCGCCCGGCTCGTCGCTGGCGCGGACGGACGCGGTCGTGCGCCAGGCGACCGAGATCATCCTGGCGACCCCGGGCGTGACGCATGCCGTGCCCTTCGCGGGCTTCGACGGCGCCACCTTCACCAACGCGCCCAACGCCGGCGCCATCTTCTCGGCGCTGGCGCCGTTCGACGAGCGCCACCGCCAGGGGCTGAGCGCGGACGCCATGCTCGGGCAGTTCCGCCAGCGGCTGGCCGGCATCCAGGACGCCTTCATCATCACCATCAAGCCGCCGCCGGTGCGCGGCATCGGCACCGCCGGCGGCTTCAAGATGATGGTGCAGGACCGCCAGGGCGCCGGCCCGGCGGCGCTCGAGGCGGCCGTCCAGGATCTGACCGGTGCGGCCAACCAGGCGCCGGGCCTGGCCGGCGTGTTCTCGCTGTTCAGCACCAAGACGCCCACCGTCTATGCCGACATCGACCGCGAGAAGGCGGAGAAGCTCGGCGTCTCGCCGGCCAAGGTGTTCGAGGCGCTGCAGGTCTATCTCGGCTCGGCCTATGTCAACGACTTCAATTATCTCGGCCGCACCTACCAGGTCATGGCGCAGGCCGACGCGCCGTTCCGCAACAACGCCGACGACATCAGCCGGCTCAAGACGCGCAATGATACGGGCGCGATGGTGCCGATCGGCTCGGTCGCGCAGTTCCGCGACGTCACCGGCCCCTACCGCGTGCCGCGCTACAATCTCTACCCCGCGGCCGAGGTGCAGGGCGGCACGCTGCCGGGCATCTCCTCGGGCTACGCGCTGGCGGCGATGGAGCGGCTGGCGACCGAGCGCCTGCCGGCGGGCTTCGGCTTCGCCTGGACCGACCTCGCGTTCCAGCAGCGGCAGACCGGCGACACCGCGATCCTGATCTTCGCCGCCTCGGTGCTGTTCGTGTTCCTCGTGCTCGCCGCGCAATACGAGAGCTGGAGCCTGCCGCTGTCGGTCGTGCTGATCGTGCCGATGTGCCTGCTGGCGGCGGTCACCGGGCTCATGCTGCGCGGCATGAGCGTCGACATCCTGGCGCAGATCGGCTTCGTCGTGCTGGTCGGGCTCGCCGCCAAGAACGCCATCCTCATCGTCGAGTTTGCCAAGCAGGCGGAGGAGGCCGGCGCGGCGGTGCGGCAGGCGGCGGCGCAAGCGGCGCGCACGCGGCTGCGGCCGATCCTGATGACCTCCTTCGCCTTCATCCTCGGCGTCGTGCCGCTGGTGATCGCCAGCGGCGCCGGCGCCGAAATGCGGCGGTCGCTGGGCACAGCGGTGTTCGCCGGCATGCTCGGCGTCACCGCCTTCGGCCTCGTCTTCACACCCGTCTTCTACGCCGTCGTGCGCCGCCTGTTCCGCGCCCGGCGCCAACCCGCCGACGTGGAGGGCGGAGACCGCGTGCGCGCCCCCGCCGAGTGACGCTCCGCGCGCCGCGTGCGCGACGGCGGCGCCGCGACCCGGATCGTCCGGGCCGGCTAGGCACGGCAACTTGCGGTTCCTTCCGCGAGAAGGTTCGCCGCGCCTTTGGCCGTACGGGTCGATAAAAGGTTGCGCGCGCTTGAGGCCGATCAAGGACCGCGCGTGTTGGCTTCTCGGCAACCTGCGCACGGCCGAAGTCACGGCAGGCGAGCTTGCAAGAGCCGCCTGTCGACCTTTCCGGTTCGCACCGCTCCTCCCCGCGCCGCCGTCGCATTTCACGCAGCCGCTCGGGCGCTAAGCCGCCCCTCCCGACGACGCGCCCTAGGATCGCGCGTCGCGCGCCGGCGCTTGAGCCAGGGTCGCGCCAGCGGCGGGCGCTCCGGGCTTCGCCGCCGCGGCGCGCTCTTCCGTCACCCGGTCCAACGGCATCGCGTCATCCGTCAGCATGGGCGAGCCGATGCCGCCGAGCCATGCCAGAGCCAAGGCGCGCCACAGTGATCGCAAGAGCCGCTCCTCGTCGACGTTTCAGAGATTGTAGGCAGCGTAGCGCCGCGGCGTGACCGCGCGATGACACGCGCGCGAAAAGAGAAAAGAAAAGCCCCGCCACGAGGGCGGGGCTGACGGGCAAGGCGGCCGACTTATTTGTCAGCGGCCGGCTCACCCGCCTCAGACCAGGACAACGGGCGAGGCGCGGCGGTTGCTCCGCCCGCTTCCCGTGTCAAAGAAAGGCCCCGCCCTTGGGCGACAAGGGCGGGGCCGGTCACCGCGGGAAGGACGGCGCGGCGACCGAACCGCTGGGGGTCGCGGTTCTACCAATCCGTGCCGCTGCCGGGGTGATAGATCTGGCGCGCCAGATCATCCTGCGCTCCGCCGCCGCCGACCACGTCGACCGAACTGCCCGAGGCCGGCCCGTTGGCGGCGCTGCGGGGGTGACCGACATCGGCGCAGGCCGCCATGCTCAACGTCAGGAGCCCGATCGCGGCGAGGCGCGCCGGGCTGGTCATGGGGAAATGGCTCGACATGGTGATGACTCCTTCCGGATTCCGCCGCCGCGCGCAGGACGCGTTCTCTATGCCTGGTAGATATGACCGGGCGGGGCATTTGATAATCGACCGGCAGCTGAAGAGACCGTTCAGGGATGCCAAGCAATCCCGCCAGGGCGCGACGACGTGACGCGCCCCTGCATCGCCACGCCGCCGATGCCGCCCATGGCGTCGCGCGTGTAGCTGACGATGCGGCCGGAGGGGTATGCGTGATGTGCCATGCCGCTGTCGCGCAGGCGCATGGCGACGCCCATACCGGATTTTCGCGTGCCCGCGTCGCCGCAGCTTGTCGCGGGATGATCTAACCCAGCGTCACCAGCAAATAGAGGACAACCAAGGCCAGCACGATCAGGCCGAAGAGGCCCACGAGCTTCGCGGCCATCCATTCGTTCGGGTCAATCCAACGCACAGTTTCCCCCTGTTCGCCCGGCTTCTCAGGCTACGTGCGGGGGTTTTCCCTCCAGATCGTCGGCCTTGGCGTCTAGTTCCGCGGCGAGTTTCTGCAACCGCTCGGCGACCATATGCTGGTCGAGCGGGGCCTTTGCCGCGAGCTTGCGAAAATGAGCGGCCTTCTCTCGGAGATACGCGATGTCGGCGAGCTTGTCGTCCATGGCGCGCCTCACCGTACGATCGATATGGTACGCCTGCACGCGGCAGACAACAACGCCAACGCCCCGGGGCGCCGCCAAAACCTCCCCGTCGGCGGATGGCGGCGTCGCCGTCGCTGAGCCAGGTTCTGTCGTGATGCCGCGCAAGAGCGATCCATACCGGCGCGCGCGCCCGCTGGCGGGAAGATCAAGAACCGGAGCTATCCCAGGGGCGCTCGTCCTACGCCGGCTCGATCGCGGCGGCGCCCAGGCGAAGTCGGGCGATCGCTCGAGCGGCTTCCCCTTTGCTCCTGTATCGAATCGCATGGTCGCGCGTGCCCCATATTGTCGGCTGCTCGCGGCTCAGCCACATCGGCTGCGGCGTGTCGCGACGAACGACGTATTGCGGTCTGTTCCCATCAGAACCCATCCGGGCCTCCTTGAGCTAGAGGACTCGCAAGCGATCCAGGTTTTCAAAAGAGTAGGGTCAAACCTCCCCGATCAGGCGGCGCAGCGTCACCAGGAGTTCGGCGGGGCGGACAGGCTTCAGCAGGTATTCGTGGCGGCGCAGCTCATCGCCGCCGTGCTGCAAGGCATATCCGGTGATGACGAGCGTCTTCATCCCCATGGCTTTGGCGGCGTCGGCGATCTCGATCCCGCTGCCATCCGGGAGCCTGGCGTCGGCGATGACGAGGTCGTAGGACGCCGACCCGAGAAGCGCATGCGCTTGTGCCAGCGTCTCGGCGCCATCGGCGCCGTATTCGGCGCCCAGCAGGACGTGCTCCAGCAGCAGCCGCACGTCCGGATCATCTTCCACAAGCAGAATGCGCGCCACGCCGTCGACCCTCCCCTTGGGTCATGATGTTCTTGCTTTTAGAACAGCAACATAGACCGGGGTCAGCCAGGATCAACACGCCAGAAGGAGCGGCATCAATTGGTGCGCGTATTGTAACCGGCGCAAATAAAATGGCGGCCGTTCAATCCGCCACGGGGCGCGGGCGCGCCGCGGCTCCGTCTCCTCGCCCCTCAGCGGGCCTCTTTTCCGTTGCGCGACCGACCGAGCTCCACCCCTGCTCTATCAGCCGCGCAAGCTCGGCGCGATTGTCGAGAAGGCGATGGAGCGACGCGCGGACGATGACGAGGGTCTCTTTGCATTGGGTAAGGGCGGCGGCGCACTCCGCAAGGAGTTGACCGAGGTGGAACGGCTTGCGCAGGTGCGGCCCGCCCGAGCAGATGGTAATGATACACTGTACCATTACCGGCGTTGGGCCTTGGTCGAGGTCGTTGGCTTGTCCGCGTCGGATGCAACCGCCCTTGTCGGAGGACGCTGCACTTGGGTTAGTCGGGTGGCCGTCAGGTCCGGCGCCGTGGCAACGCCGTCTTCGCCATGGCCCGTGCTCGTCATGCTTGTCACGGCCATCCGCGCCTTTCCTGCACCGCGCGGGCTTTCGCGGTTGCTGCGCAACCGCTGACGCCCGCCGACAACCCGGCCGACCGCGCTGCGGTCGGCCCCATCGGGTTCGATCGCAGA